>Ga0179591_1348581_pt1 | contig 26425 bp, 36 predicted proteins | sample CZOMad2_1_08_16f_FD_182891 | JGI IMG/M metagenome (GOLD analysis project Ga0179591, IMG submission 182891) | Vadose zone soil fungal communities from Angelo Coast Range Reserve, California, USA - CZOMad2_1_08_16fungal (PacBio error correction) | ecosystem: Environmental > Terrestrial > Soil >...
ATCAGAGGACTTCTTTATGTCATGCTATCACTGTCTCACTTCGTTGAGTCAAGCGGTTTAATTCCGAACGGGGGGAAGGGTAATCAGATCGACTTTGAGCTCGTAAGCGTGACCTGTGGGCACAATCTTCAGAGGGGCCTACCATTATCGTCGATGGAAGTTCCCTGCCCCATCTCGTGAATTAATCATTACTGGAAGAATAACCCGCAAAAGCGTACTAATCGTTCGGCGCAAAGAGAATCGACCGAGAAGCTTCTGCCGCTTTTCCAAAAGTCCTGGCAAGTATCAGCCGATGAACCACCGCCCTTCGCGCGCCGCTACAGGAGCCGCCGCTTAATTGAACGAAGTCACGAGCCTAGAGATTCACCACGGCCGCGTTCATCTGCTCAAAAGGTGGGGATCCGCTCGCCGAATTCGGGGATGGTTCCGCAGCGGCAGAGGTTCCGGTCCATCATTCCGGGGTCTTCATTCCTTTTGGGGGGAGATTCTCTCTGGAAAACGGACCGCCGACATGAGTGCCCACGAAAATTGGCAGTCCACACTGGGGGACATCCCTCCGCGATCCGCTGCACGAAAATCGTCGTAGCCTTCATCTTTGATACTTAGCGTGGTGACTTCTGCAAAGGCTGGAGGCGAATATCAGGAACGCACACGGCCTCGCCTTGGGGGGACCTTGCACGCGAAAGTGCCATTCCTCAGCAGTTCGTGCCGTGATACCAGCGTATCACTCTCACCCAAGGAACGGCGTATCGGGCTTATAGGGGTGCGGATTTGCCGTGGCACCAAGGGGGAGAGACTGCATCTGGTGCGGGCGCACCGTTTCCACGGCAAAGCCCGATCGGTCTCGTCCAAAAGGAACTAGTCCTCAGCAGGAACGCTAGCCTCCTTGTGTAGGACCGGGCTATCTTCTTGTCGGATAAGACAGTGGGGATAACACCCCTCGAGGGGAGAAAAGAATCTCCAAATAAGATGACTTTGGAGATCAGCAATGGGTCCTAAGTTGCAAGTCTTGTAAAAGGAAATTGCTTTTGAGATGAGGAAATTTCCTTTGACCTGCAGAGGGGGAGCGTCAGCTCGAGGTGTATTGAGGAGGGGGGTCTACACAAAAGGGGGGAGTCGGGTGTTTCAATCCACTCGTCGAGGGGGACCCTTTGGAGCTGAGATAAGTCTTTTCGCCTGCGGAACTCGCGTCGAAACTTGCCACGAGGCAAGCATCGCGTCTCCGGGGGGGCCATTTTACGGGGGGACGCCGGCCGGCAAACAGGAGGAACCCAAAGATCAGGTTCCAAAGAAACAGGGTGCCGTTACGCGTGCTGGCGAAGATGAGGGGGCCCATCCCACTATCAGAATAAAAAGGACGCACAGGCAGACACTTCGACAGAGGAAAGTCCGCTTAAGAATATAGCGAAGCTTCGTCCGGCAAAAAGGGGGGGAGAAGAAGACTCAGCAACACATAAAAAAAAAAAACTGAGAGGAAGGTCTAGAGATGCAGCGAAGCTTTGGGACAGCGATTGAGCTCGCTAAAAGGAAAAAGGAAAAAAGGCACGTTCACTATGAGGAGGCATGTTCTGCCTTTGAGGACACTGGGCTTCTGCTAGTTGTCTGGGTCCAAGAAAGAAAGAACTTTTTAACCGGCAGGTGAACGCTTGACGGGAAAATCCGGGCCTTCAATCGAGGTGGTGCCGTCCAAAAAACGGCTACTGCCTATTCTAGAACAAACGGGATGGCCAAGTTCGACGGGAGCAGCAAGGCGAAATAATCTCTAAAAACTCCGCGAGGGGAACGAGAGTGTTTGAAACAAACAGCCCAATTATTGATGGGTGGGTACTTGTCCCGCGAAAACGCGAAACCTGAGCTGAGAAAAAAAGTCCTCTGCAGGTTCAAGCTTTGGACACTCTCAAAAGGTCGGGCAAAGAAAGGGCACAGAGAAAAAGAACATTGCTCGCCGGGGGAGCAACGGTCATCTTTTGCGTCAGATTCAATGCAGATCGCGGGGTTTTCCCAAAGGAAGGACACTCCGCAATAAAAGGAGAATAAACCCGGCGGCTTAACACTTAGGAAAGCAAAAAGACAGACTTCGGTCGAAATCGTTCAACGGTGCCAAAAACGCAACCAGATAAATACGCGACCAGAAGGTCCACGGCAAACAGGTTGAAAACGGGCCGTGCTGGGTCTGCTGAGAAGTCTCACTGCAAAGGAGGCTTCTTCAGGGGACACTCTGTGAGGGACTGCACGCCAGAGAAAGGCCGTGCTTTCTTAGGTACGAGCCATCTCTCGCGACAGGCAAGAAGTCACCAACTATTTAAGGATAGAAGATGAAGTCGGTCAGAGAGGCGAGTGGATCGGAGGTGCCCCCGTGTGGAAGGTGGCCATCGGCAGATCAATGTCAGAGGACGTTGCTCTCCAGAGAATCCGAAAAAGTGAAGAAAGAGGGACGAAAGGGAAACCATCTGCCGACAGAACCTATCAACGAAGGCTGCGAGCGATGAACTGGCGGGGAAGCAGATGAAAGAACAAAAAACGGGTGAATCGGCGGGCAGGAATACAGCAGGGCCGCGTCTATGATGAGTTCTAAGAGCTAAGGCGGTGGGCTTAAGGAGTAGGAACTTGCCAGATCGGAAAGAAAGGGGCAGCAAGGGAGAACGGGTCGAGGCAAGGGTTGGACGACTCTTGGGTAAGCATAGGCGTGTTTCTCAAACAGGGAAAAAAAGTATCATCGAGATGGGGCAGGGCACTTTAAAAAAAAATCACGCGGGAGACGTTTCGGCAACTCGATGAATGGAAAAGGGAAGCTCAACGAGCTTCCATCAGATCCTGCTTACAACCAAAAAGGTCGTAAGGACAAATGGTCTGCGAAACACCAGCCATCGTGGAGAAAGAGCCTGCGCAACCGGCGAAGAAGTGTTTTGTCGCCGCTGAAACGAGAAAGTGGAAAGTTGAAGCCAAAAGGGAGGGTTGTAAAATAGTGAAAGTCATCCCGACTCGGGCAGAGACCTTCGGCAAGATACGGAAGGGGAGTCGAAGCATTGTATAAGAACGTTAATCTCAAAGAAAAAGGCCACCAGCTCATAAGAAAACGAGAATGCAGCCGGTGAGGGCGGACGGGCGAGGAGCTCGATGTCAATCGTCAAGATAAGCGTCAAAGGGGCAAAGCCCGTTTTCGTAGGGAAAAGCAAAAAGGGGGGGGGGAAGGGGCCAACGAACGATCCAGGTGAGGAGTCAGCGAAAAGGCGTCGCGATCGTGACGTGAAAAAAGAAAAAATGCCTCGCGCAAAATGACTGTCTAGGAACATTGATGGCAGCTCGATAGTAAGAAACAGCGGATAACTCGCTTGCACAAAAAGGATGATTGTCCGCCAAAAGGAAGGGGATGCAAACAAGCCGCCTTCTCCGGCCGCTTGGCTAAGGGCGGTGGTAACTAACACCGTGGTCCCACTCGAGATTGTCCCGAAAATTTGCCATATGTTGGAGACCAACGTCTCGAAGGAAATTGCCCCAAGCAAAACCAAGATCTGCGCCTTCGATCTCCGGCCCACAAGGTACAAAAAAATTTCCTCCAGCGGCTTTTGGGGGGACATTTCACGTGCCGTAAAACATGTTTCGAAGCGGGAGATTCCAACGAAGGTGAAATTTGTCTTGCGCGAAGGGGGGGGGGGGGGGGGGGGACGACACGAGCGGGCTGCTACTAGACAAGAGAAACACAATCTCCGTTGGATAAAGATGCCGCGGAAAAAACTCGCTGAAGGGCAACACAGGAAAGGGGGTTGCCAGGGGCATAGGGGGGCCAGCCGAGCCTAAATCGGGCGTCGAGAAACGGCCTTCAACCAGCAAGGCCGATTCTAGAGGTCCAAACGTGGGAAGGAGTGCAAAGGAGGTCGTCCGGCTTGGAATGTGGAATGCACAAGGAGATTTTTCTTTACACGGAGGGCGAGGGTGACTGTGGGGCGATGAGGGTATGAAATAAAACCGGTTTGACGGGGGGCAGGAATTATCGGGGGGAAAACAAAAAAAGTCTAGAATGAGGTCAGAGTGGCGGAGAAGGGGGGAGGCTATGGGGGCTATGTACAGTGGCTCCTAGGTTGCCCTTTGCAAAAAACAAGTGACAAAGATTTTACTATGGAAGGGTGGAAAAGTGCAGACTGGGGGCATGGCAAAGCGACGATATCAAAAACTAGAAAGAGCATCATTCTTGCGAAGGAGGAGATGGCCGAGGGGCAAACACAAGTCTGAGAGCTTTTGGGAGGTGAACATGCTGAAAGACAGGGGGTGCTGCACGGCAATTGCGGTTAGGGAAGCCTATCTAAACGGAGCATAGAAAATACTCAAAAAAAGTGAAATTCATTAAAAAAAGGAGGGGGAAAAATACCTCAGGGCAGAAATGTCCAGTAAAGAAGAACTAGTTCGGAAAATCACGCCAGGTTGTTTGATCATGAGCTACGGGGGGAAAAGGGAGGAGAAAAATCTTGCAGTAGGAGGGGCTCCACAAAGTTGCAGCCTTACGAAATTGAGAAGGTGGAGGGAAAGTTTGGAGGAAAGGAGAGAGTGTGAATGAAGTGGCTAATCTCCTGACATGGAGCACATCTTATGTGGGGGGCCGCAGAAGGCGATAGTGGGGAAAGGAAGTCATTAAGGTCGAATGACTATCCACTATGGAGACCACTATTGTGCGGGCAGGGTAACCCATTTTTATGGGGGGGGATATACAAAGTGGGTCCCGGGATTCTACCATCCCACTGGTTTTGTGGGTTTTCTCGTTGTCTTCTGGGTTGGGGAACTTTGGTACACAACGCAGGCATTTACCGCTTTGTGTCCCTAGGAGGAAGACAAAATTAGAAAAAATAAGCGACTATTCTAGGGGGGCAGCCGACCTCCTGGGGGCATAGGGGGAGTGTCCTAGGAGGGGAGGACTGCAGGGTGATAAACACCACCAGGGTGTGGTGAGGAAACGGGGTGTTTCGTACCCGGGGGGAATGGGTAAATTCAGAATGGTACAGAGAATCCGAGGAGGAGCTTCAGGGAGGGGGGGGGGGACTCAAAAACGTGGAAGGATGTAAGCAAAAGAAGGATAAGTGTGTGGGGGCATACCTCATTCGGGAAATTTTGGAAAGGGTTCATTTGGGGAAGGGGGGGAAAAAAGGGGGGATGGGTAAAACCGGGGTACAGAACAATGGGCGGGGGTTTCAGAAATCCGGTGAGATGGGTCTGATTGACGCTGAGTGGGCTGTGTGGTATCTCGGGCTGTTACCAGTAAGCGGGTGGATAACACCTCCACCACTCAGCCCTAAGAATTGCAAACACCAAGGAGGATGTAACAGGGAAAATCGCTTCCCTATGGGGTGTCTTGCACAACCCAACCCTCCACTCAAGGATCACTCAAAGAACAAAAAAGAAGACCAACAGCAAACTCTTTCAGTGGGAAACGGTCCAAAACGGGTAAATTTTGATACCTAAAAAAACGTTGGTGACCCCTACCTTCAAAATGAACCGGGCCTCAACATTAATGAATGGACAAACAATTATGAACTTCGGGGAGTCCGTCAGACGTAACCGGGTGGGATTAACAAATAGAAGTGAAGCTAAAAGTTCGTAGACACGCTACATGGAAAGGAATCAAAGGGAACCTTATGACTCACAAAACTCCAGGCCCTGCGCCAAAAAGGGTTGTGGGAGAAACAGCAGGACTAAGAGCACTCACCAAGAGGCCACCCCATTAAAGGGGATCAAGGGATGAGATGGAAAAAGGAAAAGATTGTGGGGGGTAGAATTTTGTTATTAAGGAATGAGGACAGACCCAACGTTTCCCACATGGGGTGGCCCCGGAAAAAAAAAAAAAAAAAAAAAAAAAAAAAAAAAAAAAAAAAACAAAAAAAAAAAAAAAAAGAGAGAAAAGAAGAAAAAGGAGGGAAAAACGAAAAAAAAAAACAGACCCAAACCCTCCCTCTGGATGGTGAATTTAGGAACACGTTCCTTTTAAAAAAAAAAAATCCCCAGGGAGGTACCCTTCACCACAGAATGGCGCACAGAAGATTTTTCGGGTCCTGAGAACCCAAGCCTTAAAGGAATATTCCGAACAGCCCCGCAATCGATGGTACCAAGAAAGGATTTTGAGGGGGTAGGGAAAGGGAGGACAAATTGAAAAAAGGAATTGGGAGCAAAGCCAACATACCAGCCAGAAGATTTCATAAAATTCACGGGGACCTTGGAGAGCAAAGGGGTGGGGAAAAGAGGAGAGTGCGAGGGAAGGTTAAAAGCAGCGGATCATCCCAAAAGAAAAAATCTCTGAGGGGCTGACCTGTAGACGTCCTGACCAGAGGAGAATGCACGGGGGGGAATAATTGCATTTTCACGGGGAGTAAATGTGATTAGGTGAGCTAGGCCTAAAAATCAACGTGGGGAGGGAAGAAACCCCAGTAAGGAACAGGTCAAATCACAAAAATGCGGCAGAAACCAAACAAAAAGAAAAAAACAAAAAAAAAAAAGGAAAAAAAAAAAAAGGGTAAGGATCGCAGACAGGGGGGTGACCGGGCCTGAAAAGGGGATAGGTCATCAGAGAGTTGAATGTCGTAAAGAAAGAATTTTACCAACCTGAAAAGAGGAAGAAAAAGGTTCGCGGGGGAGAAAAGTTGCACATAGTAGAAATCCGGGACATATCAACAAATAATAAAACGGCAATCCTAGACCGAGGTGAAGAACTCATCTAGACTGGGGGGAAGACGAAAGAAGGCTGAGAAAGGAAAAACGGGAGGGGGGGGGCAGGAAATCGGAGGACGAAGGGACCACACATCGCACATCAAAAACAATCGAACATCGCAGGTGAAGATCACCTTACAAGACACAGCGGCCATCGCCAAGAAAAGGAAAGGGAAAAAAAAGCACTGGGGGAAGCGGAGGGGCGAGGAGAGGGGAAAGCACAATCTTGTCCCGCAGGGGGACTTCGGTGATTAACACAGAACGTTTTGTTTAGAAGCCGTTGCTCAAGAAAAAACCAGAGAGTGTGTAATCGGAGCCGACCTCTAGTGGGGACGGCGGCGAACAACTAAAAAACGGCTTGATTGAGGGGGGGAAAAGATCTAAGGGAGGAACCATTTGGCAAGGACCCGTCCAGGCAAAAAAAGGGCGAGGACATGGTGTGAAGCTTTTTCGTGCAGCCGGCAAGGGGGGAGAGATCGTAGTGGGGGGGGTAAGGGTGGGAAAAAAGTAGACTGCGAATCTGAATGTTCGCACAAAAAACGCATGTGGGGAGGGAGAATCGGGGAAATTGTAACTAGTGGGGACCAAATACCGAAGTTTGGGGGGCGCAAATCTCCGGAAAGCGGAAAGTTTCATAGTCCTTTGTTAGACACTTCAGGTGATACGGAGGGGGGAGAGTAGACTAGAAGCAATATCGAGAAAGAATGAGTTCCCTGTTCGAGGCGTCATTGATCGCAGTTTTTCGCAGGAAAAAAGGTCCCAGACACGAGGGAAGCCTGGACTGTGGGGGGTAAGAAGAAAAACCTTTAATCGGTGTGTGGGGGTTCTTTTGAGAAACCTTGGGTCGGGAGACAGAAAAAGGAGCTGCGAGAAAGAAGCGAAAGCTGGGAGGAGATCTTCGATAAAAAAAGGACGAAGATTAACCTTCTCAGGACCGTTCTCTTTGGGCAGAACTTTCAAAGATCTGTGAAGAAAATCGGGATACAGGGGAAACTACGGCCTCCTAGGGCAAGGCCAGCTCCTCGGAGGAAACGAAAAAAGTTTCAACTGTGGGGAGAGGGGGCTTCACTTAAAAAAAGAAGGAGGGCGGCATCTTAAATCACCGAGCCCGAGAATTTGGCGCGGCGTATAAAAGAAGGGGGAAAAAAAATTGTGCTGGAGGAAAGGTCGAAAGGGACTTGGTGAAGCGAGGGAAGACGAGCGGTAACGGTCCAACTCTTCATCGAATCGGCGACAAGGCGCGAAGAAGTCCCTGCCAACGAGGATTAGAAGGGTGAAGAAAAGCAAAGAAACCTTAGACGGAGAGGGAGGCAACCTGAGCTAACCAAATTACTGGTCCGCGACGGGAAGGGTAGTCAGCCAGGCCAAACCGCGTAGCGGGAAAGTCAAGGAGTCTCCGCAAAAAAAAAAAATTGACCTAAGGTAAAAACGAGACGTAAAAAGGAAACTGGAGGTTCATCGGCTAACGAAAAATCAGGCCGAAGTTGATAGGTTAAGAAGCTTCAGAGGGAGGAAGGGGTACTTCGAGGGGAAAGACGGTTGAAGGGGCGAGGCGTATCGGAAGAGTACATCTTCCCCTAGGAAGAACACACAAAGTGCACATCCGAAAAAAAAAGATGACGGAAGAGCGAAAAAAAGAAAGTCGACGGGAGAGGGAGGTTAAAGCGGAGTTCTTCTATGAGATAGGGGCGCACTACTAAACGAGCGTTGTGGACCGGAGAAAACAAAAGTTCCAAAAAGAAGAAAAGGAGAAGTAAAAACTTAAACAAACAAATCATCGAGGGCGAGAGCAGGGCGTTCCTTTTGAAATGGGGTAGAGACTGAGGTTGCACACAGGAAATAGTAGAATGCTGCTTGAGTCCAAAGGAAAGGTCCTCAGCACGAGACCGCCGTGTTTATATCGTCTTGTCTTAAAAAGGGGAAGAAGGGGAACAACCCAAAGAAAAGGACTATCACGCGCAAAAACATTGCCGAGAAGCGGCCAAGGAAAAAGTTGGGGGAGGGAAGAAACTTTGAGAGAAAAAGTTCCTGTGAAACTCATGCTAAAACTGGGTCCAGAGCTTGGGGTAGTGAGCCCAGGGGGGGGGGCCCCTTCACACACAGGACATTTGCTGGGCGGTGGGGAAAGCACTCAGATAAATTTGGAGTCTGAGATAGTCTTCTCGACGTTCGAGTAGAACTTGAGAAAGTGAGGAAAAGTAGTCATAGAAGAATCTCCTAACAAAAAAGGGGGAAAGCCGGAGGAGGGTTTCCAGCAATCTAACGGTGAGGGGGTGGGAAAAGGTCAGCGTTCTATGGCAAAAAGCCAATAGAAGAATGAAGCAAGACAGAACAGAGAACATCGGTAGAAAACTGGAATATATCTAGAAAAGGAGAAAAAAGGAAAAAACATCGACGCAACAAACGGAAAGAGATTCCTCGAAGAGTTGCCGGGAAAAAAAAGGGAGCTCGCTCTAGAAAGTCACGTTCACTCTTCCAAGGGAGGGGGGCTGGACTTTTCTGAAGGGCGAATTCTGATATTTGGAAAAACCGACGAGAAAGGGAAGTCACGGGGAAAAATTTACTGAATCTACGAGGGCATCAAGGTTTGGGAACCCAAAAAAAAAGGTCCTCCTTCCAAAACGAAGGCGGGCTGCCAGCACAGAAAGTTAAACGACGAGGAAGAAAGAAAAAAAAACCTCTGGGCAAGCAGAACAGGAAAGCGACGACGTTCATGACCAACCAAACAAGGCGTTGATGTTTGTCTGGCCCGCGAAGGAGACGAGCGGAGCTCAAAAGGAAGGGAAAAAGAAAACTAGTTGGGGGGAAAAAAAAAAAGAAAAAGGCCAAGGAAGGAGGGGAACGGTGAATAATCTATGACCATGAAGAAATCTCTTTCAAACTGTCAGGGGGGAAGGTATCATATTTGGGGAGGAAGGGGTTTGGAAACTGGTCGTAGTAAACTCCTGAAAAAAAAGAACACGGGCAAAAAAAATTGATTCTTAAGTTCTAGAGGACGATAGAGAAACCAAAAAACCCCAGGATGCATAGAGACCACGAGCAGGCGGGGAAAATCGAAGTTGAGATAAGACCCTAAAATCTTCGGGGGGGAAGTCAGGTCGGGGAGAAAGGCAAAAGTACGTTAGGGGAGGTCATACTGTTTTAAACTTTCGGGGTAATAGGAAGAGGAAGGTCGGGAGAGTGAAATCGAAGATCTAACACCGGAAAAGAATAAAAGGAGGTCTCCCAAGATAAGGTCGGGGCCACTCAAGGAGCGTGGAGCGGAGGAATTTGGATTGGGGGGGAATTCCATTCGGGGCAGCTTCGGCCGAAGCTCTAATTCCCGCAACAGGATGAGACATAACTAGAAGGACATGGAAAGAGTGAAAATAAAGACGAGAGAACTGCTCAGATTAAGAATACGTTCCAGGTGGAATCGGCGGGCTAGTGTTCAAATCACAGGTTAAAGCCGATTCGAAGTCGAAGACAAAACTTGCGGAGGGGAGAGGCACTTCACTTTATGATTAAGCTTAAAAGGGAGCATCTGGACAGAGTTTTGCGGCAAAGTCGGACTCAGGGGAGGAGGAGACCGGGAGGAAGAATAACTAGTGGCTGGAGGAATAAAGAATCCTTGTCAAGGAACTCGATGCCGATTGGAAAGAAAGCAAGGCCCCGGATAAACAAAGTCACTGGAAAAGAACATCAAGAGGAGTAATATCAGGACGAAAAAAGGGCTATGGCTTCGTGATATTTGAAACGGGGGAGGAAAATACACCCCAACGATCGGGGCAGGGAAAAGAGGTTGAAAGGGAGGGAGTCAAACCGGAAGGCGAGATCTTCGTCCCTAGCGTGGGGAGTAGAAGCAGGGGGTAAGAGACGTGAAGCTCAAAGAAAAGAAATAAAAAAATCTCAAAAAAAAAACTGCGCTTGGGAAAGGTTAAGCAACTTCTAATTGAAGGAACTAGGGAAATAACCGGAAGAGCTCTTCGCCGGAGAGAACAAACAAAAATGTTCAAAAAAAATGGGGCAAAAATTAAAACAAAAAGGGAGGGATTTTTTCGATAATCTGTAACTACGTAGTAGAGGATGGAGGGAAGTCTAAAAAAAAGAGAATTCACGACTGGGTTAAATGGGACTCAAGGAGCTCGAAGGTCTAAAAAAACAGAGGGAAGAAAACGGAGAAAAGGGAAGACCAAAATGCCACGGGGGGGGGACAATTAGGACGCTAAAAATCTCTGAAAAGAAAAACCGAGACCCCCCGCTCCGGGGCAAGCACCCCTTTCTTTAAGTTTACAGCTGTACTGGGACCTTGGCCCAATTTCAAGGGGAAAGAACGGCCGGACGGCTAAGGGTGGGGTGACGGCTTGCCAAAAGAGCCCCCCCTTACAGGGCGGTTTGCATAGGCAAGGGGCCGGATTTCCGTAGAATCAGAAGAGGGTAAGAGAATCCTGGTGGGGTGGGAATCTCTTAAAAAAAAGAAAAAAACTGCGCTTCTACATCGCCTCAACAACCATCGGAAAGAAGAGCCGGGGAAATTCCGGAAAAAATCTTCATTGCACCTCCAATGGGAACGTTATTGCAAGGGGGGGCACGCTGTCGTAGGGGAAAAAAAATGGAAATGGAAAAAAAAAGGAGGGCGCCCAATTTTGCCCAGTCCAAACGGGAAAGAGAGGGGGACGACCGACTGTGGAATGCTGGGAGGGGAAATGTCGAGGGGCAGAGGGGAGCCTGGGGTGGCTATGGTGTACTGGGGAGGATGCAGCTTTCATGACGCGGGATAAGGAGAGGCGAAGGATGAGAAAAATCTAGATGACGTTCGGCGAATGCGACGATTGCTGTAGAGGTTGGGACTCTGGACAGGGTATGGAAATAATATGTGGAATTTTTGAGGACAAAAAGGGAAACGATGGGGGAAGGGGGACAAGTGGATCACAAAGGAGAGAACATATCGGGACAGAAAGGGTCGAATCGAGCGATCGGGAGAGGCCGGAATCCAAAAATGCGGATTGACTCCACTGGGGGGTTGAAAGGGGGACATTCCTGGTAACAGGCTGGAATGGGGGACATTCCAGAACGTAGTCCCAGCACCCGTGCGACGCACAAAAGATCAGCGGTGAAAGGAGGGCAAGGGAGGGAAACCGAAAATGAAAAAAGGGTTGAAAAAAGAAACGAGGGAATGGGGAAAGGGGGGTTTGATCATGGAGTATACGCTAAGGGAAAATGCGAAAATGGAAGAGGCAAACTAGGGTTCAAAAAAAAAAAGCCTTCCCCGCAAAGGGAGGGGGAAGGGGGGGGACGGTGGGAGGCTGGGTGTCGAATCGGTGGCTAGTTAGGCATCCTGCCGCAAATAATTATGGAAAAGGAACCAGCCTCGGCAGCTGAGGGGGCAGTGAAGGGGGCAACCGAACAGCCAGCACAGGGGGGAAGGGAAAAAAAATTTTGAGGCGTAACAGGGGGTTTGGGGAATCACAAGGGGGGACCCGGGAAAAAGAACACAGTAGGGGTTGCTCGTGGGTCGCTTGGTGGGGAACGGTTGACCAGAGAGCACGTAAAACTGTCCGGAAGTTGGTATTGGACTTCCCGGAAGAAAAAATTATAACTTACATAATGAAGAGAAGAGAAAATTGCCAAGGGGTTGGCAAAGGGTGGGGAGGGTAGACCTAAGGGTTCTTCTTAGGGGGGGGGCTTCTCAGAACCAACATGTTTGGTTGGTTTGACTAAGGGGGGTTTGCGCTTTGGGGGGATGGGTACTGGTGGTGGTTGTGTCAAGTAACTGGGAGGCAGATCAAAACGGGAGATCGAGGGAGGATGTGGCGACAAAAAGTCAGTAGGAAGAGGCAAACAAAAGAAGGTGGGACGAATAACGCAGTCAATGGGGCCCCTGGGGTTAACAAAGGTTGATGGGGGAGACCTGGGGCAGGAGTACCAACCAAAGGCGGGTAACAGGAAATGTCCGGGGTGGAACGGTTCAATTTAAAAAGGGGGCGCGGGGGGGGGCTAAAAAAATGGGTCTGGCTGCGGTGAGTGTATATAGGGGGGGCCTTAGGGTTATAAGGAAAACCAGCAAGAAGCGCTCCAGCTCTCAAAAAAAGTTCGTTAGAGAGAGGGAGAGTACGTGAGGGGTGGAGGGGATCACCAAAAGAAGAAAAACTCCCTCTAGATAAAAAAACTCAAGAAGCGCATGCAAAAAGCGGAACTAGGGAATGAAAGAAAAAAACGAACAAGGGCTAAAAAAAGGGAACTAACTGAGGTTTTACTAAAGCCATGGGGATCCGCTGAGGAAAACCGGTGGTCGGGCAGAAAGGGATCTAAACCCCAGATGGGTTTGGGAATGGGATAATTCCTGACTTCCAAGGGGAGACGATTGAATCGAGGGGAAAAATCCCACTGGAACCGGGGGGACGTCCTCCCCTGAAAAAAGGTGATAAAAGGGCAAAGAGCTCCACAAAGTGGGGTGGAGCACCCAAAAACCAAAAACCAAAACCAACACCAACCAAAAACACCCAAAAAAACACCACCCCAAAAAAAACCAAAAAAAAAAAAACCCCCACCCAAAAAACAAAAAAAACCCCAAAACCCACCCCCCACGACCCCAACCAACCCCCAAAAAGACTCACACATCAAAAACCAGAGACCCATTATTGAGACTCCCTAATAAGTTGGAGAACCTAGAATTGTGTCCTCTAATTTGGGTCACTGGTCCGTCTTACGCCCAAAGTTGACCTGCCAGGAAGGAAGTAAGGGTTTATAAACCCACAAATCATACACACCCCAGGGGTATGGGTCAGGAAGGAGGAGGATAGCAAACCAGACCCTGGGGGCCCATGAAAAACAACTAGTTGTTACCGAAACACCTAATATGGATGCCTGAAGCGAAAAAAAGAAATCCCTGAGGAGTCTACACAAGAACATCATCGGGTCCAGAGAAAGAGATGGGGAAGTAAGATGACCAGACTGAAAAATATTCAGACACTATCCACCTAGCAAAAAAGTAACAGAAAAAACGGAGGGGAGGTCAAACGTTGATCTCAAAAGGGGGGGATCGAAATAGTCAGGGGGTTACGCAGGTCACAGGAGGATAATCCCCTGAGAAAAAACATGTGTGTAAAAGGGGGGGGGGGGGGGGGGGGGGGGGGGTGGGTGGTTGGGTGTGGGAGTTTGGGGTTTTTGGTCGTGGGGGAGGGGGGAAGCGTGGGTGGAAGGGTGTGGGTTTGGTTGGGGCCCCCCCAGTCTCTCCTTAGGAAAGCAGGATTGATTTCCAATGTCAAGGTACCACTTAAGAGGGGGGTGAGGAGAAGAGAGAGGCCTTACTAAAAACCGCCAAGGGAAGGGGGGAGCACCCTCCTAAGGAACGTTCAGCATTAAGACACAGAAGCATAATTGTTTCAAGCGCAGGACAAGTCGCCAATGGGGAGAAACATGAAGAAAGAGGAGGTTGGAGGGGAATACGAGGGACGGTTCCAACCTTCAAAAATAGTGAAGGGACTGTAAACAAGGGAACACCGGACTAGAAGACTGGAATAAAATCAACTTCAAAAAGGCGAAACCGATAGAAAAGACACTATAGGTCCCATCGGAGATGCTAGAGAAGGCGTAGGGAGGAAAGGCAGTATTGGGAAAATAAACCATCACACAAAATCAAAGAACTCGGCGGGAGGGGGAACAAGGGACGGAACGGAGAAAAGAGCAGCGAACTAAAGGTGGTGGGCAATATGAAAGGGGAGTATCTGGACTTTCATAGAAAGCCAAAAGGAATAAACAACTGAACTATGAACTTTCCCACGTTTGGAAAAAGGCCTGAGGTGCACAAGAAGAGACGCCACCGGGGCATGTTTCTCTATTAGCCTCCATGGGCGTCCCGCGATTAGAAAAGAAAGCGTTTGGGAGGGTTTTCCATGAAAACGTAAGAAACCCCTGGGCACGCACAAAACCCCGAAAAACCTGTTAGGGAGCTGGAGGGTTAGTGGCGTCCAAAGGCTAAATTATAAGCCGGAAGGGAAAAAGCGCGGGTTTCAAGGGGAACCGTTTCACAAAAAACGAAAGGGTGGGAAAAAAAACTCTTGAACATACGGAGACGTGGGAAGAGGGGTTGTTTATTACAGAGTTTTTTAAAAAATAACGGAACGACAAAACACGAACAGACTGCGAGGCGGCGGGTGAAAGGGGGGACATTTTTGTAGGCCAACGGGGAGACGTAGGGGGCGTATTCCGGACAAGCGGAGGAGAACTAGCGAGAAAACTGAGGAAAGGGTAAAAAACAGGGGAAAAAACGAGCAGGGGTAAAACTAAAGAGGCAAGATAAAAGGGGCCGCGTAAGGGGTTCGAATGACAGCAGGTCAAGGGGGTGGGGGGACGCGGAAGGGGGTGCTTGTTCAAGAAAAAAGGGGATTTGCGCAGAGAGCACCAGAAAGGGGACGATGGAAAAGGAGAACGATACGAATTCTCCGGAAAGAACACCGTTCAAGGACAGGGAGCCGTTGCTGGGAGGAGCTGCAGTTTTAACGGAGGCTTCACTTCGCTGGAGAAAGGGGAATAACCGCAGGGAACGAATTGCCCGGAGTCGGTAGGGACTGGGAGAAGAGGTTCCGGGGGACTCTTTTATTAAAATTGCAAAGACGTGAGGCGGCCGAGAAAAAAGAATCGAGACGATCGCAGCTAAGAGACTACTCGGAAACGTTTAGGAAAAAGACAGTGACGGTCCGAAAACTGTGGGGGTGTAAGCCGAAGAACTCGGAGCGTACAGGGGGAGGAGCGAGGACTCGGAGGCGAGTGACGGAAGGTGAAGAAGAAGCATGAAGAAACAACTGTCCGTACAGAAAAGGTAGACAAACGTCTCCTCTCCCGAAGGGGACAGGACTTCTTCGCCGAGGGGGAAAGTCCTGGCAAGTAGAAAAGAAAGCGAAGCAGGGGATACAGAGAGCCGATAAATGACGATGGCGTTTCCGGAGCCTTCCGCCAGGAAAAACGGCCGGAGGGCGCCGCCAGGTGCGACTACTAAGTTCCGCACGGTGAAAAAAACGCTGCGGCGATTGAAGGAATGGGGGGGGCGGGGCTAGGACATCACGCCGAAAGGGTCAGCCCCGATTGTCCAGGGGAAAAGACTCAAAGACAAAGAGGGACTGAGGGCATACGAAGGGGGGAACCCTCAAAGGGGGACTGGTGGGACTGCGGCGTCAGAGAAAGTCACCTACTACCTACTCCTAACGTTGAGAGAGGGAAAAACAAAAAAGTGAAAAAAAAAAAAGTTGCGCCGTCTCGAAAAACAGCAACCCCAAAAAAGGATCCTCGGGAAGAACAGGAGCTTGGGGACACCTCAGGGGGGGGGAGGCGGACGCAAACGTTTGAAAAAAAAGTCAAAAGATGCGACGAGCGGAAACTGGAGAAGAGGCGTGACTCGCTCCAAGGGTTTATTCCGTCTCAGAGAGTTGAAAAGGCAGTGGTAAACACAAAAAAAAAAGGTGCAGGAGACGCCCCAAGAATAAAGGGGGAAAGCGTTCGGCAGCCTTAAAGCGCAGTAATGTGAAATGACAAAGCAGGGACAGAATGGGGGGGGAAAGTAGGGAGAGGGGTCTTGAGACTCCTGCCAACCTAATGGCGGGGGGGCAAAGAAAAGAATGAGCCGTTTGAGCTAGGGGAAGGAGGCTTGAGGGGTCAGAGGCGGAATTGGGAAGAAAAATAGTCAGAAATGCCGAAAAAAAAATATGCTGGTTCGGGGATCGGGAAAAAGAAAAGTGAAACGGGGACGGTTTGGAGAAGTCGATTTCTTGGAAAAAATAAATTCATGTCTAACACACAAAAGGCAGAAAAAGGAATCGTGAAACAGTGGCACGGAGAAAAAATCAATGAATCCGCCAAGCTAAAAAACAGAGGGAGAGGCAGCGAATCTTTTGAAGAAGGGGATCGAATTATTAAGAAGAAAGTTTCAAGAAAGGGAGAAGGGGTCCTGAATAGCAGGGGAGGGGTCTTGTCATAAGGGGGGGGGGAGGCACAAAATGGAAACGCACCGAACGCGGAACATATCCATCCTAGGGGACTTTGTGCCTAAGGGAAAAAGGAGACTGAGGATAAAAAACAATTCACGAAAGGGTCGAGAAAAGAAAAATCTCGGGGGAGAAAGACACGGGGAAGGCCAGGGATGACACCCACAGGAATTTTGTTGACAAATGACCCGAGAAAAAAAGCTGAGAGGAGTGGACACATGGGGTGAAGAAAGGGAATCGAAACTAAAAAAAGAGGAAGTGCTGCCGAACGAAAAGGCAAGAGGAAAATTGGACGGGGAGCCAGATGCCTAAAGCGAGGGGGGGGTGAACCACTGGAGAAGAAAAATAAAGAGATAAAGGAAAGAAACCCAGAAAGCAGAGAAGACTTGGAATTTTGAAAAACAGATCTGTTAGAGCGGGCAACCGGACGCAAAAACGCACAGCAGAACAAAGTGAGGTGAAGGACAGTAACGGGGAATAGAAAAAGCGACTTCCTGCTATTGGGTGCGGGTAACTAGGATAAAGATTCCTAGACGGAAGGGGTTTTGCATAAAGTTCCAGAAAAGGCGTATGCAAAGGGGATTGCGGTAAGAAGATCTCAAACAAAAATGGCAAAAAAAGGTGTTCTCAAAATGGAATACCACTAAGGAAGCAGGTGGATAGGGATTGAAACAGGGGAAGGTCCAGAGAGGAAGTATTCTTAAACTTGAACAGCAGCCACCTGATGGAAGACTTCGATGACACCGGCAAAGTGAGCTGCTTACACCTCTAAGGGGCGGAAAAGAGGGCTCAAGAAGAAGTTAAAGAAAAAAGAAATAAGACAAGAGTCTTTAACGGCGGCTAAGTCAAAAGAGGCGCGGGGGTCTATAATAGGGCAAGAAGGGCCAGGATGGGCCTCGAGAACAGAATCACTTCGGGGGGAAGTCGAAGGGGGAAGAAAGAGGTGACTCATACGGAAGAGAATGGAGGACCACCGGAAACGACAGTAACTAGTTTGAAAAAGGACAATGGAAATAAAGCGACTCAGGGAAGAACGCGTAGGAAGATGGTAAAAAGGACGAAAAACAGGCCCAGGGTCCTGCACAACTTCATTTAGAAAAAAAGGGTGAAGACCCAAGTAAGGGAAAGAAAAAAACGGCTAAAGACGGATTGGGGGGAAAAACGAGGCAGGGGGAAACGAGTGGACCTTATCTTCAAATTGGAGGTAAGTAGGTTAAAATCCGGACCAGAGAAAAAAAGTCTTACAACTTCAGGGGAGAAGCAGCCCGGGACGGGGATCAAAAGGAAACTTCCCCTAAAAGCCCAAGGGCGCCGGCTAAAGGTGAAAAAGAAGGCGTCAGGGACGCGCTGGTAAATCTGTTCTCGTCTCCTTTTCGGCAGGCCCTCAGTGTTCTGTAGGAAAAAAGGGGGAATCTTAAAAAACATTCCAGAAGAAGAACGGAAAAACAGTCTTCTGAAGCGGGGCCGGGGGGGGGAGGTGGGCCGGAGCGGAGGCAAGAAACTATTGGGCCCAGGGGACCTCAAAGCGATCGATATGGGGAGCAAGCGTCAGATAATTGCCAGGGACGGGAAGTTAGGGGGAGGAACACCAAATGAAAAAAAATTGGCTCTAAACGCGCGCGGAAAAAACTTCTCTGGTCACACTAAGTGGATAGCAAAAAACTGCGGAAAGAAGTGGCACCAAACTCTCGAAGTCTGGACGAAATTTCAAAAAAAGAGGAAAAAGAAATACCGGCTGTTCAAAACTCAAACACAAAAGGTTATGGGGGGAAGGATTCCGAAAAGAAACAAGGGAACTAAGGGTCGAGATTGGAAGTCAGAAGCCTTTGAAGGGGGGATGACTCAAACACGAGGCTCGTCGAGAGAGCCAAGCGAGTAGCCCACCAAAAAGTCGATTTCCAAAAATCGCGTCCGACCGGATCTTGGCAAAGGCGTACCACCAACTTTGGAAAATCAATTCGATCCGAAGCGTGAAGGCTTCAAAACACATGGACGAGTCTGGGATCTGATGAAAAGGTCAGATGGGAGACCGGGCGGGGCAAGGGGCTTGTAGGGGAGGTGCACCTTGAGTGCGAATGTGAAAATGGGCTGTAAGGGGGGGAACGGGCTGCAAGGGGGGAAGTGAAAGAAATTGGGGAGCAGCGCCCTTCGGTGGGAAAACAAGCTACATGATTTCGGAAAAAAAAGGGAGAAAGGGGAACTCTGAGGTGGCGGCGGTTGGGGAGGGAGTCGATCACTGGGGATAACAGGAAGGGGTCAACTAAACTAACAAGGGAAAGGGTCCGACCTTCAGGAATCACTCTCTCTGCCCGAAAAATCACCTCAACACACGTTAGTCTGAGCGCCGACCCCAGATGCAAAACCGTGGTGTAATTTGAAGAAAGACATGCAGGCTGGGGTCTGAAGAGGGAAGGGGGGGGTAAATAGAAAGGCACAAAAATCCCAGGGGGAAAGTAGAAAGGAGAAGGGGGATAGAAGGGAATAAACGAAGGGGTGAGAGTGGAAGTATCAAGAGTTTGAAAGTGCAGGAAAGTGAGGAAAACAGGGGGGTAAAAGGGCAGCCGGACAAAGGTAAATTTAGGGGGCTGTCAAATGGGGGGGGGAGAGGGTGAGGTTAACTGATTTCAGGGAAAATTCATGGTCCTAAAAAGACGATATAGTTAGAACATCAATATGAGAGGGAGGCATAGGCAGGAAGGGGCCAAACCCCCAGGGGAAGGGGGATGAAATAGAATTTTGGAAGAATGGGGAACTGGTGGGGGCTATAAGGGACCCGGGAAAAGACAAGTGATGGGCTGGGGGTCAGGGGCTTTTTAAAACTGGGTAAAAAACCGTACAAGAAAGGGAAACGGGGGATTCAAGAGAAGGAAGAAAAGGGAAATTAAAATAATAAGTGAGCGTAATAAGAGAAAGGGAGGAAAAGAATGGGAAGATGGTTGGAGGGGGTTAGGGGGGAAAATTTATCGAAAAACTGGGTTGGGTTCTCTAATGGACAAGGTTTGGATTCAGAAGGAAAGGTCAGGAGGGGTCCTGGCAATTACAAGGTAGAGATTCTCAAAGAGAGACGTCAAGAGGTGTTCATGCCAAAGGGACTGGAAATTAAAAAGGAATTTGGGGAAAAAGAGGCATGGACATGTGGGACAAAGGGGCAGGGTAATACCCGGATAAAACCCAATGGTAGGAAGTTCGAAATTGAGAACGGGGGAAAATTCAAGTAAGAATTTTGAAGGACTGGTTGCTGCTGAGGGGGTGGGAGGGTGGTGAGTTTATAGGAGGAGTAGAAGAAAACATCACCAAGAGAGAACGCTCAAAACCCCAAAAAGAAGTATATATATCTCTGGGGAACTGTGGTCACCCGGGAAAATCAAAAGAATAAGAAAGAAGAACCAGAAAAGAAGCAAAAATCCCAAAAGACTTTTGGGCCAACGGGTACAAAGCAGGGAGACTGGCAAACAGGTCGGGGGCTCATGGTGGGGTAAAAGGGGGGTTAGCAGTAAAAAGAAGAAATGAGGAACTATCCTTGCTGGGGGGAGTCAAATGGGAAGGTTTTTGTAGAGAATTAGGGGAAAAAAGGGAAAAGTCAGAGTACAGAAAAGGGGGAACCTTAAAGGGGGAACTAAAAACGAAAGTCCTATAAGCATGGGGTGGTAGATCACAGAACGAAAAGAGATCCAAAAAAGAGAAAAAAAAAAAGGTCATTATTGGTGAGGGGGGGGGGGCGTGAGGGGGGGTGGGTGGTAGGTGTGAAAGAATGTAGTCCTGAGGAGACCAAAAAAAACCGGAGGGGGAAGGAAAAAGGGTAAAAAAAAAAAAAAAAAAAATACCCAAACCCTGGGGGGGGGTTACTTCACCGGGGACATTTACTGGGAAGAAAAAAAGAGGGTGAAGCACAAAGGAAAATCCACGGGTTTGGTGAATTAAACAGCCTTGCACTTAGAGAGACACAGAAGAGCTGAGTGGGGGAAGCGACAGAATCGGGGCAGAGGAACTTAGCTCCTAGGAAGAACACTATCCACGAGGAAAACATCACCAAAAAAAAAGTATTTAAAGCATTTCAAACCGGATGACACCCCTGAAGAGCTATGATTGGTTCGTGGGAATTGAAAAACCGCTAGCGGGACTAAACAGAGAAAAATGGCGCGTGCCCGCAAGTCTGGATCCTTTCCTGACCTGCGAGTTCCTTTAAAATTTGCCAAAAGGTTTTCAGGGGGGCGGGGTGTGATTCGAGGGGATAAGCAGGGAATAAAGGGGAAAGGGCAGCAAAATAATCATCCCAGGGAAAGAAGGCAGGGGGCACAAAAGGGTTTCGATATCAGAGAAGGTACTAAACAGGCCAAAGAGGATAGGAGAGGAAAAAGTCTTGAAAGTTCCACCCTCAGGATTGAGAGGGTCCGGAGTAAACTTTCACATGATAGACAATAGAAAAAAAAGAAGAAAGAAGGGCAAGAACCAGGGCAGAAAAACTTCAGAGGGGGAAAAAAACGAGAGGACCAAGACATACCGCTTTGGGAAGGGAAAACTTCACTTAGGAAAGAGGCACAAAACATCACCCACACAGTAGCACATCGCCCGGAAAGTGGAACATTAAAAACTCAATGCCTCGCCATATCTACTAGCTACTGGGTAATCTGGTCAAATATCACGGCCGACGGCAGTTGAACAGACAGCGTTCAGGGGAGAAAGTCTGAAAAAAAAAAAGCGATGGTGGCAACTTAAGCGAGGGGTGGGGGAATCCTGAATCCACCTAATAGGTACTCGAAAGATATTAGCAGAGCGAGGGGTTTAGTCTAAAAAAGGTCACCGAAGGGATTGACCGGGAAATGGAATGTGGGGGAAAAAGCGTAGGAAAGCAGTCCAAAACCAAGGGGAACATTTTGTTTTAAGGTTTTTACGGGAAGAAGACACGGATCAAAAAAGCGAGGAACGGAGGGAACCGGTCGGGCAGCGAGTTGAGCAAGTCTCAACTCATTTCTTCTAATCGGAGCGGTTGGGGGGAATAAGGTTGGAAAAAGAAAAGTTTTAAGCAGATGCGGAATCGAGGTGGGGGGGCATTCCTTTTGGGGGACCTTCCCTTGGAACCTAGGGGTATAAGCGGCTAGGAAGACGAACACCCAATCGACGGAAGTGAAGATCCTTGTTCAGGACGGAAGAATCCATCCCCCGATCGGGGGAGCGGGAATAGAGGAAATCTCGAAAAAGGAAGGGTGGGGGGGAAGAGGAAAAACTTGGAGTTGAAAAGAAGATAAAGCGCTCACAGGGCAGATCGAATGAGTCCTAAGGACTACACGGGAGACACTTAAGAGGAATCGAGCCCACCCCCCACACAAAAACCCTAGGAAAGGGGGGCTAAACGAAGATGGCAGTGTTCCGGATCTGTGATGGAACTTCCCTGACTGGATTGGGGGGGGCGGGGGGGTGGAAGAATGCCAAAAGAAATGATAGCCTCGGACCGGTCTCTGAACGTCAAGATTTAAAACTGTGTGGGCTAGGAGTGAGGCGCTGAAAAAGCGGCCAAAAAAAAAAGGGAAAACCTCTAGAGGGCTGGCAACGTGGAAGCTTCCGCTGTAATGGTGAAGTCCTGCCTAGTTCACTAACGTGGTGGTAGCATGAAGAAATGAAAAAAAAAAGGTCTGGAAGGAAAATCGGCTAGATTAAGGAGAAAAGTCGAGACTTTCAGGAAACGGGGAACTCAGTAATCATGACTGACGGAGCAGAGACACTATCAGGAAGAGTCACAACTGGAAGGGCGGATCTGCCATGTCTTCTTCCGGGGGGGGCCGATTCAAAAGGAGCAGCCGATGACAAAAGCCCCAAAAAAAAATATATAATAGAAAATCCGGGTAAAGAGGGATTTCCGGTCCGACACGAGGACTCCGCGACGAAAAGAAAGACGTTAAAGAAGAAAGCTAACGGAATCAAAGCAAACTTCAGGTTGGGGGAGGGCAAGGGGGGTTCTGATCGGGGAAGGCAAAAAGTGGAAAGAGGAGAAGCGAACCAACGAAAAGGATCGGACCCGAAGCCAAAATGGGTTCGAAACGATAAATAACGAAGCGCGGTCCGACGTAATCAGAAGGAAAGTTGGGAGGGGAAAACGTCTCGGCCTCGATAACGTAAACGACAACGGCCTCGCCGGGGAATTGCCGTGTAGGGCCCACATTGCCGAAGAAGCAGATAATGCCCGTGATAAAGAGGAAAATAACACCACAAAAGGCAGAGAGGTAGCTTGCTGAAATCAACTTTGGTGGTAGGCCTATGGGGGTACTGAGATAGCATGGTGAGTGTTGGAAAAACAGGAGGAGAGACCTATGTAGAGTTAAGGGATAATTAATAACATCTCTTTACGCGGAACAGCCTTTGTCTGGAAATAGCTCTGGCAATAAGAAGTGTGGAGACAAAAAAGAAGAAATTGCATTAACTGAAGATTACAATTTGCAAAGTGGTGAGGTGTCCTCGAGAATTGAAGATGTTCCCTACTTACTGGGGAGCAGTAACAAAAGTGAACCTGCAGACGGTTAGCGTCATCGAAAGAAAAAGGGAGGGAGCAGGGGGGGAAACACAACAAAAATCTGGGGCCGAGGGGGGTGGATCTGTCATATGGCATCTGGGGGGGACTTCGATAAATTTTCGTCCTGGGAGTTCGCGTCAGAAAAGGTAAAGGGATTTGGGGAAAGCGAAAACCTTTGGAAAAACCGATTAAGGGGTTGACCAAGTCAGCTCACGTTGACAAAGTGCGGAGGTTCGAAAGGCACAAAAAGGGAAAATTAAAAAAAGGCAAGAAAAGGCTAAGGACAGAGGAAAGGTGAACTTAACGAAAGAGAAGAAAAAAGGTCTCTCAGAAAAAAGAGAACAAACACAACGGAGGAGGAAAAAGAGACAACGAAGAGGTGCGGTCCCAAAATAAATATATTTCTTAGAGGCCTTTCACAGGAAAGGGCTCAGGAAAGTTGCGTAAGGGGGTGATTCAGGTGGAGGTGAAAAGAATCGAAAAAAACGGGAACCAAATCCGCTCAGGAAAAAAATTAAAAAAAGCGAAGTCCTATTCGCCAAGCGGAGGACGCGAACGTTCCCATTCTGCGACTATCTCCCCCAAAGGGGGAGAGTGTATAAACAAAAAAAAGGATGATGTTTTGGTGGAAGGACGCAGGGAGATGATCTTCTCTACAAAGGGAAAAGGAGGTAATCATCAAAAAGTGATTCTTGTCAAAAAAATCAGAGATTGAAAGAGTCCCGACGAAAAGGTAGATTATTTGTTTCGGGGGGAAGAGTATAAGAATAGCAGGTATACAACTTTCTGGCAAAAGAAAAGAAAACCGGAAGAAACCCTTCTGAAAACGAATGATGAAGATGGGACTAGGAAAGGGTCGATCATCACAGTAAAAAGGAAAGACTGCAGGGGAAAAGAAGGGACCTGGAAGACACACCGGGAGTCCTCCCGATACTCCGATTTGGGGGGCGCGGGAAGGAAAACGGTAAAAAAAGGATCAGGGGAACGGTGGGGGGCTCTGAAGGGTTTCCATAGAAGTCTATTAGGGAGTGTCAGAGATCTCTAGGACAGGAAAGTATGAAAAAAAGATGATTAAATAAAAAAAAAGGAGACGTCATGTATCGGGTTGGGGAATGTTCCCGGGAGGGAAATAGGAGAGAGCGGAGAAGAGAAAAAACTGAAAAAAAAAAAAATTAGATAATCTAAAAAGAGATGAACAATGCCTCTGGAAAAGAGAAAAACTAATTCGGATTTCACCGGGGGCAGATGAAAAGCGGGGGAAGGGAAGGAGTGATGAAACGGAATTGTAAGCCGTCTGCTGAGGGAGGCGATCTGAAAGGAGAAGGGGAGGGGGGTCTTATAAAGCAAGGCCAGATAGGAAAAGAGTCAGCAAACGGTAGAAAAAAGAGAGGAGGGGGACGCGCGTTAAAAAGGGGATGAGAGACACCTTCATGAAGTCGAGATGTTGCAGAAGGCAGTCTCTCGAAATTCAGGAGAATCGGGGAAAGAATCAGGAAAGACATAAAGGCACGAGTAAAAAAAGCAAAAGTCGTACTTCAAAAAATGGTCAGTAAAACCCTGTTAAAATATACGAGCGAACGGCGCGAACGGAAAAAAGGTCTCGTCGTTGGGGAGGTCCTCTTCAGGGGGAATACTATGTTTGAAGCCACGATTAAGGGGTGGAAAAGGGAATAGCAAGAAAAAAAGGCTCAGAATCGGAGAGTGACTACCAAAAAAAACACCCCCAACAAAAAAAAACCCCCCCACCAAACAACCAACCAAAAAAAACAAACCCCAAAAAAACCCCCCCGCACACAAAAAAAAAAAAAAGAACCCCCAACCAAAAAACCACAACCCAACCCCCCCCCCAAAACCCCCCCCAAAAAAAAAAAACAAAGGGAGAGGAAAGGGATGGAAAAAAGAAAAACAACCAAAACCACACCCAAACGAGGAACCCAGAAAAAAAACACCCCACCCAACCACACAAAAAAAACAACAAACAAAAACCGAAAAAAAACCCCCCACCCAAAAAAAACACCCCCCCCGCCCAAAACCAACGCCCCCCCCCCAACAAAAAAAAAGACCAAAAAACCCAAACCAAAAAAAACAAAAACCCCCCCCCCCCCCAAAAACCAAGAAAAACCCTTCTTCTAAGGGGATCGAGACTGTCAGATACTTAAAAAAACGACTTCAGAAGAAGGACTCTGGCCATGGGTAGAAGTCGGAGATTCTTGGGATTTAAATCGAAGTAGATAGTAGCCTGGAGCAGCAAAGAAAAGGGGTAATGGAGGGAAGGACAATCCAAAAGAAAAGGGTTACGGTGGAGCTAAAAAACGGGAGTATCGTGTCAGTGGAAGTCAGAGATAACATAGGTGGTGGTAGGGACTCTCATTCAAAAGTCCTCTCTATGATACAGAAAAGAAGAATAAGAAAACTGGAAAGGACGGGCGCGAAAAAAGTGGAAGAGGAAACTGCCGCAAGTCGAAGAGAGTTAGAAACACAGGAGGGGGGGAGAGAAACACGGAAGACTGGCCCAAGACGATGGATCCGAAAAATCACTGGGGAGGGGTTTCCGATGGGAGAACAACTCTAATCTGGAAACTTTTTTCCCAAAAGCCGTAGAGACGCGATCAGTGGAAGGGGAGCTTTCAAAAGGCATCAACACCAATGTCCCAAATCGCTGGGGGGTAAGGCGGCCAAAAAAGATGTCCACATGAAAACGAAGGGGAGAGACTTTCAGAAAAAAGCCGTAAAGGGGGGATTCGCTCATAAACCTGAGAGTTAAAAGCTATCGAAAAAACGAAAAACACATAGGTGTTAAGTGGGGCCTTCTTCCAACTTAATTTCACCCACCTGAAAGGGGGGGGTCTTAGTTTAAAAGGACGAAAAAGGCATCTAAAGTCTGAGAAAACACGGTCCGAGGGGCTAAAGGCCTGGGACTCTGAGTTCCAAACTGAGGTAAGAGGTCGGAAAACGACTTTCATGTTCGTGGGAAGAGGGGACAATATGGTGCAATTTTGCACTTGGAGCGTTTTTTGAGGGGTGACGAGGCAAAGTGTGGAGAAGCGGGGGGAGAGATGGATGTAAAGAGAGGAGAGAAGCGCAACGAAGAAGGGGGTTCAGAAAGGAGGTCTTCAAAAAGGTTCTATTGACTGGAGCGATCTAGGGAAGGGAAAAGAGGGGGGGGGCTAGGAATGTCAGTTAGGAAAAAGGTCGACGATAAAGAAAAAATAACGGGGTGACACCTCAGGGCTAAACAGGGCTGAAATAAGGTTCCAAGGGGGGCAAAAAT
>Ga0179591_1360585_pt1:0-2500 | contig 26362 bp, 1 predicted proteins | sample CZOMad2_1_08_16f_FD_182891 | JGI IMG/M metagenome (GOLD analysis project Ga0179591, IMG submission 182891) | Vadose zone soil fungal communities from Angelo Coast Range Reserve, California, USA - CZOMad2_1_08_16fungal (PacBio error correction) | ecosystem: Environmental > Terrestrial >...
CTTCGGGTAGTACTTGTCGAATGTCGTTATAGGACAAAGAATCGAGTTGTCACGCGGACTGCCCGAATAAGTTTCCCATGGTGCCATTCACTCCGATGACGCGGTCTGGGTTACCATTAATCGGACTTCCTTGTCGCCGATCTTCGGAGGGAAAGTGCGCGTTCAGTCTACACCCACGATGACGACATTCGAGCGATCCTGCATTCGATGCAAAAGAAAGAAAACTCGCTGATACACCGGCCGCGCTCGCATATGGAGTGGGTCAAACTCAATGAATGGCGTAAAGCCGAGGAGGGATCGGCCGGTTCTAAACATCGGTCTGCTTCTCTGAAACGCGTACTGTGGCCGAAAGCGTGCGGTGAATTGGCTATACGCCTGCTATCGACGGAGCTTCTCTCCGCAACGCCTCCACGTCATCCATCGTCAGAGCTTTTCGATGAATCTCTTCCGGCCCGGGAGGACGACCGAAGCTTGGATCAAACTTGATATGAGATTGTGTTTTGAGCCGCACGATTCAATCGATCGGCAAAGGCTTTAGTTGAGCCCCTGAATTATCGACACCATGAAGAAACATTGATCACACCTACACTAACGCCCAGATGGTTAGCGACGGCGCAGCTTGTTTGCGCTCAGTGTCTCGATTGCCATTGGGCGGCTCTGTTTACGTCTTCAAGGCGCATAACTGATTTCCGATTTCCGATTTGCGATTTGCGATTTGCGATTTGTGATTGTCAGTATCGAAGTCTCACTCATGCAAGCATTCGTAAATGACAAATGATAAATGCCATGATAGTGATAAATCTTCTGTCTCCTTCTCCCCTCCATTTCACTCTGCGCGCAGTGCTTCGAATGGGATCTAATCTCGCGGCGCGCCAGGCCGCAGACCCTACGATACCGACCACTGATGACACTCCGACTCCAACACTGGCCTACGTAGTACTAATGGAGCAAAGGAACAATCAGCGCAGAGACTGATATATGCCAGACCGAATCCGGTACCACTCCAATTGCCCAACCGATAGCCGTGCCGTCACGGCCCTGCAATCAAACTGTGTAAAGAATATCGTTTCTTCGCGCGCCCGATGGCTTTGCGAATACAGCTCTTTGGTTCGCTCATTTTACGGAAACGAGCATGCTGTTCATGAACCACATGCCGCCACCCGAGCGTACACTGCCCGCCACTCCATTGTAACGATATAATTTTGAGTCGCGAGCCGTAGAGAGTGAGAACCACTCGAGTTTCCACGCATAGCTTCATCATCCGCTGACCCGGCGTTCGGGCTCGGGCTGTTTTCCCATCATCGTACGAACCTGATCTTCCGCAGCTCGAGTTGTTCAGCGGTGGGTACCTGATGAAGACCCCAGTGAACGTCTTGCGCATAGGTTTTTTGGTATGTTGAATAGGGTATTTAGACCACGTTGTCTCGCGAAAACCAAAGATCGAGCCAAGCTGTTCAAGCACGCCAATTGATCATGTAGGGACGGCCGCATTCTGATTTCTGGCCCACGCTCGACCGCCGTCGCCTCGCCAAACAGATTCTTCAGAATGTCGGTCCCCACAACACACACTCATGCCGAGCTGCCTCGCTTTCAGTCCAGATGCGTCCTCCTGATGGTTACGCCATCGATGTCAAACATATTCGTGGTCGACCGCCCCGAATGCGAACTTTTTTCAGCTTTTTTTGGTCGGCATATTTAATCGTTTCAATAGCATTACCGCGACGCCCCGCCCAGCAGATGTGCCAAAGTCGCCCGATAGCGTCTGGTCCTTCTGAGTTACGGCTTTTGCGTTTACTGAATTTGTACAAACCTTCGCGCGATTTAATGATTTGTCGGGTTCTTCGAGAACGTAAATACAGTTGACCCCGTGAGAAACGGTTTGAGCTACTGCTGGTCCACCCTTTGATGATGGTGACACCAGCGATCACGCAGTAACACCCACCACGATTCCCATGACGTTAGTGCGGTGCGAGTTTTATTTGAGTCGCATGCTTGAGGTTATCGACGCGAAAATGCCTTCCCAGATCGCATCAAGCTGACAGCGCGGAAAGAAGTGATCCGTTGGGGAAGGATCCGTAAGGACTGCCAAAGCCAAACGATGGACGTTGTTGCTCTGGGACTGGTCGCCACGTCGCTCCATCGCACCTTTGCTCCTTAGTCGGATTCTGTCGTCTTTTTCGATTAGAACCGTCACGAAGGAAACTACGGATGAGCACGTTCCTCTATATCGTTGTTCGTGATGTTCCACGATAACCGTGTTGCCTTCGGAGTGTAGCCGCTCAAGAGATACATATCTCCATGCTTGTTGTGACTATCGAGGCGCCTGTAGGCTCCGTCGGCAGTAGACATCTGCGGATGGTAACTAGAGCGCGGTCGATCGCGACGCGCTGCGTTGACCACCCGAGAGTTCGTGGGGCGGTGCGTCACGCGGTCCCAGATCACCACGCCAGGCCTTTTTAGCCATCTCGTTACGTTGAGAATGACCCTAACCCTCCTTCTT
>Ga0179591_1271417_pt1 | contig 26346 bp, 25 predicted proteins | sample CZOMad2_1_08_16f_FD_182891 | JGI IMG/M metagenome (GOLD analysis project Ga0179591, IMG submission 182891) | Vadose zone soil fungal communities from Angelo Coast Range Reserve, California, USA - CZOMad2_1_08_16fungal (PacBio error correction) | ecosystem: Environmental > Terrestrial > Soil >...
AGGAGGAAAGGAAGAATGCGGGAAAGCCCCAATTTTCGACTTCAGGGGGGGAAGGGGCAAGTAAGGAGTGGGATCTTACGACGTCAAAACTTCAACAGAAGAATCTAACTTTCCCTATCCTCTAAAATATTATTATTAAAAGAGGGGATGGAGAAAACGGTCCGGGAGAGGAGTTGTCTTTGGCCTCTAACCGAATCAGCTCTGAAATATTACGGAGAATATCTAAGCATTGCTGAATGATTTGCCCGCCTTGCCTCTAGAACTGGAAGCCTAACGAAATCAAGATGCCGTTGCTTTTGTTTAGTCCTCTTTTAGTGGTTAGAAGTAAAAAACACGGGAAATGGAGTGCGAAAAAAGGTTGCGTATCTGCAAGAATCTATCAGGAAGGGAGGGAAGTCAAGGAACGAAGGTCGAAAATGGCGGGAAAAGAACACCCCGCTCTACGGAAGTGACGAGAAGTTGGGAAGAGTCAAACGAATGTGGTAATCCATCCCGGGGTCCTGTCACGGGGGTCAAAAACTCAAGTGGGTGCAAGGGATGCGGCGCCACAAAAAAGCTTGCGGTGGGTCCAGAAAAGGAAGAAGGAAGTGGGAGGAGTTAGAAAAAAGAAAGTCTTTTGGGGACGATAGCATCCAGGTAGGGGACAAGCGGCAAAACGATCTGGATAAAACGAGTGGGGACAGAGAAAAAAAGAAACGGGGGGCTTGTGTGCCATGCGTCATATGAAACGGAAGATCACGGGGACTAAGAGGAAAGCGGGGGGGACGATCAAGGTGATCCGGAAACGACCCTCAGCGCTGCCAAGGGGGGTTCCAATGTATGGGGCCGAAGACAAGGGAAGGCCCAGAAGGACATATCGAAAAAAAGAGAAATGGCCGTAGTATCCGACCGCACCTGTACAAAGTCTTGGAGGGAGCTGCACTCGGAAAAAAGATCGAAAAGACCACACATTTGGAGGACGATATTCATTCGGGTGGAAGCCACGAAGTGCGCCGCATTTCTGGGGGTCAACGGAAAAAGAGGGCAGGGCACGGGAGAGGGTCTTACGATGAAACCGATAGTCAAGGGGTCTTTCACAAAGTTGATGGATACACGTCTGAACTACTATCGTTCGACGACAGGGGGGAAAGAAAGGGAGATGAACAAAGAGAGGTGGTCTATCTGAAGGAAATATGGGGGGGCAAATGACATTCGGATGGCGTGTGGCGCCGACCGGGCCATCGCGTGTCCAGATATTGTAGCGCCAAAGGGGAAGAAAAACAAAGGAGGAGGAATCTACAGCATGAGGAATGGATTAACATTTAGAACGTTTGACTATGTAGATGCAACTATGGACAACAGGCGAAATTGGTATTCAGTGCATGAACTAAAAAAGGCGTATCATGGACAGGAGACAGCTTGCAGAAAACTTGCGGGTCGATGGGGGCTTTGGCGGATTCACTTCTTCGGAAACGAGAAAAAAAGTAAGGGCGTCGGCATAGAGTATGGCTATTGCCTCAAAAAAAATTATGGAATGAAACGCATGCAAGGACCCAGTACAGAAACACAAGGAGAATTTTCGTGGACTGAAGGGAGGGAGCGCAACGAACGCGACAGGAAGACCACCGTCAGCGGAGACGATGTTTCCGCGGGCCCTAAGATGAAACTGTGGACCAAACACACATAAGTTACGCGCCGATAACAAGGAAGGCCGTCTCAACAGATGGAAGAAAGAATGGGGAAAACGACGACCAGAAATGAACGAAAGAAATGCCTTTGGTCGACGAGTGGAGCCTCCGGTCAGGCATCAAACGACATCCGTAGGAGGAGAGAAACCGAAGAAAACCGACATGCACGGCAACCAGAGGTCCTCGACGTGGGATCATAAAAAAAAAGCTTCATCTACCGGAAATGGAAAAACATGCGAGACGGCGTGACATCATACAGGATCGTCGAAAGGGGGGGGGCAGAGAGGTCCAGCGAACAAAAGGATCAGCTCGCCTGTTTGCAAACAAAGGGCATGGCCGAAGGCAAACAAAAGGGAAAACAACATTGAAAAGATATAGGGGACGGCAACGAGATGGAAAGGATCAAGCCTCTCGATAGGAGAACAGGGAGGCACGAAGGGGAGGGGCAGAAGAGAAAGATGATAGGATAAAAAAACACATTATAGAGAATACCGCATAAAAAAGTGGAGGCACAAAGGGAGTGGAAGGCGAAAAATCTCCGGAAGGGTTCAGTAGGAAGGGGGCGATGAAAGATCTAGGTTTCGGGCGCCATATAGGCGGAGACGAAGAAATCGCGAAATTTGCTCCGCTTTGGTCCATTTTGCACCATTAGCGCGAGTATTGGGGAACATAAAGTCTGGCCATGGCAACTAGGGAAGGATTGTCATTGGAGAAAATCTCGAAATGAGAGGTCTAGACACAGACTGGCCGTCAGGGGACCATAGATGCAAAAGTCTAAAGGGAAAACTGTCGTAAACTTGCCGGGCGGGTGAAAAGGGGGGGGGACTCTTCTGTGAACAAATGCTGCGACAAGATCCGGGAATCCGGAGGAAATTCAATCAAGCGGCTTAAAACGTTAGCGTACCATGAAGGGCGACGACGGGGTGACAAAAAAGCATCGGCTGAGGGAAAGAGGGAGGATTGGGAAAAAAAGAGAAAATTATCGCTAACATCTATGTGCAGGCAGAAGTCCGGTCACCAGCGTACCAGGGTTGATAAAGCACCCCGGTCAGTCATTTTCGCGCATAAGAAAAAGTACCACAAAACCGCAAGAAGGAGACTGTGTGCCTGGGGTTCGCACGACGCACATTACAGAAGTGAGAGGCTTGGAGAGGGGAATACAATACTTGGGAAAAAAGGGAGAGGGGGGAGGGGTGCACGGGGGGAGGGGAAGTTCCAGCAGAGAGTCCCTGTGCCCCGAAAAAACATAAGCCTCGAAGGCGAGAAACCGGAAAACAACGTTCACGATTGAGACGACGACATGTAGACAATTCCCAAAAGCTGGACACTAGGGGAGCAGTGCCATGAGTGAGAAAAAATAGTTGACATGTAAAACCACTGACCAGGGGAGAAGACGAAAAATGAGAGGGAGGGAATCCGAAGGGGGGATGGCTGGAAATGGGGTGTCTTACCTTAAAAAGCGGCGTGAAGGTGCACAGGTAGGGGCGGAAAAAACACAAGCAAGAAATGTTGTGCACATAAGGAAAGAAGGAACTAAAACTAAAGAGGCCGGTCTAACTACCGCTGGAGTTGGCAAAAATAGTCATGGCCCTCTTCGGTGACCTAATATTATAGCAAGAGATAACAAAAAACTAGGTAAAACAAGGCCCGGAAGAGCCGCGTCGGGACTGAACAATGACACAACGAAAGAGAATAGGGGGAACGATCATCCAAAGTCCCAAGAGGAGGAAAAACTCAGTACTGGGAACCGAAAAGAAAATATGGGATGTCAACCACAAAAGAAGATTCGTGTATTTGAGCAACGGAGATACACATGAGCATCGTGCTTCAAGTAGGAATGGGTTCAGGTGCAGGGGAGCTTCAAAAAAGGAAGGAGAGAAGTTTTTGCCTAAAAACTTCACTTCTTGCTGCGGGGTAGGGTTATGCATGAACACCACTGGGAGCATTCTCGTGGGGTCGTGGGGGGAACCCAACTTGGGAGAGGGGGAAAGGGGAAAGTTTTGAAAAAAGAGTTCAATTCGTACTTGCCCCCCTTGCCGGCCCGAGAGGTCCAACCAAGAGGGGTGGGGACAAAGGAAGAGAGAGAAAAGTCTGCAAGGGGGGGGGAGGGGGGGAGAAGGGGTCGGTTTACTCTGTGAAGTGCACAAGAACAGCCGCTCGAGAACGATCTACGAAATAGAAATCGACGACGGCAAAGAGGGGGACTAACGGAGGGGGCGACGGGGAAAAGAAAGAGGGTAAAAGTTTTCGAAACTTCTTATGCTTCAGGGAGGGGACAATCAAGGACGGGATCTCACCTGCATAACGTCAACAAGCCAACTCGTCCGCAAGTGAACAGCCAAAAAACACAAAGGAACTGAGTGGGGTAAAGGGGGGGGGATGGGGGGGTACGAGGCACGATCTCGCGATCGCGAATACACGTAGAACTCATCAGTTTTCGGGGTGGGACGTGCCACAACAAAAAGGAAAGGAAAAGTGAATTTCAACACTATGGAGGGGGGGGAAAGAAACACAAAAAAAAAAAAAAAAACCCCCCCCCACAAAAAAAAAAAAGCCGTGTTGATCTGAACGTGGGGTCGGCCGCCGGGAGATTAGTCAGGCGTAAAGGGATGTCAGGGACTAAGGGAAGAAGAAAAAGGTAGAAAAAAACCCACCCCCACAAAAAAAAAAAAAAAAAAAAAAAAAAGAAAAGAAAAAAGAAATGGCGGAAGCGGGGTTAAGTCGGGTGGACGGGGTTCCCCGCTGGGAGGTTCAGCAGTCTGAACATAACCTTGGATCGCACCTCGCCGTGAGTTGGCGCCTAGTATCGGCGCGCATTTAGTGCTAGTTATCGATCTGGATCAAGGTACAGCCGCGACACCCTGCTTGGCTGGCTTCTCCTCTCAAGAATGACATCGGGAAGTTGTGCAGGCAGTGAGGGTTGGCTTGAGATATACAGGCGGGAGGAAAGGTTGTCATACCCTGTTACTATGGAGCTGGGATGACGTTCGCATGCAGAAAGACCTGGGTTGCGGCGAGGGGGTGGGGGGGTAACCGGGAGGATACAGCGTCGGTTGCACTGAGGCGGGGCCTGTGGGGCGGAGAGTCTTCTATCTGGCCCCGGGTCGAAAATTTCTGGGGCAAATTGGGGGGTGTAGATGTTATTGTTGCTTGGGGGTATCGAATTGCACGCGATTGCAATGGGTATCAGAAGAAAAGGGCGCATCTCTAAGGGGGGAAAAGTGTGGCAATGGGTTGGCCAATCTTTCGGTTGTGAAAATAAGAACAATGAACTGATGTTCCGTCAGAGGGAGAGGGTACTGAGGAAGAGATAATATCGATCGGCAAAGGAAAAAATTCCAAGGCTGAGCCAGGCGCCTCAAAGGCATGAGCTACGTGTTTTCATTTAGGAATTCATGGGGGGAAAGAAAGGGTGAAGGACTCTTTCAGAAAAAGACCATTTCGGACTTTCCAACAAGCTGCTTTGGGGAGGCTGTCGCGAAAGAGATTTCTGACATAGAGGGGTAAGTAAGGGAAAAAAACTTCATCAAGGGTGGCATCGTCAATCCTGGACGCTGAGGCCGAGCGGATGCTCGAAAAAGCCATCGCTTTCTGGGTGCCTCATCCAATAGGGAGGAAAAGGCGGGAGGAAGGGGACTAAATGGAAAATAGGGTGGCCACGACTGACGGTGTGAACAACGACCCCCATCAACGCCGAACACAGGTCGAAATAAAGTCAAAGAAAGGGGGAGAAAGGATCCAAGGGAAGAAGGAAAGTAAACGGAAAAAACCGAATTCCGGCAAGAAGAAAAAAACGCGCTGACGAGATGGAGCTCGAAGGACGGCAAAGATTCCAAAGGAGCGAAAAGGGGGGGGACGGTCGAAGGTTACATCGTCAGAAGTCAGAGGATCCGCCGCGGCTGGATGCGCGGAACCTTGCAAAGCTAAGGGTCGGGGGGGAAAAAAGAAAGGGAAAAAGGACCGTCTGAAGGGGGACAAGACGGATGTCATGTGATGATGCACGTCCGTCATCACTAAGCGATAATGACCGCTGGGTGGTCGAAAAAGAAGAGGGTACCAACGAAAGAAGAGCGGGCAAGCTCGGCTTATTTTAAAATCATCATGACAGGGTCCGATGGTCGTGGGGTCCTACTCCAATAGAGGAAAAGAGGAAAGGGATGGGGGGGGTCAGTTGGACCCCAAGGAGGGATGAAATCGCGCCAGGAAGGGGTATGCAAGTGGGGATATCCCAGGGGATGGGGTCGGTAAAGGGGCAAGCTAATGGATACAAAAGAAAAAAAAAAAGGGGGCCCAATAGTTAGCGCATGTCTCATACATACCAGGACCATTCGTGGAACATGGTTCTCGCGGGTCTAGTTGCTGGGAGACGGGGGGAAAAAGGGGGATCAGGGGAATGAGGGGGGAAAGGAAAAACTCGACACTAAGCACCGCCATGAAGGTATTGTCGGGTTTTGGGGTCCCGATCCAACGCGAGAAGAAAGTTAGGGAGAAGAGGATGGAGAAAAGGCAATGCCCACAGAGATCATTGGGGAACTTCTTCCGTGAGATTCAAAAACCAGGGAGGTGAAAGCCAGTAGAGGATCTGAGACTTGCGAAGAGGGGGAACGAACCTGGGAAAAAGGGGTGTCCAGAACAGAGGAGGGAGGAAAATTGGATCTTGGCCCGAGCATATCTACAGATGGACACGAGCAAAGTTGTGCAAAAGGGAACACCTAGATTGTATCGATAGGAAGGGAACGGATGAAGGAGAAAAAAGGGAAATCGTCATTAAGAAAATCCTTGTCAAACAACGATCGGCCCCCCCACAAGGAACAGAATTGTCTTTGGAGAGGAGGTGGCATCGAAAACTTTGGAGAAGAAACAGGTGGGAGGGGAACCACTCGAAAAGCTGAACGAAATCCCAAGGAATCGCAATTTCGGCAGCGGGAACATCCCATGCAGAAACATCGCGTTGACGCTGGAAAAAATGAGAGGGAGAGCCGGGTTTTGATAAAAAAGGACAGTCTTCACTGGCGGGACTAGGTGGCCAAACATGGAGCAAGAGAGACTGTCCATCTGTAAGCTAAACCGGGTACTGGACAGAAAGAATGAGAACCACCATTGGAGAAAAAAAGGGAATGTCAGACGAAAGGGGGAAAGCGCAACAACAATGTAAAAATTACCGGGGAAAGAAAGCGGTCCGCGGCGCGTCGGGCAAAGAAGCTTGCGACAGAATCAGAATTTGCAAGAAAGAGTAAAGATCTAGTTCGGAAGGAAAGGGGGGGAAAGGGGGGTTCAAGTGGTGGGAGCACCAAGGCTTCTAGGGGACCAACGGGCCAATAGTGAGGCTGTCCCGGGGGACGCACACAGGGCAAGGGAAAGGAGGGGGGACGAACGCGCCGTAAATTACGATAGTATTATGGTCCATGGGGAAAGAGCGAGGACGGGAGCGTACGAGGGGGGGGGAGAGGGAAAGAAACTGAGGAGAGGGAAAAGAGGGGGGGCCGTCTCGCCGGTAAGGAGCTTTAAGCATTGGAGGGGGGGATCAGGGTTCTCAGCGGAACAAGGATGGTTGGAGGAGAAGGAATTATCAGAAGAAAGGGAAAATGAAATCCACTGAAAAGAGGAAAATATTAAGAATAGGCGACGTTAAAAAACCAAAAGGCTCGTAGTCCTGGAGAATAGGATCGCAGGGTGAGAATACGGAGAGGGACGGGGGGGAAAGGAAAGGTAGGATGTTTCCAGGGGGGGAAAACTCTGAGGGAAAATCCACGCTATACAAGACTAAACAAAAGTCAATGCTTTAGTGGAGACTCAATCACTAATAAAGGGACAAAAAATGCAAAGGAGAAGGGGGGGAAACAAACTTGGGCATTGGTACGTTTAGACAACGAAATGCGCCTCAATAAAGTTGAGTTCAAAAACTCTCCAACGGGGGGCAAGGGAAGGAAAAACGGCTGCTGTGGGGGCGATGTGGGACGGTCCCCAAAATGAACACGTTAAGGGGGGGACCAGGGAAAAGAGACACTAAGGGGGAAACGAAGAAATGTGAACCCGGGAAGTCATTCCGCAAGTACCAAGGCCCACAACTGAAGACAGGGGGGGGGAAACAAGTTTCGCATTTTAAGGGGGGAATCCGAGCGAAAGAGCAAGCTACCAATGGCAGAGAAGTAAAGTGAAAAAAGACTCCTTTTTGGAAGGCGATGGGCTGAACCTCACAAAGGGGCTCAGAGAATATTCCAATATGGAAAGGACTAAGGGACGAAAGGAAAAAACAATGGCTAACCGAAACCTGTTTCACCAAACCTGAAGCGAGACCCAGCTAAAGAAAAAAGGAGGAGGAAATCGGCTGTCTCGAAGTCTGTGAAAGAGGGAAGAGCGGGAAAAAAAGAAAAAAACTGGTCCTGGGAAAACAAAAAAGTCAGACACCGCAATGGTGGCAGAACCACCAAGGGGAGAAAAGGCAACTCTGATAGAAACCTAAAACAAAAACCTGTAAATTTCAAGAAAAAACACTTCGCACTTGTCTATGGGGAAAAAAAGCCGTAGAAGGGAATAGTCAGCGCTCGGGGTGATCTCAAGAGGAAATGTTTTTGAGGGTAAATTACAGGGGGGGGAAGGAAAAAAGGGGGGTTGGGTTGGAACAGGAGTCCGTAAGAAAGGTGATTATAAAGGGGATGGAGTGACTGGAAACTTTAGAAGGACCGGGGAGGGGGGGTCGGGGCCGGGGCGAAGAAGGCAAGTTTACCCAAAGGAGCTCAAAAAAAAAGTGATGGCAGCAGGAAGTGCGGAGGAATATCGGGAGAATAAAAGCCCAGAACAATGATTTGGAAATTTCAAGGAGCGGGGCAAAGTATACGAAGTGAGGAAAGGGGGAGAAAAACGCGGGCCTAAAAGGATAAACCCTCGTTGATTGTGAAAGTCAACACTAGTCACGGGACCTAGGAGAAGTCACCTCGAAGAGACAGCGGGGGCAAAAAGCCGCTTGGTTTGGCAAGGAAGCAATAAAGCTCTTGCAACAGCGGGGCCGGGGAGGGGAAGACCCAAGCCGCAGTTGGGGTTATAATCAGGACTGAATCAACGGCACGGTAGGCCGGAACAAGACCTGGCCAAAAGTGAAAAAAACTGGGTGTAGAATTCTACGTAATGTCCGTTTGTGCGAGGGGAGCGGAATGCAAGGGTCTCAAAAAGACGGTCTTCCCCTCATAAAAACCCCAAAAAGGAAAAAAAAATTGTGAAGGCCGAAAACAAATTGGGACATAGCAAATACCCCAAAAAAGGGATGCTCGACACCGAAAGACCGAAGTGTGAGAAGTAAATGCCCTTTAAAAAACCGAGAATGTTGAGGGATCGGAGATGTTCAGGCGGGTAGAAAAGGGGGAATAGTGCAGCTCGAACACCCTTGATGAAACATAGAAGTCACGTGGTCAAGAAGGAGAGAAAAAAAACAATGGCATCTTAAAAATATGGGAGTCGGTGGCAGGGGCCGCACTGCATTCAGATGAGTGCTCAGAAAAATGACCTGAGACAAGCTCCATCGACATACAATACAGGTGGATTCTGAAGACTTCCTAGAAAGGGGAAAATGGAGAAGAAAAAAAGCGGAATCTCCATCCGACTCTGGGGGACCTAAGTTGTTCGGGGAAGTGGTTTGTACCAGCCCACAACCACAAAAAACCACGAACTGAGAAAACATAAGTCTCTGGAAGGGAAGGATGCGCTCTAGTAAGGAGATAATATGGCCAAACAAAGGGAGTAAAGAATTTCGGGAAGTCGTGTTAAGAAAAAACAACTTGGCTGAAACCGAAGGGTGCTGGGGCGCTAAATTTTTCAGAAGGGGAGGAAGAAACCAGAGAAAAAACGAACTTTGAATAAAAATGGAGGCCATAAATGTCAAGAAGGGGTGCACTCAATCCACCTCTGGGAGTGGAATTGCTTGGCGGTCGCTAGGGAATCGTGGATAAAGAGAGGAAAGTTTAAAAAAAAACTGAAAAAAAAGCAAACATTACGCTGAAACTTCTCCACTATCCTTGAGGACCTAGAGCTACTATCGGAAAAAATTCGCTCCAAACAGAAGGGGCAGGGTGCCGAGAGTCAATATTTCAACGGGGCCTGCAGGAAAGTACTAGCATGAAAAAAGGTGTAACAGCTGAAACAGGGTCTGGAACAAAAGAAACAAAAAAGACAACCCGCAAAGTGGGTCAAAGCCTAAGAGAGCAGCCTGGCGATTAAAGAAGCCTCCCAGTAAAAAAGGAAGGAAATCTCGACTGCCGAATGGAGGGCATCAATGCACCTTAACATGAAGCTCCGGAAGAGAAGATGGAAAAAGCGAAGAAATAAGAGCAGTATAAGGGAGGACAGGATATTCATTTCTTTTGCCGCGCACGAAGGATGAAGCGAACAATGGGAGATGCACCTCGAATCCAACTTGGCCAAAATCCGATCCTGCTAAACGGGGGAGAAGGGGGCGCCAGTAGAAATGAAGGGGGAAGGGGCAAGGCCTTTGTGGATGAAAGAATCACGACGAGATAAGGAAACAAAAATATTAAAGAAGAGTCCGAAAGCCGAGGCCAAAAACGGGATTTGAAGGAACGGGGAACGGTAAGATGAAGGCATTTCCTTATGGGAGTTTTCCGCCGAGGCAAAGAAGGGGCGCAGAGTGGGGGGGGGAAGGGGCCTCAATTCGCCAGACCAGACGGAGAGCGCAGGACAATTGGGGCTAGGAAGGTTGGGAGGAAAGGCCGGTGGGGTACATGAAAAATACGGACCTGCAAAGGGAAAGAGTGTTCCGGGGCTGTAGAAGTACGGGATAAGCCAGAACGTCTGTTGGGCACCCTAGAGGGAGGGGGGCCAGAGGGAGAGCCGAAAAAAACCGAAAAACGAAAAAAAGTATAGAGGGGCAAATCGCGAAAGGGTCGATTGGTGCCCTCAAACCAAATGGCTTTCATGGAATTAAGGTGCGACCCAAGGGGACAAGGGCCCACAGAATCAGGGATTGGGAGGAAGTACAGGGTGGGGAGAGAACGAAGCTTCTGAATAATAACGCCAGGAGACGTTCTAGAGGGAGGTAAAGGGGAAAGGGGTGGTTAAGAATGTACAAATTAAAGGGGGGAAAAAACATCAAAAAAGGGAAAGGGGACGCGAATCATATCTAAAAAAAAAAAAAAAAAAAGAAGGAGGCGAAGGAACGATGATGGGGCCAACTCTACCAAAAGAGAAAGGGAAATCTATGCGGAAAGAAGAGTGAACCCGCTTCGAAAATGCATGGGACGAAATACCAGGGAACGTGGGAGATAAAAACAGATAGCACCCCCGAAGACCGAGAAGAAACGAAGTGGTCTTTCAGATACGGGCTTGCGAGAACGGAAGAAGGCAGCGAGCTGACTCGGACCGACCTTCTATGGGGGCTGGATTAAAGATAAAAGTTAGTGGGAGAAAGGAGAGGCCGGGTCGGAAACTCTAACCTGTCATGACAAAGAAAGGCAAAAGGCACGATGGGCTCGAATATGTAAAAAAATTTAATCAAAAGGGAGAGGAAAACTCAGCGGTTACGATCGCAACTGGGAAGAGGGACCGTCGCCTTCGTCCGTTCGTGAAGAAGGGGAAAGGGAAAGGGATCAGAAAAAAAGAAATATATAGAACGAAGCGACCCATCTGGTCGGGGGCACAGGAGGAGGAGAAAAGCGAGGCGGAAAGGAGCTGCAAAAAAGGGGGACGAAAATCGTAAAGGGACGTTGGAGAAGAGGAGGGGGGGGGGTAAAATGTGGAACCAAGGGTCGCCATGAACGGAAATCGCGGAAACTAGGATCCGAGGTGGGAAGGGTTCTCACAAAAAGAAAGTGGGGGAGGGAAAACGCGAAAGTGCACCGGATAAAGGGGCACTGTGCACTCTCGATGGGGAGGACAGATGAAAGAGGAATAATATCAAAAAAGGGTATCAAACGTATATTCCCATGAACTCACAAAACAATGAGAAGTCACTGCTCGGGGGGATAGGGGACAAAAACTACCCGGTTTTCGTCGCAGAAGGAACTAGACTTAGGTATCACGGAGAGGAAAGGCAAGAACACGGTTACTCGCCGCATGAAAAGGGGGGGGGCCCAAAACGGAAGTAGTCATCGGGGGTATGCGGGGCAAGAAGCAAAATGTAATCTAAGATTCAGGGGTAAGGTTAAGGGGGAAAAATAGTGGAAACGGACGGCAGGAGGTACCATGCGCTAGTCATAACAATGGGAAAGGGGGGCCTGAAGAGGGAAGGGGAAGCTCCAGCAAAAAACCCACCCTGAAGGAAGGAAAGGTGGCACTTTGTACTTTGGGGAAACAACGCCGGATGCGCTAGCCAACTAGGTAGTCAATCGACAAATAACCAGAAGATTACCCAAGGAAACGGCAAAGGTTCGGGAAAACGGGTGGGTGGAGGGTAGGGGAAGACGAAAACAATGCCTCGTAGACTCCAGAAACACATAAGGAAGAAGGGAACGCAGGAAAGGATAACCTGGAACGATCATTAATAAAGTGAAATACAAGGAACAAAAACCTTGGTTACACAGTGCTGCATGGGGAAAAAGGACACATAGGTTGTACAGGGAAAAACAGAAAATTCTGGAAATCTAACTTTCATTCGAAAAGGTTAGAAGACCTGGTGGTGGTAAGGGGGGGGGGGTGGGGGGGGGGAAAAGTCACAAAGAAGATGGAGAATAGACATCCTCGAAAACGCCCTACCAGGGGGGGGCAAAGGACTCAAAAAAGGAAAAAAAATGAAGATGGGAGGTCCTGACGCGGTGTCCGCAATTCGTCGAGGGAAACTGGGGGTGAGGTGAGACCAAAGGCGTAACATACCAAAAGTTCCGTCAATAAAAAAAGGTAGGGAGTAGTAACGCGCAATAGGAATTCTATGGAGTTGCTAGACCCATGGAAGGGAGTCCTAGAAGGGTGCCTTCAAACCAGAAGTCATATTTAAACAAAAACTCTCTGGGGTTTAGGACGAACGAGCTAAAGCATGGATCGATAATTAAAGTTCAAGGGGGGAAAAAATGGAACGTAGGCCTCTGAGAGCAGGATATGGTTACGATATCGGCTTCCTTAATATGAGTCTTAGTTCTAGTCAAGGGAACCAAAGGGGGGGGAGGTCTCGGTGTGATGTGGGGGGGGGTTCACGGAAGGGGAACATTGAGCAGTGGGGTGAAGAAACCAAGATCGGGGCCTTGAGCGTAATTTCAAGAATTGGCCGGGAAAGGGGGGGATCTGAAAGACGAGGGCACCCAAAAACGGAGGGAGAGGGTCGCGGGGATGGGAAGATAGAGAGCGACAGTTCCGGATATTAAGCTTGCCTGTACACAATGGCGCAGTGGGATTTGAAAACGACAAAGGTCAGACCAGGGGCTACAAAAGAGAATCGGCGACTGAGAAAAAAAGGCAAGCCCAAGCTTTTTGGTCAGTTGGGAAAGGCATAAAAAACCTCTCGTGAAAAGTCGTGGAAGCACCGGAATCCTGCAAGGGGAGGTAAAGTCAACTGCAAACGGTCGGCGGCAGTCAACAGGGGGAGAGCAGGGGGTGGGGGCACCGCGAAGGGGGGATCCAGTGGAAAATGTTGGGAAAAAAAAAATGAATCATAGAAAATTCAATCGAAGAATCACATAGGTCGGGGGGGGCCGAAGTGAAACAGGAAACACAACACGGGGTTCCCAAACCGTCAAAGAGGCCAAGAGAAAAAACTTGCCAGAGGGACTAGCATAAGCGCTTCAATAGTCCGGGGGGGGAAAGCAGATAAATGGACTGAACAGGGGATAAGGGGATTGCGTTGGTTCCAGGGTGTACAATTCCAAACCGTGGAACAGGTCGTAAAGTGGTTCAAGATCTAATCCCAACGTATGATTGGAAAACGAGAAAAAGGTAAAAGGCGGGGTCTAACGGTGTGCGCGTCAAGTGCTCATGGGAATAAAATCCTAAAAGAGGAGGAGGGACAGGAAAATGGATCAGCGTTACCAAATGAAAATTGCCGAGTTACGAAGACGGGAAGGGATCGCAGCCCCGCATGGCCAAACCTCGGCTACGAAGAATGGGAAAAAAAATGGGGCTTTTCCGGCCTTCACCGAATCAGACCTTTGGTGGGGGCAAGGCTATCTTTCACAATAAGTGGGGGGACAAGATAGATTCGCGCGGAAGTTGGACCAAATAAAAAAAAAGAAAGAAGAGGCTGCGAAAAGGTGCATTGAAGCCGTCCTGGAAGACCAATCAAGGATGGTTCGAGCAGGGCAAACACCTTTTGGAAAAACTGATTTGGCGGGAGGAACCATAGTAAAAAAAGGAAGTGGGGGGGGGCCAAGGGCGTAAGCCTGTAAATCTTGTCGTCTTGGGACCGAAGGTTACGGACCAAAATCAACAAACCAATGAGAAGCTGAAAAAGAAGTCAGTCCGTTGAAAAGGTCAGCGAGGAATCTTGGTCAAAGGACGCTAAAATAAGACTGGGGCGGGGTTGATCGCGAAAAGGAGAGGAGGCGGAGGCACAAGGAAGAACTTATAACCGTCTCCAATGGCAAAAAACACAAAAAACCTAGCAAGGGGGGGGGTCAGCCCGAAAAGAGAACGCCGAAGCCATTACCGGCCTCAGGGAAGAAAAATCAAGCTGTCCAGGAATGGAAAACGCACACTATAAATTTAATCAACGGACTCAGTACGAAAAAACAGCGACTGGGGCAAATATCAGAATGACGAGAGCATTTGGCGTAAAGCATCTGGAGTGCGGTATCTCAGCGTTCTGGTGCTAGAAATGAGAGCGAAAGAAGGAAGGGGGTCAGTGAAGGACAGTGGGATCCGCTTTTTGGGGCAAATGGGGTCTGTCAAGCCTTGAGCTTCAGGAAAAGAAAAGTCGGAAACAGTAAGGTACGAAGGACTGTGGCAAAGGGAAAGGAGACAGCTCTGATGTTCGTCAATAGTGAACTGGATGGGGGCATGGAAAGCGTGTTCCGAAGAGGGCCCAGCCTAACTTAAGTGAGAAGGGTGGATGTTACCCGAATTAGGTCCATAAAAAACCTAGTGAAATGGATGACAATGGCGTGGGCGTCCGGTTCTGCATGCAACTATGGGGGGGACAGAGGAAAAGGGGGGGGAAAAAGGTAGGAAGTGGGTGGGGCAGTTTAGCTAGTCGGGGCCATTCGACAGTGGAACAAGTCTCGGCGTCAGGCGATTGCTTATTCTTAAAACGGGTCCGCAAGAGGGAGGGAACAAAACTGAAAAACGCGTCAAGCCACAGATTGAGGGGGGGGCGGAAAAAAGAGCGGATTGTGGATGGGGACCGAAATCCAAAACTGGATTCGGAGCACTGGAAGCAGGATAATTAAAAAAAAACAGATGAGTCAGTCTTTGGGAAGGGGGGGTTGAGTCTTCGAGCGGAAAGGTCGAGAAATGAAAAGCCTTCAGGGAAGACCTGAGAGGACAAAAGGGAGGGGTTTCAGAACCATCAAAAAAAATTGGGGAAATGGACTCTCCTAGTACTCGTTCTTGCCGGCGGAAAGAAAGGGCTAAGACACAGATGCAGGCACGCTCCGAGTCATGAACGAGGGATGGCAAGGAGGAGAGGGGAAAGGTGAACCTACAGTATCGGAAAAGTGCGAAAAAAAAAAGAAGTCGGTTCGGTAAGAAAGACTCCCACGAATCCTACGATTGGGAGACTCAAAAGGGTCGTCTACTGGGAAGGCATTCCGGATCAGGAAAAGTCCAGGTGACTCTACCGTCCCCGGGCCCGCCGAAAGGTCGAAGACATACCTTGAAGGGCGCCATGAAAGCTCAAAACTTAGAGAAAGGAGGGGGGAGAACCCAGGGCAGCGACCTCACTATTGTCTGAGATTCAGCAACAAGGACCATTGGGCCAAACGGCCAAAGAGACGGCCTCAACAGATCTTTCACGCAACTAAGAGTGAAGGAGCCATATGGAAAAAAAAAAGGAAAAGAAAGTTTCGTCAAAAAAGGGGCGAAGGACCGTCTTATATAAAGTCAAAACAAAACTAGGAGGAAAAGGGGAAGGAGGAAGGGCGCGGCAAGAAAAATACTGGTAGGAAACTTGATTCGAAGAAAACAATCGTCAAAAGGAAACTACGTAAGAGCGGGGGAAAAAACAAAAACGAGGCGGGGGGGAAAGGGTGTGGCTTCCAAAGGCCGAAAAGCTCCATAGGGGGGGAACCAATAGGAGTAAAAACCGGGGTGGTCAACACATGATCGAGGGGCAGAGGAAAAAATGAAGGGGGGCCATGGGGGCGCACTATAAATTGTATGGTGGGTAGAAGAGCCGAATCAGGAGCATCGTCAACAAAACTCAGAAAAGGCGGGGTAAAAATAAAAGACAAAGAGGTATGCTTTCCCAGGGTCATGTCGGGGGTGGCTCTCGGGTCTGAACCGATGGAGGGGGGGGGACGCATGAAAATGCAAGGAAGCTGAAATTACTGCAGGAAAAAAGGGCGGACGGCAGGCGGGTCTAGGGAAAAAATTCGGGAGGGGAAGAGGGGGGATATCGCCCAAGAATCACTATGTACTGGGCGCGGTACTTCAATGAAAGGGGGGCGGGACACAGACAAAGGCACAAGCGGAACCGGCTGGAGGCAGAATGTAGATAGGGAGAATAGACGAATAAGTTCAACAAAAATTCAAATTCTTAAAACAGGGGGGAAGGGTCCTGGGGGACAGGTGGCGCGGGAGGCGTGCGGGGTTGGCAACCGAAAGATAATGGGGGGAAAGGGAAGAAGAGGACTGCTGTTGCGTGGTTGGTGAGGTTCCATCAACTCTTGAAGACACGCAAGCAAGCCATCGCGGGCGAGATAAAAAAGGGCCATGAGAATGAAGGAAAAAAAAAAAAGGCGCTACCGGCAACTCCCGACTAAGCTGGTGAAACAATTCGCATGTGGAAGAAAAAAGGGGGGGGCTGGTCAAAACTAAGAAAAAAAGAGCACCAAGGGAGAAACTTGTCATGAGAATTGGAAAATAAGCCTGGGGGGAAGAGGAGTTAAGTGAACAAGATCCTCCTGCTGAAAACTCGGCAACCATCCGGCCAAGTTTGACGAAAAGAAGGGAAGTCAAGGGGAGAAGAACACAGAGCTTGCGCCCTGCGAGGGAGGGGGACAAAGGTCAGGAGATGGCGTGTGAAAGGTAAAGTCGTGAGAAAGGAGCTAAAGTGGGGACCAGACCAAGGGGGACGGAAAGAATATCCTGCTTCGGCTTGACAGACACGCTGGCTAAGAAGTAGAATGGCCGAGAAGCATCCATCAGACTTGACGGAATATCCTAAGGTAGTGGACGCAGGACAACATGATGGTCCGCCACAAAGAAAAAATTTCCAAATCGTGGATTCTAGGATAAAGGAGACCAGGAGGAGAGAGGAGGTGGACAAGGTCCGTAAGCCTCCATTCAGCATCGGAGATTGGCGATATTTGGGAGGCCTATAATGGGACGGAGGAGGAATTAGAATTAGTCACCGGGTGGAGTCCTGTGGGTGGAGGACACTCCATGGGATGAAAGGTTTGAGACCAGCAGGAGGGGGTTACGTAAAGTTATCTGCCTGGCTAATATCTTGGAAAGACAGGAACCGGGAGTGTACTCATGTCACTCAGGCTGGAAGTCCGACAGTATATAAATAAAGAGGACTAGGGTGGCACGTAGCAAGGGGAAGACAAAAAGAAGCGGGAAAGATCTACTACACATTGCCACAGATGGTTGTCACGCGTTGGCGGGGACTCAAGACGCCTCTTTCCCCCCGATGGGGCGTAACGCGAAAACGGAGCGACATGTCATGTAAATCAAAGTACTACTCAAAAGTCCACCACGGGAGGGCGACGGGTGGGAATCCATCGATTGTACAGTGATTGGTAAAGATGGACGAAATCCGGGAGAGAGGGAGGCATTGAAAGCGCTAATAGGTCTGGTTCGGGGGTAAAAACGCAGTGAACAAAGTCAAGGTGCCCATCTGTTCTCTCAAAGAGATCGAGAGAACATTTAGAAGGATACACGGCGTCCTGGAAGACATTATCCATGTTGCGGAGAGATGTAGAAAAGATGTCTGCAAGAGGGCGTCGTGAAAACAACAAAAGGGGGAAAGTTATAGCCCCGTGTGGAAAAGAATAATCAAAAAAGGTTAGAGAAACGTGATAGGCGTGAAACGTGGCCGAGATAGGGGGAGGGAGGGGGTGGGGTGCGCGACCAGAGGAAATTAAGAAAGCACCATTCCGCTAACGAGGGAAACAGGAAAATGGGAAAAGGAGACCGTAAAAGGAGGACTATGCACTGATCGACTACACGGCGCAAATGGGGGGGACTTGCTTTGGGACAAAGGTCAATGGGATTTCAGCCGGCCTTACAAGCTGGGGGGGAATGACTAAAGGGAGGAAGAGAGGATGCAGAGTATCAGGATCAGGGAAGCTTCCAAAAAGGGAAAACCAAGTACTAGCTGGCTGGAAAATCCAAAACGCTCAAACGACGGCTGCCACTTGCAGGCGTCCTGAGAAAATATATCGCTCCTGGTACTGGCATCCAAAGGGGGGAAAGAGCTGATTGAGAAAATGCAAACAGATGTGCTTGGGACAGCGTGTTCTACTTGAAGAGGGAATGGAAGAAAAGAGGGGGGGGGGGACTCAAAGAAAGGAGCATCCATTAGGAACAAGAGAACTTGAGAAGAAATCCTTTAGAATGGCGAGACAAAAGAGGGACCATCTAGAAAAATCATAGAGGTTGGGTGACGGCTAGCTCCGAGGAGGGGACAGGGGCAAAGCGAAGCCACAGGGGGGAACCTATAAATGAGGGGAACACGGTAACGTGACCTACAAAAAAAGAACAGAGAAATGCAGAAAAGAAGGGGGGTGCCTTCCCTACTAAAACTTCGGCCTTTGCTAAACCAGAGGAAGGACACAGGAACAAAAAAGCGAAAGGAAATTAATGATGAATAGGCAGTACATGAATCTGGAAAGAAAAGAAAATGAGAAAGAGACTCGACTAGGAAAAAAGGATAAACCGCGAGACATGTTTGGGGAAAATAGTAATCTTCCTGTTGAAGGAAAGAATGAGGGGTAGCGACAGGAATGGGGAGGATCTAATAAACCTGCAGAAGAATCAGTGAGAATGAAAGGAATTACCAAGGATGGAATACATTTTTGAGGTCAACTGTAGGGGGGATGAACGAGAAAAACTAATACTATCAGGAAACAGCCAGTTGAGGTCCTAAATGGGCAACGCTCAGGTCTACAAAAAAGGAAGCTTAATGGGAAAAGTATGGCATCAGAACATTGTCCGTAAGGAGGGGTGTTTCCTCCTACACCACTATATTCGTAAGTGGGGCATGGGTGGGAAAAGCCAAATTAACGACAACCGGGAAATCAGTAAAGAAGCTTTATGAAATTTGGCTCAGTTCTAGGTGGGGGAGGGAAAACTGTCAACTAGGGATCAAATCATCCAATGGGGGGGAAAACAGGTTTTGAATGAAAAACCTATCGTAAAAACTGGAACGGCCCGCTGGAAAATTGAACTCGCGTGACGGCAAGGATGGATGTCTTTGCTTACTGAAGGCCAGAAGGGGCTTCAACAAAAAAAAGCGAACCATGCCTTCTATGGACGCTTCTCGTATGGATTTGGGGGAAAAGAAATCAAAAAACGAGATACAAAGGAGGGGATTAGCGGAAGGCATCGGAAAATTACAGGGAAAGGGCTGATCCCGAAATTGGGCCAGGGGGGGGATTAAACAGGACCTAACTAAGAGGGAATCATGCCCACAAGAAAGCACGTAACCTGATAGTCAATGTACTCTGACCAGCAGATGACTTGGGAAGCACATCGGAAAGAAAAGTGAAGACGCAATACACCAGATGAGGGGGGCAAACGGGAGCATATGACAAACTAACTAGCCGATGAAAGGGGTTGGGAAAATAAAAGGCACGTAACCGAGGGACCTGGGAGAAGGGATTGAAGAATCGATTCGGCATGAAATTCATTTAAAAGCATCCGTACGGGCTTCGGGAAATCGGCCCGAAAAAGGCATCCTACAAGGGAGGGGGGGGACGAAAAAGTGGCAACTCGGGTCGGAAGAGTTTCTGCTCGCAGATGAGAGACGCGGAAGGGGGGAAAAAGTAACAAAGAGGCAAAAATCGTAAGGACAACATGATCAAAAAGGCCACGAAGAGAAAACCAACGGACACTCGCGGAAAACTCCTGGGGAAACAGTGGACCACGGCTCAACTGGCGATGGTCGCACGCGAAAAGCCTTGGGGCAAAGAACACAGAAAATAGAGTGCCGCAACGCAAATCTTTACGACTGTGCCGAGGGACCTGGCAAAAGGAGATGGAAAAAAGGGAGGGGCACGACAGAGGAACAGTCGACAAGACTTAATCGATCGACCACCCACAACCGGAGGGAAGGCTATAAAGGGGAAAACCCATCAAAAGGGTCGTAAGAGGGCGCGAATTAAGCCAGGGAATATCGGACCCAGTTGCTAGGAGGATGGGGGCGGGGCAAAGGGGAAAGGTGGGGGAGGACATAGAGGCGAAAAGGAATCGGAAAAATTTGAACGCGTTGGGAAAAAAATGAGGGGGACAAATGGAGGAGAATGAAACTCGGAAGCACAAATATAAGGGGAGGGATTGCCGACATCGAGGCGCGTGGGCATCACGGGAGAACAGAATGGTTAACGACCCGTGGGGATCCTGCTAAAAAAGCCACAAACCAAAAAGATGGCCGGAATTGTAGGGGGGGTGGACTCTCTGTTTGGGTCTCGCAGACGGATTAGTTGTGGGGGGAGCAGATGGGCCGAAAAGGGACAGTCCAAGCAGGAGACTCAAAAGGAATGGGTAGTCCCGGAAGGGGAGACGGTGGCAGAGCAGATCATCTTGGTAGGAGCGAAGGCAGAGAGAGGGACGGGAGGAAAGTCATGTGAGGGAATAAGCGTACACAGAAAAAGGTCCCAGGCTGTCAAAGCTGGAAGGGCGGGAAGAAAAAAAGGGCGAAAGCTTGGTCGTGGAAAAACTCAGCCGGGAATGTTGAAAAGAAAACCTGAACATGACGGTACAGGTGGTAGCGACTCCGGGGCAGAAGGGAGTCAAAGATTGTAGCGTGTTAGGGGGGGAACAATAGCATCCCGATTTTTAAGGACGAAAAGACGAGCTTTGATTTTTGTATGTCCAGAGAACGAGCCCAGGTGAAACAAGCAAGCACTGAAAGGCTCGAGCGAGAAAGGGAACAGCGGATCACGAAGCATACCCTACCTCCCACATAAACCGGACGAAGCTTGGGAAAAAGGTCAGTGTGGAAGCACACATGGGACATAGAAAAATAGCAACAGGTCGTGCGCACCGAAGTTCGCGAGGCAAAGGGAAAGCACTCATTGTTTGTCTTGGACCAGTGGAGGAAAAGTCAAAAGAAGGGAGCGAACCGAGAGGGAACGGCGGAACCCCACTTCCAGACAATTTCGGGACCGACAGGGGAAAAAAAGGAAAAATTAAGACATAGCTGGAGGAGACATCTGGGACATCAGGAAGGAATCGCAGGTCTGAGATAAAATGAAAAAGTGGAACAAACGTTAACACGGTCGGGAAAATAAGCCGGACTTCAAGGGGAGTACACTAAAGAACAGTTCGGACGCGTGTCGGGAAGAGACAAGAAAAGTGATGGGGGGCGGCCGCGCACTATGAGTTGACTGTCCAAACCTACTCGCCTATTGGACTCACAACAGCTAGCAATCTCATGCCTGCCAAGGCGAGGAAAGAAGAGGGTGAGCTCGCCGTTGAGCCAACTCAATTTGCCGGGGCGAGGGAAATCAGTCATCGGGAAGGGAGAAGTTGGGGTCTATAGTTGAGGGGCGTTCACTGAAGAGGTGGGGATCGGAACATGCTGGCTAGCGGGGGGGGGGCAGGAAACACCAAGCCGTTCGGGGAGTTTTGAGTTGGAGTGGGGTGAAACAAATTTTCGGAAGGGTAATGGTATCATTGGGTTTACCAATCATGCTCGGGTGACGACTCCTGGGGGAAAGAGGGAAAAGAGAGGCAACCCATAAACATGGGGGGCTATGTTTCGCGGCGCGCAAAGTAACATTATTGAAGCTGCGTGGTAGGGGAAAAAGGAATTGTGACTCGGGAAATTTGGTCACACAGCGCGTCCAAGCGAAAAAAAAGCGTCGCGAAGTTTGCACCTTTCCAGAAAGGGGTGAAAAAAGGGACTGGGGCTGGAAAAAGTACGCTCGCACCCCTGTCAGCCCCCACAAAGAGGGGGGATTGGACATAACGTTCAAAAAAAGAAAAAGGCGGGCGAATCAAACATAAGGTTTATCTGGGACCGTTGATGGGTTCACGCAGGGGTGATCCGTTGTGTTTTGTGGGAATCATCCGTATATAAAGAGGAGAATCTAACTAAGGAGACGAAAGAAGAGGGTTTAATGGAGGTGTAAACGAGTGACCGAGCGAAGCCAACAAGGAATGCCAAACCTGAGAGATTCAGCGACCCGGATCAGTCGATAGTCCCACAGGGAGTCTTCAGGGGAAGCCTAGAATCCCTTGACTTTCACAGTTCTAGTGTAGGGCTCTTGGGGGCACTCCCTGCTGGCTGCAGGGAACGTCTTCCCCACCGTTTCGGACCATAGGCGCCATCGGGGGCAAGAATCTAAAAAACCAACAACCCGGGGAGGCCCCAGAGATATGGCAGGGGGGGCAACTCAGGGAGGGGGGGAGGAACTGTTTGGGTCCATAACTTATCATCCATCAATCCGATACACTGTCCGTGGAGTCAAAAGGTGGGGATAGGTGGCTTGTCAAAACCCGTAACGATTAATGGGATCGGACTAGCACTGTGAGGAGCAATCCATGCAAAGAAAAATGTGTGTTCTAAGGAAAGGGGGGCAAGGAGTGTCCTCCTTCAAAAAATGACGATCCAGAAGGTGGGCTTCATGGAGGGCAGGCGGGACCGTTCAACAAGGAGAAAAAGGGTGAAGGGCTCGGTCAAAAAAACAACCCTTCCCCGGTGGCAGGAATGGGACATGGCAAAAAACTTAATTTGGAGAAAGGATGGGGGAAGGGCGCATTAGAAGCTTTCCAATACGGCCATCGTCAGAGCGGAAATTGCGAAGAAGCAGCAACACGCTTGCCAGGGAAACTTTACTGTCTAGATCCAGGAAAAATGGATCTCTACAAAGTGGGTGGGGGAGGATCTCAAGTAAACGACTAATAGAATGGCGACGTGTAGGGATAGAGGTATGGTCCGGAAAAAAAAATCCATCGCAGTAAAATGAACTCGGAAAGTTCGCCCGGGGAAAAGTTAGAAAAAGGCGAAGGAGGGTGCAACTGATCAAATGACGTCGTGGGAACCCATCCACGCGACGTGCTCAGTGTGTTAGAACAGAGAATAAAAACGGCGGAATAGGGGGAAGAGGGGAAGGGATGACTGCGAATACATGATAACTTAACAATCACTCCGAAATGGTGGCAAGGACGTGGACCGGACTCTACGATCGGGACTCGACGCAAAAAAAAAATAAATGAAGAAGAGTCTGGGGGGTGACGGAAATAAGGAATCTGAGTTAAGGATCGAAGGCCGGGCCGCCGCAGGGCTGCCCCAAGCACCCTCTCCGAGAGTCAGGGAGGTTGAGGTGAAAAAAAAGGGAATAAGGAGGGTCATGGCCCTTACTTGGGGGGTGACTGTTTGCACGCATTGAGGAGTCGACATATGATCATGTCAAAGCCACATTGGGGAAAATTTCAGTCGACAAAAAGATGGGGGGAGCAGAGTACGGAACCTAACTTAAAGGGGGGCAGGATGCGTGTTTACCGACCGGGAAAATCTGGAATTCCTATCTTCCCGGAAATTACACGAAAAAAAAAACAATGAGGGGGCATTCCCGAGGAGCTTCCAAAGGAGTTGAGCAATTGGGGCTAGATTCATGGGGGTGGCAAATGAAACTTGGTGCACGCGTTAATCAAGAGTTTCTTGGGGGGTGGCGGGGCTTCACGTGGTCGAAAAAGTAAGAAATTCGTCCTCTTTGGCCCCTTTCGCGTTCAAAGGGTAATAGAGTTCGAGCGATGTTGGAACGAAAAAGGGGGGTAAAAGGGAAGGAAAAGACCAAAGGAGAATTGCAACAGGCGGGAAGTAGTACGGTTGTCTAGGGTTGCAAGATCACAAGCGAAATAACAAGGTCGGGCGTCTGGCAGGAACCTACAAGGCCCAAAGAAGCTCGGGAGGGGGACAGGGGGGGGGGGACTTCGTCACGCTTGAAAAGGTCAATCTCAAAACTCGGTCCGCCAGTCAAAGCGTCTGAATGCGCACTCGGGGACCGATATAACTAGGAAGGAATGGGGGGAAAGTTAAATCAAAGGGGGGGATCGGGTTTAAGTCGGGGGCCGGGGCGTAGAAGATCTACCCATGTACCGAGGGGAAAAACACGGAACGACCAAGAATGAAAACGTGAGGATGCATTGTCGACGTGGGATAAGCCGTAGGAGGAATCAGAGGTAGAAACAAACTACATCCGGGAATGGATGTCAAGCCGAGCCCCCGAAAATGAAGAAAAATACGAAGGGGTCGGCGAGAGGGTCCTCTAAGGGGCACAATTTTCTGGGATCAAAAGGAAAGTGACATACCTCTCAATCGGCTGGGAAGGAACGAGAGGGGGAAATGTGCAAGTGACATAAGGTTCGTGCCCATGTGCAAAAGACCCACCAGGGGACCTCATGTGGGGTCAACCATAAATCAGGAGAAAGGGGGGGTGGGAAAGGAGCTTCCTCTCGAATCCTTGTGATCCAACATTTAACATATCGCAGAAAGAAGGATTTTAAAAAGAAAAAGGGAAAGAGTCCGTCGAAGGTCGCCTCCAAAGTCTTCACGACCATTGATTTGCCGGGGGGAGAACAGGCGAATGAGAGAAAAACACGGAGGGAGGGAGTCAAAATAAATATATAGAAATGTCCGCAGGCTCCCGTCTTGAGGGCGAGCGAAATCTAAGCATTCCATTGGTTATTCGATTTGTCTGCAAAGTAGTGGGAGAAAGTAGGTTAAAGGTTCAGATAACGTGCGAAAATCGCCAACTAGTGACGCGGAATGGGTTCGACAGAAAGCTAGTACAGGGGGCGAAAAAGGACTCGGAAGGGGTAAAACATAAAGTGGTGTTATGTCCTTTCCTGGGGGGATCGGAAAAGACGCATGGGGGACAGGTCACGAGGAAAGGCCGGGGGAACTTAGGACTAACACTAAAAAAAAGATGACCACAGCGAGGCAGAACACTTGAAGAAGATGGAAGGGGACAATGTCGGGGGGCAGAGGTGTCGACGGACGACACTATGTTTTTCTGAGGAAGCAATTAAAGAAATAAACGGAGGCGCAAAACACGACTGGACCAGCAGCCTTGTACGGTCCCTGAGGGGTCATCCGTGGGGAACAGAAGCGGCGACTGAGACCAATCGGGGAAGGATTATCTCCGGGGCAAAAATCACGAGTACGTGAAGAAGGGAACTTTCAAGATTGCGAGGGGCTGGAGAACACAATGACTTCAGAAAAAACAGACAACGCTATAAAGCCACTGTACTGTCTGTAACTAAATAGAAGCTCGTTGCAGTCTCGAAGGAAAAAATGAAACCAAAAAAGAAAGGACTATATACGGGACTGTATGGTCTTAAGTCAAGGGAAAAGAACAGAAAGGGAAAGAAATTGATCTCGGTCTAGTTCTAAAAGAACAATCGTGTTCCGGGGGGAAAGGGGAATAGAAACGGACTGGGGGTGGACGCTTTTCGGAGGCAAGGACTGAAGAAATTTACGGACCTCAAGGAACAAATCCATCGCCACCGCGAGAAAGAGGAAACCCAGGAAAAAGGATTTCGAACGACTGGAGCTCAGAACACCACGGTCGAAAAATCGTTGATTGCTCATATGGGGGGAAATTATCAAAAGAAACGGAGGAAAAATTGTCGGACAGAAGGGTCATAAAAAATGGACCTCAGTGTGTTCTTTGGGAAAGGGGGGGGAGAAGCCAAAGATCTCCTGCCGATTCACGAATTGCAAGTCCGGACGAAAAAACCATGAAAGCCAAGGGATCATCCTTTCACATAAGAACTCAGCTTGGAGTATCCTGAGATGGGGACCATGATGAAAGGGCAGGAAAGGGGGGAACCTGAGAATATTAAGTCGTGGGAGAAGGAAATACCTCAACTCAAACCAATGGAAGGAAAAGAATAAGCCGAGAAGGGATCTCAACACGCGAAAAAAAGGGAGCGTAGGGGGGGGAAGAGCAAGAAAGCCAAGAGCGGCAGGAGACTTCTTGCGGGCCTTCAAAGAAGATGGGCAAAAAAACGTTTGGAAGGAGGGGAGAACGCGTCCCGATAGAAAAAAGTCCTTGAACTCATAAAGAAAAGGGAAAGGGTGGCGGCGGCCAAATTCCGGGCAGAGATTTGGGTCCGATATGTTCGGATGAAGAAGGTTAAGGCTGACGGGAATGACCAACCTTTGAGACATTTCGCTGGATGGGAAAGAGGGCGAACGTGAGGGGGAGCAGTGGATAACCAGCCTTCTGGGGACCTTCGAGGACTGGGAAAGAACTTGAATGGCGGGGGATATATGACCGACAAAAAAAACCGGCAGGGGGGGTTCGACTAAGGGGAAATAGAGAAGGGGAAAAAGTCTAATGATTTCCAAGTTGAATTCAATAGAAATGGAGGTGGGGAAAGGGCAAAAACAGAGGAGTCTTTATCAGGACAA
>Ga0179591_1260712_pt1 | contig 26336 bp, 35 predicted proteins | sample CZOMad2_1_08_16f_FD_182891 | JGI IMG/M metagenome (GOLD analysis project Ga0179591, IMG submission 182891) | Vadose zone soil fungal communities from Angelo Coast Range Reserve, California, USA - CZOMad2_1_08_16fungal (PacBio error correction) | ecosystem: Environmental > Terrestrial > Soil >...
AACGACCTTCTTGATGGAAAATCAAACAACTGAATGATGGAAACGGGCAGGGCGACTACAGGTCCGCGTTCTTCATGCGCTCGAAAAAGAGAAAACTGGGTGGAGGAAAGCAGCTCCGCTCCCTAAAAACCGTGCCGCGAGAAATACATCTCCGGCCTGATGAGCGGGAATGAATATCATTCTTAGGCGAGCGTTAAAAGTGACCGGCAAAGAGGCCCGAGAGTCATCACCGTGACCGAGACGTGCAGGCGGTAAGGGTTCGCATCTCGAAGAGGGAGGAAGCTTCCAGGGAGAGTCTTGTTCTTTCAAAAGGGGGGGCGAGAAGATCCAGCTGTCACCGCGACCCAACCCCTGATTCCGAAGGAAGGTATCTATCTCCAGCGGCCATGGGGTTGGGGAGGCCGTTCTGGGTGTGACGCTACCTCTATCATGCAAGGAGATGACCTCTCCGGAGAAACGCTGGTCTCTTGTGGGGGGGGTGGGGGGAGGGAGGGGGCTCTGATCGCGCAGACTCGATGCAGATGGCGGCGACTTCAACCTCCTGGAGGAGGAAATAACAGGAAGGGCGATCTACCTAGAGAAGAGGAACAGCTCAGGGAAAGCGAGGGTGCAGCAATCTAACTATAGGAGGGAGGACACCTTCCGTCGCTTTTTGAGAAGGGGGAGGAACCGATGGACGAAAGAAAAGAAGGAAGAACTCTTTATCGGGGAGATATCGCGAAGATAAGAAAGGGGTCGCAGTTTACATCTCCGGAAAAAAGAAGTGGAGGAGAGGGAAGCTCAGGACGGCCTTCTCTCCGACTATCGTAAAGGAAAAAATATGAACAAAATAGAGGCTCGTCGACTCTGTCTCGTCCGAGACCCGCGAGGTGCCAAGTCGACGCTTGAAAAAGAAGATCGCGGTTGCGCCTAGCCGCGATCAACTCTCCAATATTAAGCAGGGGAAGAGGAACTCCTATAGCCCACCTCTTTCGAGGGGAGGGGACGATGGGGGAGTTTCGATCAATTAAAAAGGAGTCGAGAGTTGAAAAGCTCTAGCGTCTCCAAGCTCGACGGGTCAGGGGGGGAAAGAAGAGGATTCACGACGAGAAAGGAAGAAGACGCTGTTACGAGGGAAAAAAAAGAACCATGTCGAGCTCAATTCGAGAAAAAAAAAAAAGTCCTTTCTCACTAGGGAAAGGGGATGGGGGAGCTCCCATGTCGGGGCAATAGAATAAGGGGGTGTCCATCTCTACTCAAAAAGAGGGAGGAAAGGGAAGCGCGCGGTGCCTGCTTCTGCGAAAAGAAAAATGTGAAGAAAAAGAAAAGGAAAGGAATAGCCAGGCATCCTTGCCTTTCAGGGTGAACGCTACCGGAGGGGGAGAAAAGGGGAATTACACGCCGTCGCCGCAACTTGGGAGAAAAAAGGGTGACATCCTGATCTCTCTCAAAAGAGAGGAAAAGAGAGATATCAGATTTCAAAGGAGGGGAGCAAAAATGGGAGGGAAAGTTCCTCGTAAGCTCCTCGCCGGGGAAATGCCTGGCTCATTTCGTCCACTACCTTAGGGAAAGGGGACGACGGAAATCCATCTCTTCAGGAAAAGCAACTGCGAGCCGAGAACAGGCTATCGGGACCTCCTGGGCGTTGAGTCTCGCTGATTGTGGGAGAAAAAAATGTTCTCGCACAAGAAGAGACTCAAAAAGGGGAGAAGGACATTCCGTCTACGAAGGAGACAAGGGGCAATTCAAGAGAGCGACTTCAGCGGAAAAAAAAAATGCACTGCACGCTGACAAAAAGGACTGACATTAATGACCCGTTCCGAAGGAAAAGCGAAGCGGTCAAAGGAACTTGCAGGGATGGAGACGAAGGCATAACCGACTCCACAGAAAGAGGAAAGCTAGGCGTCCGATTCGGAAAGCTTCATCTTGAGAAGGGAATCGACCGACCTGAGCAAAGGGATCGGCTGAGAAGTGAAAAAAAAGGGGAAGGGAGCTTCTTTTTCCTCTGAATAGAAGGGCTCCATATTTCTAGTCTACTTCTTTCATAGCGTGCCGTCTGGAAAAAACCGGCGAGCCCGGCCGAGCGAAAGAGTGAAGGGAAATGCCAAATCGAGTGAAGATGTCAAAGGGGAGACCGGGATCTTGTTAGCAAAGGGGGGTAAGAAAAAACTAAAGGCGTGTCCATCCTTGAGTGGAAAGTCAAGGGCGTACTATCCCCCGACGTCAGCGGATCGGGACCGACGGTGTAAGCATAGGGAAGAAAGGCGGAGAGGAATGCGGCTGTGTCTATGGAGACGGGCTATCGGGCGGCGGTTCTCTGGGCGATCATCGGGTTGCACGGTCGCCTTGCCAGCTCAAGAGAGCAACCCGCCCGTATCCGGTATAACTGGAAGAGAAGAGAGAGGGCTGACTCGTCGTTAGTGAATAACCTAACTTCGTGGAAGCAGGACGTGTAGGTGGCCGCTAGTGAGGCTGGAAGGAAAGATAAAATCGAGGTTTTGGTCGTCAGGAATCTGAACCACTTGGGAGAGCAGAGGGACCTCTACGCCCTTTCTGAAGCGAGATTCTACCCGTAGCAAAGCTCGAAGGGAGGGCCAAAAGCGGAAGGTCAGCCGAAAAGGGGGGCTCGTAACTTCTCACCGACCTCAAAAAAGTCAATAAGTCCGAGATGTCGCCGAAAAACGAAGCACAGGTCGTAAGTCTGGAAGTCGAGAAAGTCTCCTAGAGAGAAAGGGGGTCGTCGATCTCCGGAGGGCGTCTCCCTCAAAAAGACGATTGAGATCGAAGCCGGTGCATCCACGCCTGAAATGAGGAACCTCCATCTGCAGAAACGGAGATGAAGGGAGGGAGTCGGGGGGGGAATAAAGAGACGCTTCAGGCCATTGTGATGATGACGTTGGGAGACCATCGCCTCCAGTCAGAGAACCGACCTTCTGGGCCGAGCCGGACGGAAGAGACCACGCTTTACGTACGTATAAGGGGCCCTGCCCTGGAAAAAAAGTGACGCATCCCAACTCTAGAAACCGCGCAAAAGACTATCAACCACAACAACTAGAGGATAATTTTTCTTCCGGGGTCGGGGCTTTGTCGTTGGGAAGGAGGGGAGGAGCGCAGGCCCAGCGGAAATCCCGACTGTCCGATGAAAGTCGATCTCAGCGTCCGAGGAAGTGGTTCTATTGAATGGAGGCGAGGGAAAGGAATGCAACTTCATCAGCCATTTGCACGGAAGGAAGAGGGGCAATCTGATCTTCAAGTAAAGGAGGCAGAATTTAGTGCGGAAAGAAAGACCTCATTCTCTCTTGATAAGGGGCGCACATCCAGCTGATGGGGGAAACGGGAGCCCATTAGGCTAGGAAACGGGATTCAGGCGCGCTACGAAAACAAGGGGGGTCTATTTAGCCTTTCATCAAACACCGACTGTGCCTCGCATGGGATAAAAGAAAGGGGCCTGCTGGAGCGGCTGCATAATGATGGAGGTCGGGTCCGGGGTACGAAAGGGAGAGCCCTTCAAGAGGGATCACCGTGACCGAAAGGAAGTAGGTGATCCGGGGGATCTCTGGGATGGCCGCAGGCCGATAGGGGGAGTTCCGCTGGGAAAAAAGAAATTCTCCGAGTTCACCGACAACCGAAAGGCGCCATTTCCGCTCGAAAGAGATCGGCCCAAGACAGGAAGGGGAAAACGTCAGGGATTGCCTGCCCTACCGCGGAGGCAAAAAAGGGCGCTTCTGCTCCGAGGTTTTCAGCGTGGCGCTTGCGTCAGAGAGGGGAAAGGAGGACCGGCAAGGATGAATCTCCCAGAACATGCAAAGTCTCCGCTGATCAAAGAGACATCGAACAGCTCGTGCGGCCTTCCTCGGGAAAGAAAGCTGCTCCGAGAGTCCACACCGTAGACTGGACAGCCTGACGGCGGTGCTCGGAAAGGAGAGACTGATTTGCCCGAACGCTGGAGGGAGGGTCTTGAAAATGGCCGCTAAAATCAAGGTCTCCGTTGAAAGGAAACCTCTGATGCGGAGGCAGGGGATGCACTCGACGGCCGGGGAACGACGCTCGACGGCAACAGGCAAGGTCAAGGCATCTGCTCAAGTGTCAGGGGCCGAAGAGAGAGAGGCTTGAACAGGCATCGAGCAGCTATGCCCGCGCGAAAGAGAGACAGCCGCTCGGAAAAAGGAAGAATGAAAAGGAACAGGTGATCATCGACAAAAAAAAAGGAGGACGTTCCCAGAGCTTTGAGGGGGGAATGCCGTCGGGGCTTCTACAAGGAGAAAAGAAAGCTTCGCTGGCATCCCAAAGGGTTGCATTCAAGCCGAGTATCTAAAAAGGGGACATCGGTGCAGCAGAAGAAAAAGGGGGGCAGGGGAGGCCTCGGGGAAAAAAGCATTTTCGTCGACGGCATTCCTTCGCCAGAAAGTGACCTTTGTGCGCGCCAATTCCATACTGGAACCAAAAAAAAAAAACTGGCGCAAGAAGAAGGGTTCTTCTCTTTCGGGCGACCGAGAAGGGAACTCCCAGGAAAGGGCAGCCTTGCCTGAGCGGGGAGATAACAAAAGGGGACGTTAAATCCCGCCCGGCAAAAAGGAGGAAAAAAAATCCCGTGACCTCCTGAGCGAAAGGAGGAGTAGGCAAAGAGCTAGATCATTAGGTCGGTGATCGTCTTGAAAAGGGCGCCGCGTCTGTCATGAAGTCCTCGGACGGGGATAAACGCTCAAATGGACCGGGAAAGAATCAGGGAGTCATCGACAAAAAAGCTAATCCCTGCCCCGCGAGCGGAGAAAAGCGTGACGCCGGGCTCTTGGGAAAAGCTTTATTGTGTGGTCCTTTGGAGGGGTACTGGGCGAGCACAAACTCTTCTCCGAAAAAAAAGAAAGCGCATGGGCTCCTTCGAAGACAGCATCATATACCAGCGCCAGAAGATTGCACTCTACAAAACGAGCGTACTGGAGGATAAGGAGGCCAAAGTCCTAGCTTGTGGGGAGAGTTCAATCCACTCGTGACTGTAGAAAAGGGGAGTCTCGACACGCCTGCATAAACGCCGAAAAAGATGAACGAAAAGCCTATTCGGTCTATTATCACAGAGGGCTCTTGGAGTGCGAAGAGGAGGATGGAGAACCGTCGAAGAGAACGATGAACATCTTGTCGACTTTTCGGAAAAGAGAGAAAGGTCTGTGAAAAAAACTTCGCCAAAGAGCCTGCCTACTAGGTGGGAGAAATAAGCGGAGAAAGATCTTCGAAAGACGAGCACCTAATCAATCGCGAAGCGATCGGCTTAGATTTGACAAAAAAAAGGAGCCTTGTCTTAGAAACGATATTAATACCCGACCAAAAAACATCGTTTCGTAGGGGAGGTTATGAACGCTCAAGCGGGTCCTCCCAGAAGGAGGGGTCAAAACAGAGTTTTACTCATCTCGAGAGAGGAGCAGGCTGAAAAGGGGGGGGGGGGGGGGGGGGGTTTGTCGAGGAATTCCTACAAAGGAAAGGGAGAGCGTTACTGAGATTCCGTCATTTTAGAAAAAAAAACTGGGCAAATATTGAAGCCTTTCCACTCTCATAGGAGCGATCGAGACATGCGGAAAGAGAAAAGCTTAATGGAAACGCCCTTCTCTGGGGGGGTCGCAGGTAAGGGTAACTTCTTTGCAGCAAAATTGTAGTGGGCCGGGAGAGAAGACTGGCGCAGCTTATCGAAAGGGCAAAGTGAACTCGGGAAAAGCAACTTTCATCCGCGACAAGGCACGAATCGAAAGAGGCAAAAAGAAGATTTCGAAAAAAAAGTCCTTCACTGATTCGTGTCACTGTTGGCCCTCGAAGGGGAAAAGGGCAAAGAGAGGGAAACGCAAATCCACCTGATCTTCCCTGAAGGGAAAAGATGTATCCCGATCATTCAAAAGTAAACTTCTCGATTAGAGGGTAAAAAACCAAACGGCTTCGCCGGGGGGGAAAGCCTGAATACCTTGTCTAAAAGAAACACGAGCCTATTGACCTAAAGGGAGGGGGGAGGGGACGAAACTCATGAAAAAAGAACAAAATGAGGTCCGGCCCCGCTTTCAAAAGGGAAAACTGTCTGTCCGACGTGTCGATCATGGGCAAGGATGAAAAAATTCTTTGCAAGGAAGTCGGCCAATGTACTTGATGAAGGAAGGAAAGGGGGAACAGGCCTCCATGAGGAGGGGGACGAGGCCGAGAAGAGAATCCTCTGCCCGCTTGGAAAAAGGGGGGGCGACCGGCCCTCTGGGGCACGATGTAGACGGGACGGAGGCAACTCGAAAGGGGAAAAAGAAACCTCTAATCAAAGGAGAAAACAACAACTTAGGAGGGGGAGTTGCTTCTATGGTCCTATTTGTGTGTCCTTCGGTATGAAAGGACCCGCGGCAGGGAAACAAGAGGGAAGAGTATTCGGTGAGGGAACGCTTCCCATAATGTCTGGAGGGGGGGGGGCATTGAGGTCTCTGAAACGAAGTCATCAATACATTGTGCCGACAGAGGTCATGAAAAGAATAGGACAAGCCTGGGGGGGTGGGTTGGGGGGGGGTTTTTTTGGGGGGTTGGTTTTTGGGCAAAACCCCAAGTCCAGGGAAAGTAGGAAGGCCGCGAGGGCGGGAAAAGAAAGTCTGGGATTCCGACCGCTGGAGGCAGGCACATTTCAATAGGGGCGGGCAAAAGAGGGAGACTCTGTTCGCCAGGGGAACGCGTAGAAAAAAAAAACCTCTAAAGAAGGGGTCGATTTAGCCTTTCAGAAGGGGAAGAAGTTCCGAAAAATACCATTATCGGAAGACTGAGGTGTCGCGGATGAAACGGAGTTAGTAGAAAAGGAACATGACCTTGCGGAAAAGGGGAGAGGAGTGGCTCAGAAGAAGTCGTGCGGCGGGGAAGGGAGACTTCGGGAGAAAAAAAAGGGGGAAGAGGGCTTAGAGAGGCGCTTTCTTCCAAGTGGAGGGGTAGAAGAGTGAAACCGCCTACCAAAAGCCGAAGAGTCACGACTTCAGGGGAAAGACAAGGCCTAGGGGGCCTTTCTGTCGGGTGTGGCCGGAAAAGGAATTTCTGCTCTCCATAAGTGGTAGAGGGCAGAGTTGCGCGATCCTCTATGCTCGAAGGCAACTATGTTGGCCAGAGGGAGCAATCTCCGCTATCTACGAAGATAGACAACTAACTGCAAGGGGAAGGGAAAAGAAAAAAAAAAGCTCCTGAAACAGAAGGAAGATCTTCTTCACACCGTCGTAAAGACGGGGGGGGAGGGATTCGTACGTCCTAGGGGGGCGGATTTCCCGAAACATGGAGGAGGAGCTAGCGCGTCCGAGGACTCACTTTCGCCGGTGACGATAAAGAGATACGATTGAGCGGCAAAAGGACGGCTCGCCTCTATCGTTTCGAGGCAAAGGAGAATTACGACGGCAGAGGAAGGGTAGCAGGGATCGCAGGAAAGGAAGCGGCTTGCACGTCGAACGGAGAGAAAAAGAGAAATCTCGCGGGGAGAAGCAACTCGCAAGAATGAAGCAGGGAACAAATCGAAAAAAAGAGGGAGGGAGGGGGGGGGAACCAGAGGAGGGGGAAGGCCTTCTTGTCTATCCTAAGTCTCAAGGTCTATAAGGGGCTGCTCTTCGCCAATGCTCGGAGGGAGGTTCATGGAATAGGATCTCAATGAAGGACAAGAATGGAAGAAGGTCTCTCTTCTCGCATAAAAAAGGCGAGCTCAATGCGCATGAAAAGGAAAGGGAAAGTCAGTCAATCCTACAGGGACGACCGGGAGGGAACTACTAGAAAAAGCAGGCCGCAAAGAGAATGCCGTTCTTCGCTTTCGTCGAGGAAGGGGGGAGGGGGGACGCCCATTACTAGGAGTGACAAAGGAAGGGACGTGGAGGGAGTACCCGAAAGGGGACTTCATTGAGACTCCGGAAAGGGGTAGACGAGACAAATACTAAACCGGGGAAGAGAAACAACAACAACTATGAGGATTGCAAAAGTGACCAGGTGAGATTTGAGTTCTTGGGAAAGAAGGAGGGGCAAGGAGTCCTCGAAGCCAAAGACGAAACGCGAAGGAGCATGTCGTCACCTCGACACATCGTCCTGGGCGTCATCGACGGAAAGAGGCAGAAAGAGGGGGGAAAAGAAACGGGTAACCGGGAAAAAAAAAAAAAAGCAAAAAGAATTGTATAAGAAGAAATTCTTTCTCGTAGATGTCGCCATGGGAGCGCAAAAACGGCACGAGGAGAGCCTTCTACGAAATAAGAGAGGAAGTCATTGGGCAAAAAAAAAGCAGGACACCAAGACTCGGAGACATTAAATGAAAAGCGACTCTCGAGCGTTCAAGATCTCAGAAGGCCGGGAAGGTCGGCTCGAGATAAGCAGCGGCAAAGCCTCTGGAACGAAGACGTTCCGATGGAGGAAAGAAAAGCTCCTAAGTGGCGAGAAACAAGGGAAGGCTCCCACCGCTCGCATAGGCTTGAGACTCTAATGAAGAAGAGCTGAGTATTCTATCAGGCGAAAGAAGGTCTTCGACGGGGAAGAATTGCTCGTCCGCGAGAAGAATGAGGAGGGAGAGCCTTAAGAAGCAATTCTCCTCATAGATGTCCGCGTTTCACCGAGAAGTGAGCGTGTATGGAAGCGGAAGTAAGAAAGACCTCCTCCAGCGTTTCGAGTGGAGTCACAAGGAAGGACCGGCACTTATCAACCAGGCCGACGGGAAGATAGGAGGCGATCTACGTCAGAGGAAAGAAAGGGAAAGTCGGAGATCGTTTATGTCTATCGCGGCGAAAAAGCATGTTCTGTGTGCACGGGTGGGGAGCCTTGCCCTCAAGGGGAGAAGGGGCAACGCCGGAAAAAAGCGTCTTGAGAAGAAAGACCGGCGGGCTGCTCGAGGGACGGCCAAACATACGAACTGGGGGGGGCAGAAAAAAAATTGTAGTTGGAGAAGATTTCGATCTCTGGGAATGATCGGAGGGGTCGGTGAACTAAGTTCTCGAAACTTGGCAGCGAGAGGGAGAACTTGTTTCATCAGAACCAGTAGAAGACTTCAAAGAGTCACTGTGTGAGGAACGGGCCTCCTCAAAGAGAGAGTAAAAAGAATCCATCATAAGGAAGGTCGCTCAAAGACAGGCTCTTAGAGGTAGAGGCACATTTTCTTTCCCTGGAAGCGTAGAAATGCACGTCGAAAATCTAAAGCGGGAAGGTTCTTCGGGAGAGGAAACCGTTTCTCCCTGTCACAGTCGAAATAGGACCAAAATTTGACAAGGGGATTTTGTCTCAACATCAATGAAAGCAAGAAGAATGAGTCGCCCAAGAAGAAGAAGGGGGCCGACGGGATTCAATTCCTATTCCGAGGGAAACTACCAAAAGGGGAAACGCTTCGAAAAAGAAGAGGAGGGGGGCATTCAAAAAAAGAATCCAGGCAATAGAACCACATGAAAGGGAAGATCGAGAGACCGCTTGGCGTCGGACTGATCGTCGAGGGAAGGGAGGAGGGGGAAATTTACCGAAAAAGAGAGAAAACAAGCAACAGCCACATCCCGAAAAAAAAGAGGATGACAAGATATAGATGTGCAAGGAGAGAGAGTTGCGCCAGGGAAAGGGACACGGCTCGCCTGCCCAAGAAAAAAGGGGACTCAGACTCCGAAGGGGGAAGGACGGGGGGCGGCCAGAATTTCTCGTGGTCGAGAGGGACTTTTGCAAAAAAAAAAGACATTGGCCTAAGCTTAGGGGCAAGACTCGCAATCTCAAGAAAAGAGGGCCCGCCGAAAGGGAAGCGTGGCCGACCTCATTCAAGAGAAAAGAGGGAAATGGCGCACAAAGGAATGTCAATAAAAGGGAAAGGTAAAACTAAAAAAGAACTAGAGGCAGGGACTCGAAGAAAAAAAACGAACTTCTTTGTTGCGATGGAGGAATCTGAACTAGCACCGACGGCGTTCCGCGCGCATTAAAAGGGAAGGGTGATGCTGCATAAAAAAAGAGAGGAGTTAAGAACCGAAGGCCCTGACCCTTACCGGAGGCATCGAAGTCGTGCATGAGGGTGAAGACTTTGGGGAAAAGTAGAGTGGGCCAGAAGACCCATTTCTTCGGAGATGGCTTCCAAGGGGTGAAAAAAGGATTCACCGACTACCAAAGAGGAAGCAGCTTGAGCCGAAGAGCTATCGGAAAAGGGTCTTCCACTCCGTTCGGTCGGGGAAACCTCCACATAAGAAGTTCTCTGGGAAAAAAAAAAGCGAAGAGGGGGCTGGCGAAAAAAAAAACTCGATGCTCTCAAAGATGATCTGGAGACCTTCAAAGAAAAAAGGGAATGACCAGAAGAAAAGAGAGACCTCACTCAGAGAAGAAAAGATCTATTTTCGGAGAAACAAACCCCAAAGGGGATGAATTCCTTTCTCCGGGGAGAAGATGAGAAACAAAACAAAAACAGAGGAAGAGGGTGTATCGAAAAGGGGGGAAGATCAACTGACGGATTGCAAAAGGAGGCGTTGGCTTCCTATCGACTACTACATCTCAAAAGATAGATAATGGAAAGGGGCTTCGTTGAGAGAAAGACGACTATCTTGCGACGCTAGAAGGAGAAGAAGTTCGAAGGACATAAGAAGTGGCTCATTATCTCATGATTAACAGATCGAGGAGGCTAGAAAGGGGAAAAGGGGAGCCATCCTATCAATCTAGGTGGGAGACTCTACGATAAAAAAAGTAACCTGTTGATCAAAGAGGCCTCCGAGCGGAAGATCCTTTTTACTCATGGGGAGAGGGTCCTAGCAGAAAAAAAGTCTATAGGGGTTGTTGGGGAGAGAAAGTCAGAAAAAGTCATTCATGTCACCGGGAAGAAAGAAGCTGCAGGGTGTGATGGTCGCTTGTCTCCGCGGGCAAGGAAGAGGGGGAATCTGTCCTTCAAAAGCAGAGAAGAAGAAGCGCGTAAAAGGGATGTAGACCTCTACGAGAGAGAAAAGAGAAGACTCAACGGAAAGGCGCCCTGGTTCTCTCTCTCGTTAGAGAGGGAAGATGGTCCGTTGAAAGAACGGGGGGGGGTGTTAGTGGGACGAAAGGAAAGAAGAGAACGTTTCTCTACCGTCGAGAGAGAAAGCGAAAGACGGAGCCTCAACAGGATCAATACTATCAAGTAAAGGAGAGAGAGAAACACAAACTAGGGGGAAGAAAAAGAATCGTCTTGATTATCGGAGAAAAGGGAAAAAGGAAAGGGGGTCGTCATGACTTTCCTCTGATCGGGGAAAAAAGAGGCCAAGGACTTACGGGGAGAAGTCCTGTGCTTCATCGAACGGAGGAAAGGAAAGGAGGGGGAGAACGAAAAAAGGCTATCTTGGAAAGAGTCCCTTTGATTTTTTCAGAAGTCTGAATGGAGACATGGGCGGCGGAATTCTTAGCTAATTACCTGAAATGAGGAGAAGGTGCCTCAGGGAATACGAGACAAGAAAAAGAGAACTAGAGGACAAACAGGGCCTCGTCTGACATGAAATGCCAGCGAAGAGGATAGTAAGAGAAAGTGTAAAAGCCCTTGAAAGGACACTGGAAGAAACCACGTCACATAATCGTTGACACAAAAGAGAAGAAAAAGTGGAAAAAGGAAAACTTCTTCCTCTTGGGAGGAGACGAAGGGCGCCACCTCGAGGGCTTGCTCGTGGGAGGAGACGGGGCAAGGAAAGTCCGTTTCCTCTTAAGAGAAGGGGCTACAGCGAAAAAAGGAGGGGAAGTCCTTCAAGGGGGAAGTCTATCTTCTCCTATAGAGAAACGAAGTAGGCACCTACGAAGAAAAAATCTATCTATTTCAGGAGGAAGGGGGGTCAACCAAAGGGAGAGTTTTAGGGAGAGAGCTATAGGGAAAACGACCTACTCACAGAGTCTTTTATGAAATCGCGTCACCTCATCCCCCAGAAAACCAGCCGACGGTGGAGGGACTCGATCGTCTGAATCAGGAGAGGAGGAAGAGCACAGATACAACACAAGGAACAAGAAGGAAAGGGTAATAATAAGGTCAGGGCGATTCCCGCAATTGGAGATCAAAGATGGGAAAAGGAGGGGAAACCACAGCGCATCTATTATGGAGAGCAAAGATCCCAAGCCAATTAAAAATCTCCAGGAGAGGAAGGCGTTAGGTGCCTCCAACCAGAAAAGGAGGGGGGGCAGCCCCATAGGACCGGGAGGATTTCTATCTACTTGGAGAAGAGAGGTGTTGTCGAGGGGGGTGAAGAGGACGAAACTAACCAAAAAGAGGAATCTGCCGCGACTTACAAGAGGGCAATTCAAAGAGAAAATCACGGAAAGCGTCACTTTGAGGGGGAAAAGAGGAAGGTCAAAAACACCCCCGCAGATTATAAAAAACTAGAAGGAAAAAAGAAGTCAAAGGAAAAGCGCTCCATCAGGCGTGGAAGGAGAATGATCGCGAGCCCTTCTTTGAGTAGAAAATAGAAAAAGATACCAACAGGAGAAGGGGTCTTCTGGGAGAAAGAGCGAACTTGTCGGAAAGAAATGGCAGGGATTTACATCATTCATATGAGACCCTGCCAACAAGAAGAAAGATGAGTTCGACAAAAAAAGGCCCTTCCATCTTGCCGTCGGAAAAGAGGGGGAATATCATAAATTCCTTATTGCAGGAGGACGACAGGGGAGAAATGTATGGAGGGGCAACGCCATCAAAAAAGAGAAAAAGGTCTGGGCCGCGCCAGAGGAAATCAAAAGCGGGTCGTAAAGCGACCTGCCAAGGAAGGAGGCCGTCCAAACGCAGAAAAGGGGAAAGGGGCTCTAACAGGGGGGGGGGGGGGAAACGCTCAGATCTCACACACAACGGAGTAAGAGATGTGTGGCAACAAAAGGAAGCGGTGGGGGGGGACTATGGGAACTCTTGCACGGCTAGAAAGGGAAAAGAGGCGGTCGCCATAAAAACAATCTTTCCGTAGGGGAGAGGAGAGGGGGCCTCGGAGGAGGAGGGAATGGGAGGGAAATGCAACTTCTCAATACATTGAGGAAGGAACTCATCGAAAAGAAAAAGTCCATGATCTACACGTCGGCCGCCGGAGGAAGAGGAAGAACCAAATCGTCAAACGAAAAAAGGAAATCCAGCTGAATGGGAGGCCCGTGCGATTTCGAAAAAAGGTTATTCAGGAAGGAGACGCCTTCTTGGTGGCGATGGAAAAGGAGACCGCAGGGGAAGGAAAAAGGGGCTCTAGCATGATAGAAAGCTCTCTGAAGGAAGGGGATTTCGAGCGGAGGGGAAAGGTAAAATGAATAAGTGGCGTCGTGACCGTAAGGAGGGGAGAAGGGTTTCGAAGAGTGGGCCGCCGCTCCAGTGCTTCAGGAAAAAGTGGGGAGATATATGAAAAAAAAAAAATGGGGGGGGGGCGGGGGGGAAGGGGGGGAAGTCCTCTCTACATCTCGAGCAAAGAAAGGAAGATGGGGTGCTTGACCACGCAGGGTGGTTTCCGGAGGGGGAGAGGAAAGCGAAGAAAAAGAAGAGGACGCTGTCAGAGGCGTTGCTCTATCAGTCCGAGTGGGCAGTCGACCGGCAAAGAGAAAAAAGAAAAGCGACCAGAAGGGGAAAGGAGGGGACTCAAGAGAACGAGCTTTCTGCCTGAGGAGGAAAAGAAGAAGAGCCTACAGGATCGCCTGTTTTTATCCGCTGAAGGAAGAAGGGGGGATCTAGGGGAAGAAGCTGGTCGTTTTCTTACTATCGGGCCGAGAAAAAGGTCTCCGGTTGACATCTCAGCGCTGGATTAACATTGAAAGGGAAGGGAGCAGAAGAATATCTTGCCGAAAAAACAATTGACTACTTCGAAGGCATCGTCAGAGGACATAGGAAAGAACGGCTTTCCATGGAGGAAACGGAGAGCCGAAGCAATCAACAGAAGAAAAAAGGAGCTGTCGAGAATGAAGCCGTGATCATCGACGAAAAAAAGAAGGGATCTGGTGCACCATAGGCTTTGACGCTGGGAAGGATGTCGAAAGGGGGGGGAATTCTAGAGAGAGTCCGCCAGCTCGGACCCGGGAGGAAGAAGGGGAGATCACAGAAAGTTGGTCAGCATATCTTTCTCTTTCAGAGAGGGCTCGATATTACAAAAAAAGTGAGGGAAAGAGAAGTTAGTCGACGGCAAGGGAATCCGACTTCTATCATCGGAAAGGAAAATGAAAGATAAGGACATCACATGCGCCCTTCGTCAACATGGGGATAGAGACTGTGAATGAGGGGAGGTAAAAGGGTCCGTTCGAGAAGAAGGTGACTACATTATCCAGTCAGAAGGAGGGACTACCGTCTATTCGGGCAAAAGGAGACTTCTCCGCAACTTTTCTCAGATAGGAAAGAAGGAAAAAAAAGAGCGTCTACAAAAAGGGAAGGTGGAACAGGGTGATTCGTCTGAAAGGGAGAAAAGAGATCCTTCTTCTTCATTATCTGACGACTCGAAGGTAAAGTAATACGCTCAGGAGGATCAAAAAGCCCATATTCCTGGCTTAAAGAAGAGAGGAGAAGGGGAAGCTAAGCCCTTCGAGGGAGATTGCCTCCTGTAAGGGGGGGGTCTCGCTTTATTTTGTCTTCAAAAGGTAGAGAACAATGCCCCTTCTCTACGGGAAGGAAGGAAGTACTACGAGAAAAATTTTCGGCAGAGGGGAGAAGATCATCAGAGGAAAAATGCTGTCATCCTCGGAAAAAAGAGCGTCGTGGAGATCCTCGGGGGGGGAAAATTCCCCCTGTCCTGAGAGAGAATCTTAATATCAGAAGGGAGGAAAACGCCGGAAGAAAGACTCTGTTACTACTACAATCTCTGCGGAGAACCGGCTTAAATCTTGGCGAGGGAATGGAAACGCCACCGCGGAACCTTGGGAGAGCGGAACAGAGGAGGAACAGCGCGGCTTCGTGTTGAGAGCCTCGCAAGGGATGCCTTCTCCGGGGGGGGAGAGGGTCGTCAGGAAAAACAAAGAAACAAGCCAGGCACGAGCAGAGAGGGTCCGCGGAGTATTTCACCATGTCGCAGGGGGGGCTTCCGATGATATTAAAAAAAAGGAGGGAGGGGGGGGGAATCATAAATGTATAAGAGAACATCGGCAGTACGATCCCAAAGGAAAACCATTCCGACTGTGTGAAAGAGAGAAGGCAAGCTTCAAGAGGGGAAAGGTCTCAATCTCGAAGGGGGGAGGGAACGAAGAAGCTTCGAAAAAGAAAAAAGGAAATTCTGGTCTATCTCGGGGGGGAAGGGAAGGCGCCTCGATGATGTGGAGAGAAAACAGGCGGGGGGGAAAGGTCCAGAGGAAAAGCTATTTAGAGGAGCAGGAAAAGGCTGTCTGCGGCGAAGAGTTCCTTCCACCAGAAAGGGAGTGGAAGAAATAAATAGTTGCAAAGGAGGTCGCTCTCCTGGCGCAGAAGGGTTGGGGGGGGGGTTCGTAGAGACTCTTCTCTCACCGGGAAATCTACAAAGGAAAAAGGCCATCTGCAGCGTGAAAAGTATACAAAACTCCTTCGGATGAAAGAGCACCGGAAAAAGGAAGACGTTACCTCTCCGACCTAAAGCATCCTGAAAAGGGCCCACAAGGGGACATAGCACCGGTCGAAAGTCGGGGAGCGGAGAACGGCTCCCAAGGCGTAGCCGGTTTCGGAAGGAAGAACAGGGAGAATTGGAGAGAGGGCCCCAAAATAATTATCTTTAGTAAAGCCTGTCTTCAGAAAAAGGAGGGAGGATTAACGCATAAGAAGAAATAGGATTCCTACTTGTCTATAAAAGAAATGGAAGAAATGCGGAGCTTCTTCCAATGTATGGGGGACGGCAACTACAAGCCGAAAGAGAAGGGGGCCTCGTCCGCGGCGAAAAATCAGAAGCTTGTCGTCGGAAGAGGGGAGAAATGCAGCTGGAAACGGAAAAGAGTTATAAACAACCGGAGACAAACAAAAGGGAATAACAACAACAACTTATGATTAGAGGAAAAGGGAGACTGAAGGGTAGTTAACAGAATGAAGGCGGTCCTAAAGGAACGGAGACTCCGGCCAGATAGTCCTATCCGTCCAAAAAGGAGGGAGTGGGAGATCATCGAAAGGGGGGGAAGGGAAGGACTCTTCGGGGAAGGAAAGCAATACATTTTCCTAAATCCGGAGGGGGACAAACAATCCGGCAACATTATCGACACTTCGCCGCCTTCAAGAGGGGAGAAAAGGGGGGGGACTAATCATTGCGGGGACTTCTTGGGGGGGGATGTCAATCTCGAGGGCTACTCAATAAGAGGGGAAAGGAGAATCGGACAAAAGACTGAAAAGGAAGCTACTATCCAAAGGAAGGGAAAAGGGGCACTCTCTCATGTCTCTAAAATGCTGGAGAGCGAGGAGGTCTATCTGGTAGCAGAGGCCCTTAAAGGAATCCCGTTAACCTAATTCTGGAGGGTAAGGTTCTCATTCAGTAAAAAAACTGACAGGGAAGCAGAGTCGCTGGAGGGGGGAGGATAAGAAGAGTTCACCGCGACAAAGGAAGAAACTGCCTCGAAAGCGGGAAACTACAATGCCACTCAGGGAGGTCTGAAGTCACCTACCTCTATAGAGAGGAGGAGACTCTCAAAGGGGTAGTAATTCCGGGAAGATCTTCCGTTTCCACGGGGAAATGCGACCTGCAGCGATTATCTCCCATAACAGAAAAGAGAGAGAGTAGCCCACTCAGAAAAAAATTTCGGAAAATGAAGGAAGCTTAATCGCTGCTCCGACGAGAGAAACCGTCCTTCCGGGGGGGAAGGAGACGTACTCCTATTTATCTAAGAAGGGGCAAAAAAGGGGGGAGGGGGATAGCCTTTTCTTAAGAAGGAGTATCAATTTCTCCGACTACTATCTCCTTTATGAGAAGGAGAGGAAGGCAAGGCTCGCCGACTAAGGGAGGAGCATATGACGACGTCTAAGGAGGAGAAAGAGGGGCATGATCATAAAACTGGAAGGGAAGTGGGAAATCAAAGAGGGCTCTCAGCCTCTCTTTCGAACGAAGGGAAAAAATTGATCATAAGAGAAGGGAGGGGGGAAGTTTCCCGAGAAACTCTTGTTTCGAGGGGGGGAGAGCAAGTGACACAAGCTATCTTTAACTCTAGAGGGGAAAAAAGCTAGGAGGGAAAAGAAGACCTAGGGCGACTCTTAGGGAAGAGTTCAGAAGGATAAGCTGTGCTCGGCATGACCCATTTCGAGAAAGGCAGAAGAAGGGAGGGCTTACTAGTCAAAAAAACAGGGGAAAGAGGGAAGGGGCGCGCCCAGGGGGGAAACGGAAAAAGACCACCATCCAGCGCGACGAAACAATATCGCCCTGGTCTCGGGGGAAGGAAGGAGTCTCTCTCCGTCAGTGAAGACCCGGACTATGGGGGGGGGGATGGCTGACTTTTCTGAAGGAGAAGGTCATGACGAAAAAGGCAGGTGTCGCCGATCTCAATACGATCCAGGAGAAAACCAAAACAGAGTTATTAGAGAGAAAGAAGGTGAGATCGTGCAAGGGGAGCGTCATTAAGTCCTCACCGAGAGGGAGAGGAAACTGCTCAAGAAGGGACGTCACTCCATAGTCCTGGTCGTAAAAAGAGGGGCAACTCAAAATCCCGGGGAAAGAAAGAGAAAGAAGGGAATCCGGGCGAAAGTTGGGGAGAAGAGCTGGGATTTTGTCCCTTCTCATAAAAAAAAAGGGGAGAGGAACAAATGCAACGAGGGGAGGAAGGAAATTGCCTTCTACTAAATTATCGCATTGGAAAAGGAAAGGGGGAATAGCAAAGAGTCTGCAGGAAAAAAAGCAGCTTCTTGAGATCCTCTGCTGAAGAACCAAGGTAGAGCTTGGCGGAAAGAAAAGAAAAAGGGGGAACCTGAAAGGGGGAAAGAAAACGAAAAAAATAAGCTGTCAAGAAAAAACGACATCCTCGCGTCCGATTAAAAAAATCTTGGAGAGGAATCGGCTTATCTGTCAAGGGGCATAGGGAGGACTTCTTCTCTGGTCTGTAGACCTCTCTAGCTTGGAAGAGGAGATTCAAGAAAGGGAGAAAAGATTCCGACTGAGGAGATTTCTCGTTGCCGTAGAAAAAGAGAGAGGTCCGCGATTTCAGTATCACCGAAAAAACGGATTAGAGGGGCCGAAAGAAAAGAAGATCTTGTCGTAGGAGGGGGCTAATAGGGGATCCTCCAGAGAGGGAAAGACTGACGGGGTGAACTCTCCGGGAGAGTACCACCGCCCGGAAAAATTCCTACGAAAAAGAGAGGTATCAGGAAAAGTCAAGAGGAAGGCCTCAGGAGAAAGGGGAGATTTCTATTTTTTTCCTATGGAACGCTTCTTGGGAAAGGGCAAGGGGGTTGAAGGGGAAAGGAAGCTATTAATTAGGAGAAATCCGTCCCGTATCCCCGCGAAAGCGGATTGGAGAAAGGGGGAGTGCTTCTGCTTCTAGGGGTGCCGAGAAGAAAAAGAACCAAGTCAAAAGAGGGGCCGATCGCGAGGGGCGCAGAGGATTGCGGGGTGAACTCGGTTACGAGGAGACCATTGACGAAAAAAAAAGCTTCGAAAAAAAAGAGGGGGAGAAGAACCCCTATCCCGCCTTCCCGCCTTCGAGGGGAAAAGCTGAAGTTCAGCCGCAATGAAAGAGGGGGAATCTAAACAGAAGAGAGGGAGAAAGGATCCATCAGGAATCTCCGATCATTCTCTCGGAAGAAATAGGCTCTAGAAAAAAAATAGCCACCCATAAAAAAAGGTGGAGGTGAACGATACCGGAAACAAGGGAAAGAGACCTTTCCCCTCCTTCCGCAGATGGATTTGGAAGTCTTCATCCATCGCAGGGAAGGATTCCCGACTAAGGGGAAGAAAAAAAAAACGCTGTACTTGATGGCCCGGATGTGTGAAGAAAGCCTACGCTGAGGGGGAATTCCGCAACTCCAGCTCCGGGAAAAGCTTAAGAGGGAAAAAAAGAATCCCCATAAAAAGGGGAGGCTTAACGGAGATGATGGGCCGCGATCCTTTTCACTATTTATAAAAAAGAAGAGGGAAAAAGACAAGACTCGAGGAAACCATCACATAGCGAGAAGAGAGGAAATAGATATATTTTCTTAAAGAAGAAGAAGAGGGGGCTCCTAGTTGGGGGGATCTTGCAACTTCTCGCCGCCCACGGAGAACCCAAACAAGGGGGCAGGAGAGAGCGGCCGCTGCCCATAAGGTAGGAGGGGGGCTGGAGTCTCTTTCTTGTCTGAATGCCAAAAGGAAGGGACGAAGTCGTCAGTGGGTCGAAGACGGCCCTTCAAGTCCAAATTATCTACAAGAGAAGGGAGGGAGAAGAGTTTGAATACGGAAAGACCTGTTGAAGGGAGAAATAACGCTTAATTATGGAGGGGAAAAGTCGAGGGGACAATTTCTCAAAAGGGAGAGAGCGGAGAAAACATTCTAAGGGAGAGAGTCGAGAGAACTCTAAGGGAAACTGTTCCTCTCTAAGAGAAAAATCAAGGGAGCTCTCATTATATCATTGGGAGGATCCTAGAGCCTATTAAGGCCCTTCCTCTTTTTCTTCAGGAAGGGAGGACCTGGGTGAGTAGGAGAAGGAAAAACATCTTACATGGAGTCTCTGTCTCCAAAAAGAGAAGAGTCAAAAACCAAAACCTCTATAAGAAAAAAAGAGAGGGGACTCTAGTCGAAAGGGAGGGGATGCCACAAGATCTGTTTGCCGGAAAGGGAAAAAAAGCAGCAGGGCGGCTCCTTCCTTCAAGAAGGGAGGGGGGAGGATCATCTTTCGAGAGGCGAGACATCCGAGGGCAAATGCGACCTGCAACTCCGAGAAAAAAAGAGGGGAAGAGGAAGAGATCTACTAAGAATAGATCTTAAGTAACTCCGGAGCCTTCTGACGAAGAAAACAGCAATTCTTTGGGTTGGGGGTGGGTGTACCAGGTTTATCCGCTACGAGAAGGGGACTCTGAGAGAAAAGGGAAAGTTGCCAAGAAAAAAAAAAAGAGGTCGTTCTTAAGCTACGACAAGGAGCCTGGTGACAGAGAGAGGGGGACTTGATAGAAAAAGAAAAAAAAAAAACCACTAAAGAAAAAAGAAGGAGAAGACAATAGCAATATGAACGGAGAAAGAAAAGGGGAGAATCTATGGTCTAAGGCTGAAAAAGGGCTTGCCAATTCTACTCTTGGGGGGGGGGGAAAGGGAGACTACGCTGGAAAAAAAAAGAGGATGGAGAAGGTGATAAAGAGGAAAAGGAGCTTCGTCTTTCCAAGATAAAGTGAAGGGAGGCTGAGTCAAGGACGAAAGGAAAAATCTTGAACGCTTCTGCAAGGAAAAGAGGGGAAAAGGCTTATGTGGAAAGAAAACTGCCATTGTGGAAGAGCCTTATCTGGAGATGTGCAGGGGACCATGTCGAAGGAAGGTCGTCTACGTCATTTCCCTGAAAAAGGAGAAAGAAGTGGGGCCGCGGGGGGAAAAATAGAAAAAAAAAAACTCTACTAAAAGAAAAAAAAGCCCTGTTCTCTCTCGCGGTGCCGGGGGGGGGAAGGGGGAGAGGGGTTCCTTTCGAGGTGGGGGGGGGGGTGACGAAAAGGAAGAACGGAGAAGGAGCCTGGACTTAGACTAAAAAAAGGAATTACTACGCAGGGCAGGAAAAAGGAATATAAGACGATCACCGTGAAAAGAGAGAACAACAAAAAAAGGATCAAGTATGTCACCGTTATCGAGAAAGGGTCGTCTCCAAAGGGAAAGGAAGAAAAAAAGAGAAAGGGGAAGGAGAAACGCTAAAGGAGAAGCGGTCACTCCATGTCCTGGGGAAAGGGAGAAATCTCGGAAAGGGGGGAGAATCCTCTTCCCCAGAAAGAAACTTCGGGAAATAAAGGCTTGATTGGGGGAAAGGAGAGGAGGGCCATTTTCTCTCCACAAAGGCAAGATGGGGAGAAAGAAATGAAGTCTACAAAAAAGAAAAATCGACATGTCTGCCGACAATCGAAGAAGAGGGGACAAGAGGACCTAGAAAAGGAAAATTAAATGAAAAAAAAGACGCTCGAAGCGTTCAAGAAAAGGATTGTAGAATCCCTTTCGGAGAAAAAAAAGAAGGAAGAAGAAAAGAATGTGGAACGAAGAAAAGGAGGAGGTCTATTATACCGGAGGAAATTGGAGTGTAGAAGGGAGTCTGATCTAAACCGTTTTGAAAAAGGGAAAAAAGGAGGGAGGGAGCCTTGCGCAGAGGGGGTCCGAAAAAAAAAGTCGCCATATTTTAAAAGAGGAGAGTCTAGGGGTAGGAAAAAGATCTGCGAGCAAGAGCAACACCGAATGCCATGCAGAAAACAAGAGAAGCGGAGATTGTCCCAAGGGAGAGGCGATAGGCCAGCCTACCTCGTTTCTTGAGGGGAAAAAGTCCTTCGGTAGGGGAAGGGGGGACCCCACTCCGGAAAAAGGATCAAAAAAAAAGGAAGGGTTTACAAAAAATCACGTCGGCGCATGCTTCAGAGGGGGAAAGGCGCAAGCAAGCGATGTCTAGCTTGATGTGAGAAAAACAAAGAGGAAGAAAAAAGACTTGTCCAAGGAGGGGGGCCGTTCAGAAGAAAAAGGAAGCTGAGGTGAGGGAGAACCGAGAGCCCCGAAAAGGATTTATCCCTAAAAGGGGGGGAATCCGAGGGGGGGGTTTTCAAACTAGAGATGGACATCACCTGAAGGGGGCCTCTTCTCTGGGGGGGAACTTATCTTTGGGGAGAATTCTTTACGAGTCTCGACCCCTTGTCGCCACTACGAGGGGAAAGGCTACGCCCTGCGACAGAGGGAAAAACTGAGATTCTCACCCCTATACAAGAAGGAAAAGCCCTTAACTGGGAGAACCTCAAGTGGGTAATAAGGACGTTAACTCTCGACAAAAAGAATTCGCCGCAAAAAGATTTAGCCTCTCCTGGGGAAAAATTAGAAAGAGGGGGGACTACAAAGAAACAGAGTAGCCTGTTTCGTAGAAGAAGGGAAAAAAACGTGGAAAAGAAATCTCCCTGTCCCCTCCAAGGAAAGAAAGCTGGGGCGAATCTGGCAAGAAGAGAGGTTGCCGGGCACGACTAAAATTGAGGCGGTCCTCTTTTGAAGGGGGGGGGAAGCCGTCAATAAAAGGAAAAAAAACTCCTCTCGGAAAAAAGGGAGGGGGCATTCCTCCCGCAAGAACAAAAAAGAAAAAAGAAAAACAAAATCCTACCTGGGGAAGGGGAGAGATCAAACGAAAATCGGAAAATGGAAAAGGATCAGGCCCGCTGGTCCTTTCTATCCGGGGGTGAGAAACTGCCGAACAAGAAAAAAAAGCTCTACCTAATCCTCCATAAAAGGAGAAAAAAAACGGTTAGGAAAGGTAAGAGGTCGAGGGGAAGGGGGAGGGGGTTCGGCGTCTAAAAAGAGCCGTCCCTCTGTCATGTAAAAAAAAAAAAATAATTGTTTAGGGGGAAGGGGGAGGAAAGGAAAGATTGCCTTGAGGAGGGAAGACAATCCAATACATTTTGCAAAGAAGGGGGGCAACGCATCGAAGACCCGAAGGAGGAACACGTCGCCTCCGTCAAGAAAAAAGGAAGACTATGGTCGAGGGAAGGGAACTAGAGAAGACGGAATTATTGAAGAGGGGGGAGAGGCGACGACAAGTTCGCACCAAAAGGAGAGGAAAAGGGGCTACGCCCGGGGAGGGGAAAAGTTCATCTCCGAGGCCCTAACAGGAAAGCGCATGATACCTGCTAGATCCTGCAAGAAAACGAAGGCGGATGGGGTCGAGCGGGATAAAAGGTTGACCTTGAAAGGGGGGAGGCATCACCGTGGAAAGCGGTTATCTGTTAAAGAAGATGAACGGTAGAAAAGACAGGAGGAAATTCTGCAAGGGGGGAAATTCCCTATTAAAAAACAAAAATCAAAAAGACTCGACATCTCGATCGGGAGGGGAAAAGGGGGAGGAACGAAGGAGGAAATGGGGGCCTGCACCACCCCAAAAAAAAAAACCCAGAAAAAGAAAGGGCGCTCAACGGGAAGAGGTCTCGGAGAAGGAGGATTGCTCGATCTCTCCAGAAAGAAGGGGGGGAAAGGAGACCGGCCAAAAAAAGCCCATAACTTCCGTCATCAGGAAGGAGCAAAAAAAAAAAGAAAAGTCCTCGCCAAAAAAAAAACGACGATCGAGCTGAGAGGGGTCTGCCTGGGGAAAAAGGGAGGGGGAATCGTGTCCGCCGATGGCGCCAAAAAGGATGAAAAAGGAGGAAGTACAGAAAGGCAGAATCTCAGAAGAAAAGAGAAGCGGAAAACATTGATTCGCATGCTTCGGGAGAACGATCGAACCAAGAGCAAGAGGAGACGTCTAAGAAGGAAAAGGATCGCATAGGAAAGGGGGGAAAAAGCGGAAAAGGTCATCAGCGGGGGGGGGAAAAAAGAAGTCGGGGGAAAAGAGGCGGTGATCATCGACTAAGAAGAAGATCTGAGGGGAACATATTCTTGGAAGGGGGAAAAGGCTTTGTAAAAAACAGGAGAAGGAAGGCTTTGAAAAAAAGGAGGAGGGAAAAGCTCGGACGGTGCATTTCATTGAAAGAGCAAGACGGATTCCGGGTGTCACGTGAAAACAGGGCGCTGGTCTCTCTTCTCGTCAGGACAGAAGAAGAAAAGAAAGTAGGGTAAAACGGCAAAGAAGAAGGGAGTCGAGAGGAGAAAAAAAAAAAAAAAAAAACCATTGGCGAAAAAAAAAAAGAAAGAGCCAGCTCGACTCAAAGAGAGAGGGGAAAGGGGGGATCGCTCGAGGTGGGCGGGAAGGAGCCGAGATGTGATTTCCTTTCTAAAAAGGGTATCGCATGAGCGGGAAAGTGGAAAAGAAAAAGAGCTCAGAGGAAGGAAGCAACTTGTCTCAGAGAAAAGGGAAGCACCGTAAAAAGAAGAAGAGAAAAAACGGAGGAGGAGGATGAAATGGAAGGGACTTGAGAAAGACAAGGGGAAAGGCGTCGTCAGGAAAAAGAAAACGGTCAGCTAAACGCTCATGGGCTCATGTCGGGAGAAAAAGAGTCATCGACCGTGAAATCCCTCGGAAAAAATCCGAAAAAAAAGAAGTTCGATGGGTCTCGCTGGTCAGGAAGGGGGGATGTAGCCATGGGGAAAAGGACGTCTTAGGTCGAAGTGCATGGAAAAAGAATGAAGCGGACAGGGTCCAAAAGGACAAAAAAAAAGATTGCTGCACAGAAAAAACTTCATCGGAGAGGAAGAGCCCCGTTCCGAAGGCTAAGCTTTCAGATCGAAAAAAGTTCGTGACAAGACAAAAAGGAAGAGGGACGACGACATTAGAGTAAGGGTGAATGATCACCTTCTTAAGGGAGCTAAAGAGCTGTTATCGCCGGGGGGGGAACTCTCAAGTCTTCGTCTTCTAAAAAGAAAAAAGTGAGGCAAAAAGTCGTTTCAGGAGGGAAAAATAGTTCTACGAGGAAAAAGAGACTTAGGAGGAGGGGGCCCGGGTCCACCGTCTATCTTCTAGAGAATCGATGAAAGGGGAGAAGCACCTAATCAAGGGAAAGGGCATGAGGGGAGAGGGAACCTTCAGGGGGAAGTAGCAGGCAATGGTATATTAATAAACGACCAAGGGTCATGAATCGGGGAAAAGGGAGGGCTCCATGGAAACAAAAGAGAATCCACCAAGAAGACGGTGTGACGACATCGAGCGTCTTCATCGCGTCTCTAAGGGGGAGAGGGAGTTGTACTGGTAAGGGGGAGGGGGTCGATGACCGGCATTTGTATAAGGAAAAAAGAGGGAAAGGATTTTCCGGTCGGAAAAGAAGGGGGTTGAGAGACAAAAAAAAAGAACCAGAGGGGGGAGAACCTTCTTCTGCTGGGAAAAGGGGGGGAGGCAAACAGAACGAAGAGGGGGCACCCATAAAGGAAAGGGGGAAGGATCGGGATAGAAAAGGAACAAAGGGAAGTCCAGGGTGAAAAAGAGGAGGATAGAACCACTTGCACCAAAGAAGAAATGGGAAGCTTCGGCCGAGAAGAGAAACCCGGATCACCGTCCTAGGAGACGTAGGACTACGGGGGAAAAAGAAGTTCAGTAAGGAAAAGTCGACCTCCATCATCCGGAAGAAAAGGGGAATCTCCAAAGAAGAAGATCATTACGCTCTGCAGGGGAAGGAGAGGTATTAAAGAGGAAAGCACTCCATAAGCAGAGGACAGCCTTCATACCTGCTAAAGGGGAGAGGGGGAAAGACTCCTGTCCCCTCCGGGAGGAAAGGCTTAGGGGTGCGATCAGGAAAAAGAAGAAAATTCCGGGAAAACTTTCTCGCCTCCAGAAGGGAGGGGAAGCAGGGAATTGAAAAAGAGAAGCGGTTGCACTACCTCCGACGACTGGAAAAAGGGGGAAAGGATTCAACGCCGACAGGAGGGGGAGGAGGCGATCCGACCCACGAAAGGGTCTGAGGGAGAAAGAAATCTGGTCCTTCTATCCGGAGGGAGGGAGAAGAAACCACAGAGGATCCAAAAAAGAAATCACAATAATAGAAAAAAAAAAAGGAATTATTATAAACTATATATGAAAAAAAGGGAGGGGGGAGTTCGAGAATGGATGGGCTTCTTCTACCTCTTTAAAACAGGAAGAACATGAAGTTGAAAAAGGAGACTGAAGGAGGAGGGCTTTGTAGGGAAGAAAGCTCCCTAATGCAGAAAAGGGGGGGGAATTAAGTTGACAGCAATACATTTTTCTAATCAAAAGGGAAAAAAAGAAGCTGCATTCCTAAGAAATGAGAAAGATATGAGAAGAGGGAAACTTATCTCCCGAAAGAAAGAAGCTTAAGAATGTAAAAGAAGGTCTATTTCTACTGAAAAGAAAAACTTATTCAGAGACTAAGGGGTTGAGAGGGAGAAACGAGGCCCTACTTTCCTACCTTTTCAGAAGGAAGACCTGCCGGCTGGAGCGAGAAAGAGGAGACTGATTTATTTCTATCGGAAAATCGCCGAGGCTTTCCAAGGGAGAGGGGGCTCATCACAAAAGGGACATCTGTAATTCGTCATCAAAAAAAAGAAGAAGGTCTATGGTCGTAAGAGGGTTAACCGCCGACCAAAACCGAGAGAAGAGACATAGGGCGAGAAAAAAGAAAACAATTCCTATTTGGAAAAGAGGGAACTTGGAAAGAACAAAAGGGGAGACTCCGTCAGAAAGAAGGATACTGTCCCAGGAACTCAGATCTCTCCATACAAAAAAGGCTACCTGTCAACTCAAAGGGGTAGAAAAAAAAGAACTGGGGAAGACTAGAAGACATCGACCATGATAGAGAAAAAAAGCATTATCCTTCTCCTAAGAGTCAAGAAAAGACTGCCTGGTTGAAAAGCGAGGAGTACGCCGATGTATTAATCAACGAAAAGGAAAAGGTTATCTTAGAAGAGAAAGGAAGAAATCTCAAGGGGGTTGACATCTCCGGGAGGGATCGAGGCGCATTGCTTCGGAAAGGAAAAGGGGTAGCCGCGAAA
>Ga0179591_1522574_pt1 | contig 26332 bp, 48 predicted proteins | sample CZOMad2_1_08_16f_FD_182891 | JGI IMG/M metagenome (GOLD analysis project Ga0179591, IMG submission 182891) | Vadose zone soil fungal communities from Angelo Coast Range Reserve, California, USA - CZOMad2_1_08_16fungal (PacBio error correction) | ecosystem: Environmental > Terrestrial > Soil >...
CGCCCCCCCCCGCACGTGCCCGCCCATCCCCCCCCCCCCCCACCACCCGACCGCGGCCCCTGTGCCCTTGCGCCGTCAACACCTTGGCGCACCCCAGCCCCCGCCTCACGCCCCCCGGCGCCTGCAGGCCCGCCATCTCGTGCTGTTTGTTTGTGCGTGCTTGCTTGGCATCCGGTCGCAGCCTGCTGCGTGTTGTCCGACCGGCCGCTCGGCGTGCGCTCTGGGGCCCCAACTCCCCCGCCGCGGCCCCCCGAGACCCCCCTTCATGGCCCACCCACCCCTCACGGCCCCCCCCCCGCCCACCCACCCTCCCCGCCCCCCCCGCATCCCCCACCGACACCACCACCTCACCACCCCTGCCCCCCCCCCGCACCCGCCCCCCCCTCCGGCATATCCGCCCGGTTCTGGTCCCCCCACCCCCCCCCCACCCCCCCCCCCACCCATCCCCCCCCCATGCACTCAACCCCATGGCTATGCTTTTGCTACCCCACCGCACCCCACCCCCAACGCCCCCCCCCTACCCCCCCACCCCCCCCCCCTCCATTCCCCCACCACCCCCCCCCCCGCCAAACAAAAAAAAATAACAAAACACAATAAAACCAAACTGTTCAAAAATGCTACAGAATAATATTCAACATGTGAAACAATCCAAGTAGTCCTTATACAAAAAGTACTACTAACAAATGTGTCCTCAAGAAAACTGCCCACCCGCACTGACCCCCCCCACTCCAACCCCCCCCTCGTGACACCCCACCAGCCCCAACCGAATTCTCCCGGTGTTCACACCCCGCCCAGTCCACCCCCCGATCAGCGGCCCCCCCTCGACCAGCCCCCCCCCCCCCCCAACAACCCCCCCTCCAACTCTCTTTGGTTGCTTGGTCGCTGTCTTTTTGGGGGTCCTCCCCAACCCCACCCCCACCACCCTGCCTCCACCTGAACTCAACCCCCCCCTCCGCTCTCCCCGTCTGTTTCGTTTCCCAAATTAAGAAGTAATAAAGTATTCGGCCCGCGCCCGCTTGTTGCGGCTCCCTCGGGCGGTTCTTGTCAGCCGGCCGCGAACTAGGCCCGGAAATCAGTGCTTATCTTTTTTTCCCGTGGTCGGGGTCGTTCCCATCGCCAACCCACCCCCACCCCCCCTCCCCCCCACAAACGCAACCCACTGCCGCGCCTCACCCCACCTCCCCCACCCCCCCCCCCAGCTGCGCCCTCCCGATTGTCTTGGCTCTCGGCCCCCCCCCACCCCCGCCGGTCCAACATGCCCCACACGCCCTGGACACACAGGGATTGCGGCGAAATCGGAGGCACTCCCCAGTGGAAGTCCTATCGAGGGGTCCCCCGTGGTTTCGTCCCGAACGGACCTAGCTGGTCCACCTGATTTGTGTGCCCGGCCGGCCGGCGTGGACAAACCCTTGTCTTGCTGTTATCCAAGGGGGCGAACGGCTGCACTGGTTGCCCGCCGGTGGGGTTTCCCCGCCGCCTCTGCCCCCCCCCCCACCCAGCCCCGCCCCCGCCCCTCGCCTCCACCCCCCAGTGTGCTGCCCCCGTGCGTGGCTGCCACCGTCTCACCTTTTTCCCGGTCCGCCACAGTGGCCCCCCCTGCCGCCTTGCTTTTCTTGGTTTTTCACCGCCGGACCCCCCCCTCCCCCACACCCTCCCCCACCTTGCCCCCCTCCACCCCTCTCCAACCCCCCACCCGCCGACTCCCTACCCCCACCCCCCCCTCCACACCTCCACACGGCGCGCCGCACCCCCCACCCCCGCCCCCCCCCCGCCCCCCCTCCCCCCCCAACCCCCCCCAACCCCGCCCCCCACCTCCCCCCACCCCCCCCCCCCCCACCCCCATCCCCCCCCCCCCACCAGCCACTCTGAAAGATAGAACAAAAACAAAACAAGAAAAAAAATCGCCTTCATAAACAAATCGAACCGAAAAGTGAAGAACCCAACACAAAACACCCATCCCTTCCTCCCCCCCCCCCCCCCCCCCCCCCCACACCCCCACCCACCACCCACCACATCAATAAAAGAAAACCGAAAACACACAGCCCCCGACCCGCCCCCCCCCCCCCCGCCCCCCCCCCCCCCCGGGCCCCCTCTGCCCGGGGGGGTGTGACACAAAACCACTGGCCCTTCTAGGCCAGGAAAAGATAAAAAAATCATGAAGAGTGAGTCGCCGGAATTCCAAACATCAGCCCATGCACAGAGAACAACCTGACCCGAAACAGCAGACAGCAGGAATCGATCCGTCCACGAGAGATTCAAATCGCTGTGAACGATACAGCCAAAGCAGCAAGAAACCAGAATAGATACAAGCGCGGGTGGAATATGACCTCCACCATTAAAAATATGAAAAAAGCCATGACTACGTCAAACAGCAACAAAAAAACCCAACCATAACGTGTGAATAAGCATAAAAAGGACTAAAAACACCCCCCAATACACAAAAAACAACAAACAAACAACAAGATCAACATAAAAAAAAAAAAACCCAAAACCAAACCCCCTCCCCCCCCCCCCCCCCCTCGCTTGCTGGCTTTGTGAATGAGCGATGCCCTCCCCCCACCCCCCCCCCCCAATAACGAACAGACCGTCAAAACGACCGGACATAAAACAAAAAACAACAAACCGCAAGACACGACGCCGCAAAAAAACGCACGGGTGTGGCAGCGCAAACCAACCAATGCCGAACCACAAATAAAATCGAACAAGAAATAGTCCGACGAAAGTAATGTGACTAGACCATTTTGCCATGAGTACGAAACCAAAAGTAAAACACAGCGCACCGAATCAAAGAAAAACTCTTAAAAGAACGTGAAGACAACAACCAAAAGACGACACGTACCAGCCAAAAACACAAAAACAGACAAACAGATCAGGACACAAAAAAAAACCAGAAACAAAGACGCAAACAACTGCCCCCTTCATGTTTGGTCGCGCCCCCCACCGCAACCACCATCCCCCCCACCTCCCCCCCCCCCTCCCGAACCCCCCCCCAACTCCGTGCAAAAGAACGACAATACAAAAAACAAACGAAATACCAAAATACATAAACCCCAATGGACAGCAAATAGTGCAAAGAAAAAAAAAAACGAGAAACAACAACAAAAATGAACGGAAAAAAAAAAAAAGTAATAACCACAAGGAAAAACAAAAAAATAAAAAAAAAAAAACCCCGCCTCCTCCCCCCCTGCTCCCCACTCCCCCACCTCAACCCCCCACCCCCCTCCACCCACACCCACCCCCCCCACAAACCCCCCCCAACTTCCCGCCCCCCCCCCACACCGCACCCCCCCCCCCCCACCCCCCCCCCCCCCCCCCCCCCCCCATCACCAAAAAAAAAACAAACAAAAAAAGTAACGACAAGAGCTCGCAAGCTAAAATCAACCACAAAAACCCCTCTGGTGAGTGGAAAAACAAGAGGAACCCGACCCCGTCCCCCCGAAACCCCCCCCCTGAACCTCCCCACTACCCACCAACACGAAACAACACACCGTACCAAAAAACAATAATAAAACCTTAACAAAACCACGAAAACACCCCCAAAACCCTCAAACCGCCACACAAAAGAAGTAAATGATCAAACAAAAAATAACAAACAACAACAACAAAAACGTAACCAAAGAGTAGGTCATTGCTGTCTGGCGGACAAAAAAAAACAATGACGAAAAACAAAAAAAAAAAAACACAACCACAAAAAGACCCACCAAGAAATGAAAACCACGACTGCCGATCAAGCAAAACACTCCACGGTAAACCCCAAACCAAACCGAGTCCCAATCAACAAACTAACAAGAAAAAAACAAAAAAAAAAACCAGCCGCACAAAGAACTACACACACACAAAACAACCCGCCTGATAAGGAAGGAACTGGCCGGGCCCGCTTAAAGAACCCAGCCGAGAACTTACAACAGATACATCACAACAAAAAAAAAAACACCAAAAAAAAAAAAAGCCACAAAAAACACAAAACAAAAACAAAAAAAAAAAAAAAAACCCAACCCGGGCGTGGGGGCGGCGGTGCGCTCGAAGGCAGGGTGTCGGGCGCGTGTCCATAAAGTGCATTACAGACCATGGATGTAACCCACAAAAGAAGACCAAACTAGATCTGACAGCAAGAACAAAAAAAAAACGGACCAGACAGCTTCGAGCAGTACACGCCACAAAAGTATCAAAACCCGCCCGTCGGCAAAGGGACATACAACAAACCGGGGGTCCGAGGTGGACCCTAAACATGAACTGCATAAAAACGAAGCCCCGTCGCGAGCTGCCCACCACCCTCCTCCCCCCACCCCGCTTCGCTCCCGCGCCCCCAGCCACCTCACTCGCACCGCACATCCAAACCCCCCCCACCCCCCCCACCTCCCCCCCCTCCCCCCCCCCCCCCCCCCCCCCCCCCCCCCCCCCCCGCCACCCCCCCACCAAAAAAAAACACCCAAAAAAAAAAAAAAGTGCCAGTGAACAGACAAAAACAGAGAGAACAAAAAGGCAAAAAACAACAACATAAACACACCACGATCACAAAAAAGCACACACAAAGCATGAAACAGAACACAACAAAAAACTAAGCAACGCACACAAAAAAAAAGAAACAAAAAAAACCACCAACACAAACTAACAAAAAAACAAAAAAACACCCGCCAGCACATCGGCCCCTCCACCCCCATTCGGCCCGCCCCCCCCGCCATACCCCCGCCCGGCAACGCACATCCTACCCACCCCCACCCCCCCCCAAAAAAAAAAAAAAAACACAAACAAAACAAACAAAATAGCCCAAACAACAAAAAAACAACAAAAAAAAAAACACAAATAAACAACAACGAAAACCACAAAAAAAAAAAATAAAAAATCAAGAAACACCGCCACATCAAACACTAACAAACCCAAGACAACCCCAAACAAAAACAAAGAATAAAAACCAAACCAAAGAGTTGTGTTGGCACAATCGTTCAAATCACCCCACCAATACAAAAAAAAAAACCTCTACCTACGATAGGGCGCTCGGGAGGAAGGACAAAATTAAATAAAACAATAAAAACCAATCAAAGGTAACGAAAAAAAATTTGCGACGCCAACCAAAAAAAAACAAAACAACATCCCAAAAAAACACACATCCAACCCCCCACCCCCCCCCCCACCCCCCCGCCACCTCCACCCCACCCCCCCCCCACCCCCCCACCCCCCCCCCCAACTCAACCCCCACCCCCCCCCCCCCCCACCCCCCCCACCCCCCCCCCCCCCCTCCCCCCCCTCCCCCAGCCGTGACACCCCCCCACACTCCACCCCCCCACCCCCCCCCCCAACCCCCCCCACCCCTACCGAGCCAAAACCCCCCACCCCCCCCCCCCCCCCCCCCCCCCCCCGCCCCCCGCACCCCCCCTTCCTTTCACAGAGCGCCTTTGCCCTGCGCCGCACACAACATACACACACCTTTCCCCCCCCCCCTCGCGCCCATTTTCACCCTGTACCCGGCAAGCTGCCATGACACCGGCACAAGCACCCCTCAACCGCCCGTGTCCGTAGCCGACACCAACCCTCCGAGACACCCCACCCCCCCCCATCCCATCCATCTCTCCTCCCCCCCCCCACCCCCCAAGCTCGGGCCCGCGCAGCCCCACCCGCAACACACGCCCGAACCGGCCCCCCATGACACACCCTCGATAACACTACAAACAACAGCAAACCGGAAATAACGCAGAAGACACACATCAGAAATGAAATACAATCACTGGTACAGAAACGTCGCGACCAGGCATGCGTGTATGCACACAAAGGCACCCCAAATTGGGAACCTCAAGCCTCCAATCAAAAAAAAAAAGAAACAAACACAACTCAAAAAAAAACAAACACACACCCCCCCTCCCCCCACCCCCCCCCAACCACCCCCTCCTCCCCTCCCCCCTCCCCCCCACCCACACCACCTCCTCCCCCCCGCCCACCTCGCCCGCCCCCGACCCAAACCCACTCACCCCCCACAGCCGCCCCATGTGCCTTTCCGTGGCCCCGGCCGTTCCGGCTCCCCGTCCAATGACACACCACTCCACCCCCCCCACCCCACGCCCCCCCACGACCCCCCCCATCGCGCGAGAGTTTTGGGCAAAAAAACCAAACGAAGGCGGCAATGCAATAATCGAACACGACCAAACAAACACGACACGCGTGCGGTGGGCCGACAATCAGAAAAACGATAGTGTCGCAACGCAGAAAACCCCCCACCCCTAACCACTCGACGCCCCCCCCCAACCACTCACCCCACCCCGAGCCGCGCCCCACACCAGTGTGTTGTCCTCCTCGCCCCACCCTTTCATCCCGCGACCCTCCTCTTCCCACGTCACCCGACCTCCCCCCCCCCCCGCCCCCGGAGGCCCCCCGTACACTCCCCCCCCCCCGCCCCCGCCCTTCCTTCCCCCGCCCCCCCCCCGACACCCTCATCCCCCTGCCCCCCCCCGAGACGCCGGGCTCCCGACACCTGCGCCCTGGGCCCCCCACGCGCCCCCTCCCTCACCCACACCCCTCGCACACGAGCCCCCTGCGCTGAAACAACACCACCGCCCCAGCGTGACCATACCCCCCCCACCCCCCCACCCCAACAACCCACCCCACACACCCCCCCCCCCCCGCCCACCCCCCTCCCCCCCCCCCCACAACCACCCCCCCCCAACCAACCCCCACCCACCCCCCCCCACACCAACCCCCCCACCCCCCCCCCCCCCCCCCCCAACCCGCCCCCCAAACAAAACAACAAAACCAAAAAAAAAAACAAGAAACGAACAAACACCACCCCCCCGCCCCCCCCTTTGACCACCACCCGCCCCCCCACCCCGCCCCCCCCCCGCCCCCCCCCCCCCACCCCCCCGTACACCCCCCCTCCCCCACCCCCCCCTCCCCCACACACCCCCTCCCCCCCTTACCCCCCCCCCCTCCCCCGCCCCCCCCCCCTCCCCCCCCCCCCCTCACTCCCCTTCCCCCCCACCACCACCCCCCCCCCCCTCCCCCTGCCACAACCCCCACCCCCCCCGTCGGCCATCCACCTTTTGTGTCGATACTTAAGTGCTTCGAGGTACATCGCCTCGAACCCGAACCACCTGGTGTCCCCACCCACCCCCCCTCGTCATGGTGCGAGTAGACCAAAACAAACAGTGCGCGAAGAACACAACCTCGCCTGAAAACTGTGATGACGCCAAAACCAGCGCGCCATGAAAAACCAAACAGCCGGACTGTGTGAAGCGGTGCGATAAACAAGCGACGAAGCCCAAAAAGGAACAAATGCAACGAGTCACAACACAACAACACATCACCACAAGGAAAAAAACCATCAAGTCGTAATATCCCAGAAACGCGAAGCGGCACATGATAGAGGGCGCCAAACAACTGAAAAATCGTAACAATCTGAACACTAACACAAAAAAAAAAAAAACCCAAACAAAAACAAAAACAACAAACAACAACAAACAAACCACCCCACACCCCGGTCCCACATCCAACCCTGTCGCATCCCCCCAAATCCCCCCACCCCCCCCCCCACCCCCCCCCGCCCCCTCCCCCCCCCACTCCAACCCTCCCAACCAACCAACAACAACATGCCACATCGCCAGCGAAGGCCAACAACGCAGACCGACTCGCATTCCGACCCGCTACACCCGTGCCCACGCCCCCGACCTTACCGCCGACGCCGCCACCCACACAAAACAAAAAAAAAGGAAACAAGCCACCAACGCATCATCACGTAAACTCCCGTATGTTGACACCCCACCCCCCCATTAGCCGCCGCGACGCCCCCCTCCCCCAACAGACCCGCCCGTGCGCGGCCGCGCCCCCCACCCCCTTCCCCGCCGGCGTCCACCACCGCCCCCACTAGTGCTGCCCCCCGCCCGCCACCCACCCCCCCCCCGCCTCTCCGCACCGAACACAATATACAAGCAAGAATCAAAGAAAACCAAAACAAAAACGACAAAACACCACCAAAGAGAAAAAACAAAAAAATACACCAATCACCAAAACCCCTCCCAGAGGCTGCGTAATACGTCCATCACCCCTCCCCGACACGCCCCCCTCCCGTGTGCCCTCCGCCCCCCCCCCCACCACAACAAAAGGACTCCCCCCGGTCCCCACCTCCCCAGCCCCCGCACCTCCCCTCCACACCCTCCGCCGCCGTAAACTTACTCACACCACAAGAAGAAAAACACACAAGAATACAGAATAAGAAAAAAACAAAAAACACCCACCACACACACAAAGAACACCATAGTAAATTACAGCAAACCCCGACAACAACAAGCAACCACGACATTAAAAACCCAATCATACACAAACACGCAAGCAAGCGCGAACAACACAAAAACACCAAACATAACAAGTAACCATACGGACTCGAAAGCAAGAAAAGTCCGACAATAGAACAAAGTCCGAAAAAAAAACGACCAGCCCCAAGCCTGCCCGCCCGAGCTCGCCTCGCGCCATACGCCCGCTCCCAGCGGAAAAAAAAAACAGAAAAAAAGTTCGGACGAGAAAGGGGGTGTCACAAAAAAAAAAAAAAAACCAAAAACAAAAAAGCAAACGCAAACATGAACCACCCAACAGTACAATCGCCCATCAGACCAAAGACAACCAAAAGAATGTCGAAAGGCGTGGAACATCACACGAAAAAAAACACCAGTCGCAACCAGCGCCCAGTGGCCGCCGCACATAAAAAAAAAAAAAAAAAGCGGACACCTACAAGACACAAAACCACCGCACCCACGCCGCGAAGGCTCGCGCCACCCACCTCCGCCGCGCCCCCCCGCCTCGCCGCGCCCGGTCGACCCTCCCCCCCCCACCCCCGCACATCCTCCACCGCTCCTACCCGTCCACGACGTCCCCGTTTCATGTCGATTGGGCCACACCTCTCCCTCGCACCCATTGGGGCCCGCGACTTGGAATGAGGTCAACAATCTAACAATTCTCCTCTAATCACCGCAATAGAAAAAAAAATCCTGCCAAAATCACCTAAATCTTCCTCCGCAAAGCCCAGCACAGGGAATGATCGCCCCACGACATTCTTGCAAAAGCCGCAGCCTCAAGCCACCTCTCGTCCACCGCGACACAGCCACCCAAGCCACCACTCGCCACGTACACGCAAAACCCCCGCCCCCGCCCCCCACACCGCACACTCCCCTCCACCCACCCTCAGAGTGCCCCGAACAAAGAAAGCGTTGCCCGATGGCGGCCTGGATGCGGCTTGTTTTGGTGCGCCCGTTGGCCGCACTGGCCGTCGCGGTAACAATCATGTTGACAAACCTACAGCAAATGAGAAACTGAACAAGGACCAGTCCCCAGTACCATGCCCAGCGGCAACCCTGACACAGCCCAGGAGGTTCGATGCGCCGCAGCCCCATGAAACCGTAACCGACAGACCTCGAAAGGCCCTGCCGAACAATGCGACACAGCAACACAAAGAAACAACATACGGCCCCCACCGCCGACAAGCCAAGCAACAAACATGCATTTGCGAAAGCACGAAAAGCCACCAAAGAAAAAATGTCAGAGGAAAACCTAATGCAAAAACTAGCATACGATGAACACCAGATTAATCCCCCCCCTCGCGCACCCCAAGGCGCTAAACGGGAAAATATACACAATCATACTCTCGCGTTGTGCGCGAATGACAAGGCAGGCATAAAAAACCATAAAAAGAGTGTGCAGTGTGTTTGACACCTAATCACGAGAACAACCAGACGAGGCGCCGAAAAAAAAAAAGTTGGGCTGGACAGCTATAAGAAACCATAAGAAAAGAAGAAAGAACCAAAAAATGAAAGAAGCAGGTCGTCAAACAGAAAGCACATTAAACCAAAATAACATAACAAAATAAACAACAAACAAACACAAATAACACAAAAAAAAAGAACAAATCCACAAAAAAAAAAAAAAAAAAACAAAAAACACACAAAAAATATAAAAAACAACCCAAAACCACAACAAACCCCCCCCACCCCCAACAAAACCAAGAAAACAATCAAAAAAACAACACACTAAAAGACAAACTTAAAAAACACAAATTAAAAAAAAACAATGCCTGCAGTTGTGTTTCGCTTCTCGAAAAACCGTCAAAATATGATGAACTTAAAAAAGACTCCTAACCAAATAATCATGTCAAAATACACATTGACAGAAACACAACAAAAGAAATATCACAATAGAGCTACAACACGATACAACAAAACCACAAAAACTGTGCTAAAATGTGAATGAACTATAAGACAGACGAAAACCAGAAAAAAGCAGACCACACCTCCCAAATACCCCACCTCCCCCCACCCCTCCCCCCCCTCCCCCCCCCCCTCCACCCCCCCCCTTGTTGTTTTCTTTCCCCCCCCACACCACCCCCCCCCACCCCCCCCCCCCCAACAAACACCCCCCCCCCCCCCCACCCCCCGCCCCCCCCCCACACCCCCCCCACCCCCCCCAACCAAAAAAAAACCAAAATGACATAACAGAACCCCGACACCCCCACACCTACCCGCCCAACCCCCCCTCCCCCCCCCCTCCTCTCCCACACCCCCCCCACCCCACCCCACCCCCACCCGCACCCCCCCCGCCCCCCACACCCACCACACCCGCCCCCACCCCCACCCCCACCCCAACCCCCTAACCCAACACCCCCCCCCACCAACCCACAACCACCTCCCCCACACCCCCCCAACACGCCCCCCAACCATCCCCCCGCCCCCCCCCCCGTCCCCCCCCCCCTCCCCCCTCCCCGCCCCAACACCCCACCACTATTCACCACCACCACATATAACACCCACACCTTCCTCGAAAACCCACTATCACCAACTTCTAAGCCCCCATACTCACCCCCCATCCCGGAAACACATGAGAATGCGAGAAGACGACGAACCCCGCCTTTAACACATCCACCCAAAAGCCTCCGTGCACCCGTCCCACCCCCAGCCACGCCCCCCCCCCCCCACCGCCAAGCCAACCGCCGCCCCCCACCCCTCCCCGACCCCCCCCCCCCCCCCCCCCACAGTCTACCCCCCCGAACTAAAAAAGCATACAAGCTCAAAAAAGCAACCATCCAACAATAAACGACACAGTGATAGTGTCAATGAAAAAACAGAACAACAAGTGCAAGGACAAAACCAACCCACGACCACCCCCAAAAAAACCAAAAACCACGAACACACAAAACACATACCAACAAAAACAAAAACAAAACCGAAAAAAAAACACCAAAGACCGAAAACAAACCACAACATACAATAAACCAAAAAAAAAGGCTTATCGGGAAACTCAAAGAGAAGGAACAACCATAAGCAAAACCAAAAAGAACCAATAAAACGGTACCGCAATCAACTCCGGGTTTGTGGCTTGAAACACCCCCCACACCCGCCCCCCCCACCCCCCCGGTCCCCCTTTCGCGCGTCCCGTACCCCATCCTGCCCCCACAAAACACCTAAGCAATCCCATGCGAATGACACGAAACCTCGTGCGGCGGGGGGCAAGGGCAACTCTCACAACTCAATACAACAACACAGAAAACAAAAAAACAAAAAAAAAAGACCACCCAAACGCTGCGACACTGACATACGAACCAATAATAAAACAAAAAAAACGATGCAGTAAACAATAACCGGCCAAAAAACGACACGCACTCAAAAACACCACCAAAACCAAGCCACCGCGATCATGGGGAAACAAAAACACCCAAAAACAACAAACAAGGGAAAAACAACAAAAAAACAAAACACAAAACAAAACAAAAAAAAAAACAAAACAAAATACAACAAAACTCCCAAAAACTAAAAAGCTCGCAGGCACGAACTAACACGACAAACGAAATAACCAGAAACCAAACCCCCGTGTGACCCCCCATTCCGATCTCTGCCCCCTCACCCTCCGCCCCCTCCCCCCCCCGCCACCCCTACCACCGCCCCCGACACCCCAAACCCCATGACGCACCCCCCCCCACCCCCACAGCAGACCCCCCTCCCTCGCCCCCCCCCCGACCGACCACACACACCCCCCCCACTCCCCACCGAGATCCGGAAAAAACAAACCAACAGGACAAAGACAACGTACACGCCACGAAGGCGACCCTGGGCGAAGGCAAAATACAAACTATAACAAAAAAATACAACTGGAAAAGTCCAACCAAGGATCAAACACAAACCGTGCAATGTGAAAAAATAAAAGCAACCATCAAGGTGAACTGGACACTGTCCCCAACGACAAAAGAAAATGTTCCAAGCCGTCCACAGACCCGCAAATGGACACCATCCAAAACACCCATCCAGACAGTAAAAAACACAAAAAAACTAAAAATAGCGGTCACAAGAACCCAAATTATTAATACGCCAAAACACACAATACAGACACCGACAAAAAACACAAACAACCGAACGCCCTTCCCAAAGCATACATTAGAACAAAAACAAAAACCGAACACCAAAACCAGGGGGTCCCGAATACAGACTAACGGAGCACCCAAAAACAATCGTCTACAGTGCATTACCCCCCCCATGCCTGGTGGGCGGGGCGCGTACGCAAACTATTACGAAAGCCGCAAATAACATCCCTTTCCACCCCATCACAAATATCGGAACAGACGTGTAAGGACACGGATTACAGATCACCCAACCTCGTGGCAAAATTCAAGAGCACACAGGGCACTATACTTAATGAGGTTGGGCAGTGAAATCGACAACCGCCCGAAACGAAACAAAAGACAAAACCACAAATGATCTATACCAACAACACAGGCACACCTCTTAATTGGACACGGAACTGCAAGGCCACCAGCACAAACAAAGAAAAAGCAAATCAAAACAACACACCCCAACAAAACAAAAGACCACAGCCCACACCAACCAAACCCACGACGCCCCCACCCGCCACGCCGCACGCCCCCCCCCACCCACCACCCCCCCCCGCCCCGCAGGTGCACCCCCCGCCAGACCACCTCCCCACCAACACCGCCCCCAAACGCATCCCCCACCCTCGCCTGCCCCCCCCCCCCTACCCGGACCACCCCCCCCCACAGCCCCCCCCCCAACCCCCCCCCCCCCCCCCCCACCAAACCCCACTCCCCCACGTGACCTCCCCCCCACACCCCGCCCCACCCCCACCCGCCCCCCCCCCGACCCCACACCCCCCCCCCCCACCCCCCCCCCCCCCTCCCTCACCACCCACCCCCCCCCCCCCACACCCTCGCCCACCTGGTCCCCCACCAACACCCCAACCACCCCCACCCGTAAAAAAAATACATAAGCGACTTAGACCAGTTACAAATCCCCAACGTGACCTTCACAACCAGACAAAACCCAATGTACACACAAACAAAAAAAACAAAAAAAAACAAAATACTCCAAACACAAAAACATCACAGCCCCCACCCCCCAAGACACCAAAAAACAACAACAAAGAACAAAAAACCAAAGAAAAACCCAACGCGGGATGGTGGTGCTCGAAATACAAAAAAAACCTCACAGTGAGCTAGCACGGGAATTCATACAAGCCAACGTGTGAACGTAAAACAAAACGCCCCACATTCTGCCCCCCGCCCCAAAGCCCCCCGACAGCAAAGCGAAAAACAAAGCCTCATCTCCCCCACCCTCCCCTCCACCTCCCCCCCCCTCCCCCCGTGCCCCGCTACCGGTGCGCACCCCCGACCCACAACTCCCCGCCCCGCCCAGCCCCCCCTGTCCCATCGCCCTGCAGCCGCGCCCCCCTGCCCCCCCCCTACAACACCCCGGCCAACCACACCTCCAAGCAGTGTTCAGCGTAATGACCACAGCAAAACTCCAAAAGCCCCACAACCCACACACAAAACGCCAGGTGAAAAGCAAAGTGCCGGGGCAAGTGCCCGTGCCTTAGCGGCTGGCCGGTAGTTAGGAAATACAGAACCGAAAAAACAACTAAAAAAGAAACACAGCAAAAAAAAAAAACGGACAAAACAAAGTAGAAAAAAGTAAACCAGTAGAAACCAACCCAGTCAAAAACACAAACAAAAAAACCAACAGTTGGGATCCCAAAACAAAATGCCAACTCACTATGGCCAGTGCCCAACAGACCCAAGAATAACATCCCGAGCTGAGCCGAATCATCAAAAAAAAAAAAACACATCCAATCAACACACAACAAACAAAACACGGAGAAAAGAAATAGAAGGTGTGAAAAAAAAGACACAAGAACGGCAGACATCAGTGACCCATCCGACGGGGGTTGGTTTTGGGTGGGGGGCTACCCACACCAAAAAAACAGAAAAAAAAAAAACAAAACGAGCCCGTGCCCATACAACAAGCAACACCTGTGACACAGGATTCTTGAGCGATATCAATAGAGAGCGTCAACAAGCACGGCGCTCGCCATAAGCAGAACGCCGTGCTGGGGGGGTCGGCTGCCTGCTCGGCGCAGGCCCCGGCTGCTGGGTCGTGGGTGCCTCAATGGTCCTGGAACCGCTAGAAACAACGGTGCCCCCAAACCGTGCCAAGTCAAAACACCATTGTGATCGGACCAAACACGCCAAACCACACCCGCCGAGTGAAAAAGCATCATGCACCAGAGTCACCACACTGGACAGACCAAACCAAGTGTGAAGAAAAAACAGAAAAAAAAAAAGTCACCAAAAAACCGCACAACATAAGAGAGCACAGCCACAATGCGTACATCGAACCAATTAGAAACTCAAAGAGTATCAGGCAAAATCACGATGGTCAAAATCAACTAAGAGACGATATGTCAAGAACAACGCACGTCAGACAAACCAACACACAAAAAAAAAATAAAACAAAAATCAGGTGCATCAAACCAAAATGTGAGCCAGCAGAACACACAGAATACATAGACTGAAACAAAGACCAGGAACACACCAAAACAATAAGTGAGACATACCAGCCAATCGCCCACAACAACCAAAAAATACACACAAACGGTAACAATGACACCCATGAGGACACAACACATAAAACAAAACTGCTACCTTCCCGCATCAGCGTGCCCCCCATCCCGCGCGTCGGCGCGGCCCCGCCTTCCCCACCCTTATCGGCAACACAGTGAAAGCCCGACTAGGCACCCGTCAAAGAAGCCCAGATCCTTAACACAGCCGCCATGACAAGGCCGGTAAATCAGGTATCGTACTATATCTGTCGGGACCAGAAGAAATCCACATCGACACAACCTAATCATACTAAAAGCAGCCATGAAATACGCACACAAACCAAAAGAGCAGAGCCGGTATTCACAGTGCCCAATCGCAGAAGCCATGCAAAAAAAATTCGAATGCGAAGACAGGGAATTGCGGCCGACACACCTCAATGAAAGGTCCAAACACCCCAGGGAGCACTAAACAAAGCCACAGCTACCGCCGGCCGATCCCACAAGCAAAACGTGTGACACATAACTGAAGCACAACGGAGACACTCGCTGTAGAACCACATGAGGAAACAACAGTGACGCAATCAACCAAAAAACGGAGCTAAGCGTAACAACAATACGCCAAACCAACAACGGAACGCCAAAAGACCACCAACAAAAAAAAAATGACGGTGGTCAAGTATCAGCACAACATAAACAAACAAGACCAGGAGCAATAGAAACGAACACAGGGCGGTGAAGAGGCAAAATGGAACAAGCAACACGATCCAACAAACCAAACAACAAAAAACAGGATAGCAACACGTTAGACAACAAGAGACCAAAACGATACAATGCCTAAAGCTATGTGCCACACAGGTAGTGCGAGCCCGAGACGCGTACTCGTGGACCCAATGGGATTCACGTGAAAAAAAAAAAACAAAAACGGTGCAACAAAAACAAAAAAAGTGGGCGGGGCCAAAAAACAGAGACATACCCAAAATAGCAAAAACAACACACGAACACAAAAAAAATCAACCAAAAACAAAACAAAAAAAAAAAAAGAAAACAACCACACAACAAAAATATAAGCGGACACAAAAATACACAAATAAAAAAACACAAATATAATAACAAAACAGAGTAATATAAAAACAAAAAAGAAAAGAATCAAATTGTGAACAAATCAAAAAAAAAAAAACTCCAACATTACAAGGTAAACACAAAAGTACAATAGCGAAAAATCAAACAACAAAAAAAAGATGAAAAAGAGAAAAAAACATAATACCCATGAATAAACGTAAAAAACTCCCTCGGGGGGCGTTGGTGTCGCGGGGGAAAAAAAAAAAAAACAAAGAAACCAAAATAGCAAAAAAAAGCAAACCACCCCCCTTGATTTTATGGTGTCGGCAGCTGCCTGCCCCACACCGTCATACCGCGGACTCCCGCGCCCCACCCCCACCCCCCCCCCCCCCCCCTCCCCCCCGCCCCCCCCCCCCTCCCCCCCCCACCCCCCCCCCACCCCCCCCCCCTCCACGCGCCCCGCCACCCGCCACCCCTCCCCCCCCCCCCTCCCCCCCCCCCACCCCCCCCCAAACAAATACAAAGCAACAAATAAAAACTAAAAAAAACAACGATAAAAAAAAAACAGCAAAACAAAAAACAAAGAAAAACAAATGCAACCCGCCCCCAGTCTCCCCACCCCCCCCCCACCCCGTCACTCACCCCTGTTTTTACGAACGCCTCGTTATATAAGACTTTACCGGGGGTCTCTCTAAAGAATCTGACATGAGTCACAAACCCAATACAGCCGCCTACCTACAGACAAAGGCAAAACAAAAAACAACGCTAATATGACACTGATCAGCCATACCCACCCCCCCCTCCCCGCGCGCTCCACCCCGCGCCCACTACACCGCCCACCACAGACACGCGTCATAAAAACAAAAAAAGACAGTTGGGTTCTGGCGCGCAGGGTCGATGATGGTTCCGACGGGAAATATCAAGAAATGTTGAACCCATCGGTGAAATACTGAAAGACTCAACAACAAGCACCGCAACACTCTGATCAAAGATATAAATTGGAAACAGCCTGAGCAATACCAAGCCTACTGCGGAGATTACAGCAAGAAAACAACCAACAGAAAAGAGAAAGACCACAACCAAAACGGCACAACCATCCAAAAAAAAGAACTAAAGGTGGCACGACAGACAAACACTTGAACAAAAATAAATCCATGAGTCACATCCACTAAACCCACAGAGCCGGCGAGGCGGGCTCGGTGGGTCTGTCTGCTAATACCATAAAAAAAACAAAAGACCCCCAAACATAAGCAACAATGAACCCTACGAGAGGTCAACATCAGACCCTGCTCACAGCGCCCGATCCCCCCCTGCCACCGCCGCACACCCATGCCCCCCACCCGTACACCCCCCCCCACCCCCCCGCCCCCCCCCCGACCGTCCCCCCCACCCCCCCCCCCCACCCCCCACCCACACGACCCCCACACCCCCCCCCCCCCCCCCCCCCCCCCCCCCCCACCAACCCACCCCCCCACCCCCCCCACCTCCCCTCGCCCCCCCCCCCCCGCCCACCCCCACCCCCCAAAGCACAAAAAAACAAAAAACAGGCAAAAACAATACAAAAAAAAGACCATAAACAACCAGAACACACAAAAAAAAAAAAAAAAACACCTGGGTTGGTTTATAAAAACGTTCCGGGGGGGTTTTTCGACAAACAAATCCCACTCTAGAGAATACACCGATGCTCCCCCCCTCCCCTGCCCCTCCGACCACACCCCCCCCCCCCCCCCCACCCCCCAACACCCCCCCCCCAAGCCGTGCCAGCCACTACACCCCCCACATCACGAAAAAAAGACCCATAAGATTATAACCACCACAAAACACAACAAAAACCAAAAACCAACAGACACAAAAAAAAACACTAAACACAAAACCAGAAACAACAACGAAAAAACACCCAAAACCCAAAAAAAGGCCCAACCAACACCTCCCACATAAACAAAATAAAGCCCCAGGGTCCCCCTGAACAGACGAAACACCCGAACAACACTAAACATTACACGAACCCATGTGTGACAAAGTACGGTGAACACGGCCACACCTATACCCAATTCTATTGACAGTCCTCTTGTTTCACCGCCTTGTGGCCCCCGCCCCTCACTTCACCCCCAGCAGGCTCCCTGCGTGCCCCACGGCGGCGTGCCCCGTAACCACCGCTGGCCCGCCGCCCCTCCCCCCCCCCGCCCGCCGCCCCCTGCCCTAGTTCGTTTTTCCCGCCTCCATTCTCTCGATGCGTCCCCTTCCCTGCCTGCCCCCCCGTGTTTTGTCGATTGAACCTGTTCTCTCTGTGGTCTGTCCTTTGTTTCTTCCTTTGTCGCTTGCGTTACCTTGGCCGTGTCCGAGTGCCCCAGCCCAGGAGGTGCAACGAGACAAACAAACATAAAAAAATCAAAAAGTAAAAAAAAACATGAAAACAAAAACCAACGACAACAAGCCACCTATGCGGGGGGCGTTCGTAACGAAAAACAAAAAAACAAGCAAAGCAAAAAAATCTCTGAAAATACAACCCAAGGAAACAACAAAAGAGCAAACATCAAAAATAAAGGAAAAAAACCTGCACATACACGAAAAAACAATCACCATCCAAAGAACGAGGTGCGGAAGGGAGGTGGACCCAAAACCAAAAAAACAACAGCCGATTAAGCCAGCAAAGCCCAAAGAAAACACCAAAAACAAAAACGGGGGCACCAACAACAAAAAAACCCACATTATTGTGCTGAACAAACAAAAAAAAAAAAAACACAAACACCAAAAAAGAAACAAACACACAACAAAAAAGAAAACCTAAAAGAAAAAACCACAAAACAAACAAAAACCCAAACCAGTGGGTGTGGTGGGTTGGAAACAAATCAAAAAGACAAAAATCAACCGTGCTAAAAAAAAAACAACACATCTAAACACTCCACCCCCCAAAACAAAAAAAATCCAAAACAAAAAAAAAACCCCAGAAACACAAAAAAATCACAGTAAAGAACAATAAAGTGATCTAAAACTGAGCTACATATTCCAAAACCCTCAGGCAGAAGCCCCTCAATTAAAAATACTCAGCAAAAAACGAACAACTAACCCGCCCAACCCCCCCCCAACGCCACAACAAACAAAACGCACAACAAACACCACAACCAAGTGCGTACCACAATGACAAACACTGGACGCAGAAGCCACCCTTAAAATGCAAAGTAAAAGACGATCAAGAAGCGACAAAATAACGACCCAATCATTAGGCCAAGGCGGTGGTGCGCGCCGAAGCGAATCGTCCGTCTGACCTAAGAGCCAATACACCAAGCGCGCAAAGAACCCCACGTGAGTAAAAGACATGCTGAAATGTCGTGAAATCCCAAAAAACAAAAAAATAAAACCAGTGTCACCAAGCGGGCAGCGACCACAGGAACAAAAACAAAAAACTGGGACACAGCCGTGACCCACTAAAAACAAAAACAACATCTCCCAAGCACGCAGCAAATCCGCATAATCCCAAAGCGGCACCCGCGCCGAATGCCGCGAAGCCCCTCCCGCCTCGATCAACCCCCCCCACCCCCCCCCCCCCCCACCCCCTCCCTCCCCGCACACCCCCTGCGCCCCACGGACAAAACCAGAGAAGCTAGCACACAAAAAAAATCTACCCGCGGACGGGCGAACACATATCCGCACAGCAAACACACAGACAAAAAAAAACAAAACACAAAAAACAACGAAAAAAGAAAACAAATGCCAAAAAGTATTACGGTCCCACCCAGGGGCAGAAAGATTGATTACTAATTATCGCATCCAATACCTAAACGACCAAAAAAAAAAAAACAAAAAAAAAAAAAACCAAAAAAATAATAAAAGCACACGACAAACACAGATGGCCGATCACAACAAAAAACCAAAAAACAAAACAAAAACAAACAAAAAAAACAAAATGCACAAAAAGAAAGTAAAAAAAACCAACCACATAAACACAAAACAGCAGTAAAAAAAATGACGCAGACCGCGAAAACCGCTTACAAGACCTATGAACAAAAACACAATAGAGCCCTAGAACGTGGCACGAAGACAAAACACAAACCACACTCGACACCGAAGCCATGAGAGAAAACATAGAAAACCAAAAAAAAAACCAAGACAGTCACACAAACGACGAATCCAAACAAAAAAACACACGACAACACAAGACACCAAAACAGCAACAAAAAAACAACACAAAACAGAAAAAAACAAACAAACAAGACAAAACAAAAACATACCAACAAAACACAAAACAAAAAAGGACTAAAAACACCAACAACAAAAAGACCAAAAAAACAACCGCAAACACAAAAAATCATAACAAAGCAACACACCCACCCCCTCCCCCCCACCCCCCCCCCCCCCCCCAACAACCCACCCCATCTCCCCCTGACCCCAGAATCAAACAAAAAAAAAAAAAAAACACAAAAACAAACAAACAAAAATAGGAACTGGCCAGAAAAAAAACAGTAAGAATAATGGAAAAAACAACACACCTCCCCCCCCCCCCCCCCCCCCCCTCCCTCCTCCCGCACCTCGCCAAACCCTCACCCCTCACCCCCCTCCCACCCCCCGTCAGAACACCTGTGCCGCGATCCTCCGTCCGCTCGTCCCTCCCCACATCCCCGCCCGGCCCCGAGAATCCCCACCCCACCCCCCCCCCCCCGCCCCCACCTCGTACCCGCCCCGCCTCCCCAACAACCACCCCCACTCCCCCCCCCCCCCCCCCCCATACCCCCCGCTCCCCCACCCCCCTTGCCCCCCTCATTGTGCCGCTGCTGCACCCCCCCACCCCCCCCCCCCCTCCGCGCCTGTGCACCCCCCCCACCCCCCCCCCCCCCCCCCCCCCACCCCACAGCCCCCCCATCAAAAACAAAAAAACAAAAAAAGAAAAAACCAAAAAAAAAAAAAAAACAACAAACGAGAAAAAAACAAAAACCCAACCAAAAGCAAAACCACCACCCGCGCCCACTCTCCCTTTTGCGGGTCGGTCGTGTGCGCTCGGTGCAGGTAGGGTGGTCAACATCGCGTTTCGAACGTCGGCACGACTCCGTGGTGGGCCCCCGCCCCGCAAAGCCGGCGCTGCCAACACCCCCCTACCTCCGCCCCGCGCCCTCCAGCAACTCCCCCCTCGCCCCCCCCCCCTCCTCCCACTCCCCCCCACCTCACCACAACCACACACCGCGCAGTTGACTGAGACCGGCAAAACGACAGCACCAACAATCCGACCTCCCTCCATTCTGCACGCGCGCTTCGGGCGGTCGCCCCACCACAACCCCGCCCGCCGCTGCACCTCCCATGTGGCTTGACCCCCGCCATGTAATGAACCCCCCAACCCTTTACCTCCCCGCCCCGTCCCCGCGTACCCCACCGCCCCGCCCAACGGTTCGGTTGCCTGGCTGTGTCCGTGTCGTGTCGGGTTCACCATCCAGTGTGAACAACGCCGCAACAACAAACAATCTGATTGCAAACCAGCCCATTGAAACGCGACAAAATCCACACCCCAAAAATCGAATTGGCTGCGGACAGTCGCGATGTTCGCGTGGGGGACCAAAGAAAGAACCCCTCAAGAACCTCTAACCAGAAAAAAAAAATCCCCGGTCAAAGCAGACAAAAAACATACAGACAAGCGCAGCTGCATATAAGATTAATCAACCTAGGGGGAAACCGATCATGAGAACGAACGACCAGAAATACCAGCCCCAGACCCCAACATCGAACCCCGAAGCCACAACGACCGCAAATACGACAGACATCAAGCAGGAAGAATCAGCCAATCACACGGATCCTGCGCAAAGGTAATACAGCAAAATAACGAACAAGCGACAAACAAAAAAAAAACAAAAACCACACACCGAGCACAAAACCAGCTGGACCCACGACCGATGAGCGCGACAAGACAAAAGAAAGCGCCCGCGAAAAGAAAAGACGAACATCCCAACCACAGACAGCAACAAGAAATAAAAAAAAAAACAAAGAAAAGACAAAAAAAATAAAAAAAAAAAACAAAAAAACAATAAGACAACCCCCCCACCCACATCCCCCCACCCCACCCCCCCCCACCCCCACCCCCTCCACCCCTCCTCCACCCCCCCCCCTCCCCCTCTTGGCCCCCCCCCCCCCCTCCCCCGCACGTGCCAAGGCTCCCCCCTTCGAGCCGATCACCACGACGACCCCCCCGCGGGCCCCGGTGCCGGGCCGTCGCTCCAACCCAACTCACCCCCCCCGTCCCCCCCCGGCCCCCCGCCACCCCTACCCCACCCCCCCCCACCCCAGACGCACGTGAACAGCCCCCCCGCCGCTCGCCCAGCCCCACACCGCCCACGCTCGCCCCCCAGCCAACCTGCCCCCCCCCCTCTCCCACCCGCGCCCACGGTAGCCACTCCACCTGAACTTCCGCCCTCTCAACCCCACCCCCCCCGGCGTGACCCCATCCAGCTCCATCGGGTCTTCCGCCCTTCGGCCCCGACTTGGAATGAGTCTCATTCCGCGCCTCGATCGTGACTGCCTAGGTGTCGCCCCATAACAACAAAATAAAAAAATCCAGCCGTCCACGAAAAGATGGAAAAATCATCGCGCCACAAGACTCTTAAAAGCGACACAAGTAAGCGCTCTGCGATTTGTAATCAAAAAAAAAATCGCACGAGAAAAGAATGTGCTGAAATAGAACAAAGACCAAAAACGACCCCCCAACGATCAACGGAAACCACAAAAAATCCTCCGACGAACATGAGCAGAACATGCCAATTCACATGCACCGTCATGTAAACATATAAATAAAGCACAAGCCGATGGGCAAAAACACGCATCTGAAGGCAGTAACGACAGGTCAAAAAAAATACCAGGTTGACCCCCTCGCTGGTGCCGGCACCCCTGCCCGCCCCCCTGCCGACCCCCCCGCCCGCCCCCACGCGACCCCCCACCGCCGCGTCACCACAGCTGCTCCTGGTCACAAAATAAAAAACCAAAAAACAAAAAAAGAAACAAAACAAAAACAATAACCACAAGACGCGAAAGAAAGTACGTACGACCAGCCTCAGAAAAAGGGAACAACAACTCAGAACCGCGAAGACGAACCGACTCATCGGTTACACCGACTCACACACAAAAGAACCAAACACAACGACCCGACCTGGCTGAAGCGCCCGCCACAAACGGCGGTCGATGAACGTGAGAAAAGAAGGGGGGCCACCCGCCGTCCGGTGAGGTCATCACAAAAGAGCCAGATGTTTCACAATAATCACTCAATACCCCCCCCCCCAAACGGCGAGCACGACGAGAAAGCGAAGAATAAAACATCCGAAATCGAACCCAGGATATGTACTGCTCGGCCCCCTCCCCGCGCGCCCGCGCCCGGCACACAGCCCTCGGGGACAGCGCCATCTCTACCCCGCGCGCCTCTTTCTACACCGGTGTGCGGCGGCCGTTTTCGTTCTGTGCTGCGAGAACAACTCGCATCCGTTCAACACGAACCACGCCCCGCACCGGTATCGTCCCCCTGCCCCTCCCGCCCACGTACTGACACAGTCCCCCGACCCCGTGTCCGCCCTGAGCCCCCCCCGACCTCCAAAACCCCCCCCTCCCAAACCGCCCCCCCCCCACCCCCCCGTGACAAAACCTGAAAAAAAAATAAAAAAAACAACATGAGAAAAACGCAACGAAGTATCAAACGACAATACGAGCACGGCCAAGCAAACACAACACATAACAACAACAATAAAGCACCACAAAAACGAAGCAACAAGACTCAACCACAGGACAACTGAAACAAACCCGTAAGCTGATGCAAACTAAACAAAAAACAGCATCGCTAACAAACAACAGAAGACCACAGAACAACGGCGAAGCTGGTCCACAAACCAAAAATCCACAACCATCAACCGAAAACAAAACTCAAAGACACACTACAATCAGCCATTAGAGTGCCCCTAAGTGCCCAAAAAAAATAATTAAAAACAAAAAAAAAATAAACAAAAAGCGCCAACAAAAACCCCCCCCCCCCCCCCCCCCCCGCTGAACACAAAAAATCAAGGTGGGGAAAAACCACCAAAAAAAACACAAAAAAAAAAACAAAAGAAACCAACAAACACCACAAAAACAACAAAACTCAGAGAAACACAAAAAAGACAACCCACACTCACAACCCAAGCCCCCCCACCCCACCCCCACACACCCCACCCCCCACCCGCCCCTCACGGTCGCGTCCCAATCCCGCCGCTGCCTGCCGTGACGCGCCACCCCCCAGCTCTTCGACCGAGCGCCACACCACCACCCCCCCAATCGTGAACCAAACATCACGAACACAAAAAACACAAAAAACATAACGCGAAAAGCCCATCCAGAAAAAACTATTAACGCAACATCAACGCCGTAACTAAGACGGTGGCCAATGGCGGTCGGATGCCCAAGCCCTCCTCACTACAAAAAAAAAAAAAACAAACACAAAAAAAAAAAAAATCACAATAGCTACGTCGACCGAAAACTCATATCCACGAAAACACCTGCACCCCCTCCCCCAGCAAACACCTGCCCCCAATACCCACCGCCGCCTGCGCCCTGACCACGTACCCAATTAAAGGCAGACCACAAATAAAATAGTGTGCCAACACCCAGAACGCGAACAACACCCAAAAACAAAACAACAATCCGACAAAAAACCCAAAGGAGAACCAGACAACGCGTGGCCCCACCCCACGAACTGCACCCACTAGCAAAAACAAAAGCCCATACCCTGAGAAGCCTGGCATCACCAGGAGAACAATGTGTGTGACACCGCGTATGGTGACAAGTGCCAACCCACAAAAAGCCGGGGAAAAAAAAAAAAACAAAAAAAAACAAAAATCAAAACGCCCAAGCGAAAAAAACAAAAAAAAACCCTTGGAAAAATAAAACAAACACCCAGCAGAAGTCCAGCAAACACCACACAGACGACGTCAACCAGTCCGCCGGCTCCTCCCACCCCCCCCCCCCACCACCCAACCCCCCCACCCAAAGTCAATCCCCCTTGGCTGAAGCGCACCACTCCACCGCACCCGCCCCCCCCCCCTCGTCACCCCCCCGCACCTCAGTCAGCTCCAACCCCCGCTCCCCGCAACCTCTCCCTCCGGCGACACGCGCGGCCCCTCCCCCACCCCTGTCCGCGCGCTCACTCCTCTTGGGGGCCTAGCGTGGATTCGGGGCCGCACAATAACACCCCAAACCTTCATCCCCACTGTTCCCACATCTGTGAAACAGCAGACGACAGTGACCACACGTGAAATCCACGGACCTACGGTGGACGCATAATGCGAAGGACTAAAGGGCTGCTGGACGCCCGAGACGGGAAAGTAAGAACCAACAATGACATAATAATCTCGGCCCAAATGTTTCGGGCCCGCGTGAAGGGTAACAAAAAAGCCAAACTGTAAAGAACAAGGCCCCCGAAACAACAAACGTACCCACGAAGGTCCTTCAGAAGAGACAACAACCTCCAAGAACCAAGCCGATGGGCGGCGCGTGACGTCCCAAAACAGTCAGCATAGGTGACGCACCAAGGCAAAGCACCGAAGCGCAAAAAGAAAAAGACCACCCACACTAACACACATGCTGACGCTACCCAGACACAAAAAAACCCTAAATGACTAGCGGCTCCCACATGACACCACCCCCCGCCGCCCCCATGCCCACAACACAACACCAACCGTGCCCCCCCAGCCCCCACCCGGATTGCCTGAACCTTCGTGAGCCTATGCAGGTTCTGCGTGCTGTTGTCCCCCAGCAACAACCATCGTACCCCGCCACCACAACAACGCCCCCCCGACAGCCCCCCCCCCGGACCCCCCGCTTTCCCCCCCTATACCCCACTCGGCCGACGACGCATGCCATGAAACAAAGCACTTCGGGCCGCGTGGGGGGCCGGGGGCCCGCGCCCCCCGCCCCCACCCCCCCGCCACCCCGCACCCGCCCCCCACGCAGCCCCCCCCTCGCCAGTCGATAAATGACCTAAACAAGACCGCAAAAGCACCCCACCAACAAAAAAAAAAAGAAGCCCCCCGCCGCCACTGCGCGGCCCCAGCGCCCCCCACCCCCCCGCGCGATTGAGTAAAAAGACACAACAAAATAAAAAAACAAAAAAAACGTGCAAGAAAACAAACTAAATCATAAAAACACAAAAAACCAAAAAAAAAAAAAAAAAAACCAAATATAACAAAAGACCCAGGGGTGAGTGCGGGGGAAAAACAAGAGGCACAAAAAAAAAATCGACAAAAAATAAAAAACAAAGGAAAAGACCTAAACCCCAATCCCAACAAAAAAAAAACACAACAAAACCCAAGAGAACACAATGCGCATGCAAGAGAATACTGAAAAAAGCCCACAAACAAGCCTCTATCAAAACGACACGAAAAAAAAAAGGAGACCAACTAAATAACATAAAAAATCATCAACAATCAAA
>Ga0179591_1263935_pt1 | contig 26330 bp, 30 predicted proteins | sample CZOMad2_1_08_16f_FD_182891 | JGI IMG/M metagenome (GOLD analysis project Ga0179591, IMG submission 182891) | Vadose zone soil fungal communities from Angelo Coast Range Reserve, California, USA - CZOMad2_1_08_16fungal (PacBio error correction) | ecosystem: Environmental > Terrestrial > Soil >...
GAAGAGACAGGGAACAAATTCGAAAAAAAAAAGCGTAAGAAAGGGGGGTATTCACCACGTCTCTCTAGACGCACCGCACGTTTGAAAAGAAAACTGTCGGGACTAGTCGTAAAAAACTCACATCGGGGAAAAAAGCCGGGGAGAGGGAATCCATCACCGTCCTGTCAACAGGGGCCGGTACAAAGTCCCCGGCGGTGAAAGCACGCGAACATTCAAGTACAAACAGCCCCCATGCGGCCGACACATCCGCCCGAAATCAGTTCATGAGGTCAAAAAAGAAGCTGTGAAGAGCCCGGTCTGCCGTTGACTGGAGGGGCGAGGTGAATATGGCCCAAAGGAGGTACGGATTCAGCAAAAGACCCAATCGGTGGCAAAGACGGGGGAAATCAGCTGGGGGGATAGGACTTCCACGGGAAGAATCCCGCCTTTCAATCCAACGGTCCGAAGTCAAAAACCACCCCCCAACACTCGGCGATAGACGAGGCCCCAACGGGAGGAATGGGAATGACTCGACTCGGCGGGGAAAAAAGGCACGAGGAGGTCATGTCCACCGGCGATCCGGGACACCCCGACATCTGGAACAAAGGATCGCTCCGGGAGGAAGCAGCCCACGCAGAAATGATAGCTTGCTCCGGGCTATCGGTCCGAGGCCTGTAATAGGGAACCGAGCAACGAGGAAGGAGCTTGAAGCCCCCCGCCTGCGGATGTCAAGAATCCGCAGGAAGGGGGTACCGGGTCTCTTGAGAGCAGGAGAAGGGGGATTAGCCTTGGACGTGGGGGGAAAAAGACCATCTATGACGAAAACGAGTAAGACAAGCGGCCTACCACCGGCAAATCTCGCACGCCATGTGCTGCGTGGGGGAAACAACCGCCGTGTGGGAAAAGGTCGGAAATCGTGATCGTCCAGCGTCCCAAACCGGCCAAACGGGTCCATCCAAACCCCCGAATCTTTACTGAGGAGTTTTCAAATCGCGGCGATATCGGTCGCCTCGTCACAGGGTCCGTCTGTGGGACCTGCTGCAGGAGCGACCGCCTAAGATAACATAACCGAAAACCGAGGAGTTGTGCAAAATCCATCCTGGGACCAATACCAAAAAGCGGCGAACGTGCTCAACATCCGAGAAAAGCAGCAGGATCGGCGTTTGTCCGGGTGGTAAGAGCGAGAACCACAGGAAGAACGAGACGAATCGATAAACACGCAGCAAAGAAAAAAGGCGACCATAGACGGGGCGTAAAGCTCGAGTGAAAGCCACCAACCTCCAACCCCCGCGGGAAAACTCGCTCTCACTCAAGGAGGCCGGCCGATGTCGACTGAGGGCGGCCCGGGAGGAACAGAGAGTGAAAATGCGTCGAAAACGACAGCCGACACAAACACAAAAACCTTCTTCGAAATGCAAAAATACGGTCGTGATGCAAAGAGCGGGGTGACTAAGACCGGCCGAAACCATCCAATGGGGAAGAAACCCAGAGCCGATGAAGACGCTGTCCCATCGGGAAAGTTCTTTGCTTTTGTTTGGAGGACCAGGCAAGAAGGGGCAAAGGACACCGCCAACACTGGACTCGAAAGCCGGCGGTGCTAAAAAACGGAAAGAGGAAACCTAAAAGCCCATGGGCCGAGCCTGAAGACCTCCACGAAAAACCGGCGCCAAGTTCGATGGAGGATGTCCATGGAAGGGACAAGTGCTTCGGAGCAAAGAAAAAAAGTCCGCAAAAAAAGCCTCAAGGGTACCTTAAAAACAACGCAAGACATCGAGTGGGGCAGAGGGGATCCACGGAGAGAACTAACCAGCCTGAAGCCTATCAAAACAGGGTTCAAGGGCTCAGGCGGAAACCGAAAGACCGTGCCCCAGGTGTCCATGGAACACAGGGAAAATCAGAGGTCTTAGGAGCGAAGGGGTGTAGTAAACAACGGCAAGGAAAAGCAATAAGAGAAGTAGGTGGTTACCGTTAGACTGCCGCCGCGTTGAGTTCACGAAGGGGTCGTGGGGGTCGCCGGGTGACCGGGGAAAGGGGGGACGGGTGCCCCCCGCGAATAACTTCTCTGGGTGCGGTCATTTACAAATGGGAAAAGGGTCCGGGATCACGCACCATATAGGACTTGCTGTAAGACCGTCGTGGTCGACCAGCAAAGCTGAATGGATGAGACACGCGGAAGGGATTGGCCTAGGGAAGCGAGGCAAACTTCTCACTTCCTCGCACCCAGGATCGGCGGGGTCCAAAGTAAAACGCTCCTTATTCTTGTTGTGATTCCGGGGATCCATTCACTAGTAATTAGCTCCCCGCGGAGGAAAAGGATCTCGTCCCGGAATGAATAAAGAGGGGAAGAAGACAAAAGAAAAAAAAAAAAAAAAACTTGAATCGCCCCCCAAAAGGGCCTATTTGGCGGGGGGGGGGATCTCCCACAATCCCAAGGAAAGGACCGTGAGCAGCAGGGGGAGCGGTGCCATAACCAAGCAACTTATGGGGGAGGGTGGGAGAAGAAGAAGGGAAGGCGAGTCGAGGAATCACATGAATGTGGTCATACGGAAAAAAAAACGAATCGGGGGGTTCCGCTACAAAACTCGATCACCCTGTTAAAGTAGCAGACTGATGGGCGAGACAGAGCACCCTTTTTTTGCGACACCACGAAAAGGCAGTGGGAAAAAAACAGACGACCCTACCCTGTCTTCGAGGCCGGGCCGGCCGGAAGGGTGCGACTGCATCAAGCTGGCAGCAAAAGGAAACACAGGGTGAAAACCTGGTGGAGAGGGGTTGGTCTATCGGGCCAAGAAACACATGGGCTGGCCTCGGGTACCCGACGACAAGGGAGGATAAGGGACAAGAGGGGGGGACGTAGGGAAGAACCTTCCCCTGCTCAATAGAAAAAAGGAATAGGGGTAGGAAACATTAATTCATAACGACAAGAGAGTTGTATGTAAACCGGTCTCCACCTCTACCGAGAAGAGGAGATTAATGAATTCCCCAAAAGGGAAGAATTCCTTGCCATCGTGGGGAAAGGAGGAAACATATTCGTGAGATGTAGGAGGATATGTGTATATCCACTCAACGGCACAATTGGTTACTCAAGACATCCTACGGAAATGGTAAATGGTCACAAAAACGACCGTTAATTCGATTACAAAAAACCCAAAGCTCCAGACAGAAGCCACGGAAGATCTAACGTCCAAACACGGCCGCTCGTGCCACCCTAACAGAGGGGTAGCCTGACCAAATTTACTGGCACTTCTGGGACACCGGGCGACCCAGGGAAAACGGGAACGGAGAAAATCGGTAGGGGGGCCTAACGGGTCTCCTGCAAGGTACCAGTTGGACGGCTAACACGGAAAGAACTTCAAAGGGAGAGGGTGCCCTTTTCCTTTTTAGGGGGCTGAAGATGCGGCAAGAGGGAGAAAACGGTTTCTGGGTCAAAGGGGGTCAGACAGACAGAAGGAGGGTTCTACAATAGTTGGTCAAGAAAAAGAAGTCGTTCATTATCAACAGGAGGTGATCAAAAGAGGAGCGACGTAAAAAGACAGCGAATGCGGATCGATACTAATCCCGAAAAAAACCAGAGGAAACAACGTCGGCATGGGTTAAACCAAAGGTGAAAAGGGGGATGAGGATGGGCGACGTTTCGGGAGCAAGGGGAAACAACAGCGTTTTGCCGAGAAGAAAGAATCGATCATTTTGGTTACGGAAAAACCCGAGAGTACATAAAAAATACTGAGGAAAGGGGGGGGATAGGTGACTACCTAGCGTAAAGAAAACAAAGGAAGGCAGCGAAAACCTCAAATAAAACGGAAGGAGGCACTTCGCGCCGAAAAGTCGGGCTTCGTGGAGGAATGTCTCAGGGTTTCAGCTCTGTAATTGTGAGGGGCCGGCCGGGGGGTCAATCTTCGGTCCCCGACGGGAAACGGGGAGGCCTGAGCACTGGAGAAACTAAATATAAAACCACAAAAACAGGGGAGTAGGATGATGAAATGTTCGGATACAGGCCAAAAAACTACATCCAGAGGGGGTGACCGGTTGGAATTACGAAACTAAAAAGAAAGGAAAGAAAAACTTATGCGCGGTAAAGTGGAGACAAAAAAACGCGTTTGTCAAAACAACTGGTAGATCGGAGGAAAAATGGTAGGATACGGTATGAATCTACCTTGTCAAGAGGGGGGGGAATTCGTTCAGCTGGGAAAGTACAACGGGGATTCCGAAGTGAAACGTTGACGAAACCGCTGGGGTTTTGTACATCATCGCACAAAAGAGGGGAGGAACCAAAACCTCCTCGAACCCAGGCTAATAGTCAAGAGTGCTCAGCATGTTGCGGAGGATATGATAAAAAAGAGTAGTGAACGAGGGCGCTCAGCTGCCCGCGAGGTCCTGCTCATGCAATCACGAATTACGTTAGGGGGACAGGTCCTCGTAGAACGAAAAAAAGGACTGAGGGGGGGCGCAAACTTCAAAAAACCCAGAGGAAAAGAAAGTGGGCAACGCTCCGTCATCAAAACCAGGACCAAGAAAGAAGCCGGCAAAAACGAATAAGAAGAGCCCACCCGGTTCGAGGGGCACGCGGGAACTCGGAGAGACACTAGCCCCGGACGAGAGAAGACCCCCGATTGAAAGTAGACCCATTGTGTCCAGAGGCCGTAACACACCCCGAGGGTGCGGGTCCCGTCTAAACTTCAGGCCTGGGGGGAAACCTACCTCAGGGAACGGAAAGTAAAAACACGGTCCAAAAAGGTACAGGAGGGGAAAAAATTGTTTTTAAGGGGAGAAAGTGAGTGGACAAGGGAGTGCCACCCATAGTACTAGTCTTAAAAATTTTCTTTAATGGGGCCCCAGATGGGAGGTAGAGAGCCCAGGAAAGAAGACATGACGTCCCAACGACTAGGGGAGGACTCGCCTGGATTGCCAGGGTGTGGCAAAAACTATGCCAAAGGGTGATCTTCAGAAAACGCCTCGCAAAAAAAAACCGTGGAGGGGAGAAGTGGTTTACAAACAAGAAAAAAATAGCTAGAGACCAGGGGGCCAATGGCGATCATTATCCGGGGAGAATAGAGGGGGTGGGGACCCACCGGGCGTGGGTGACCTAAATGTGGCCCCATCAAAACTCAAGAATCACTTCCGAGGATTCTCCTAGCCAAAAAAAAAAGACAGGGCACCCGACTAGGGAACAACTCCCCAAACAGGCTGAAATGGTGTCGCTACAAAGAAACAAACATCAGAAGAAAGTCCAAAAAAAACTCGTCATCAAGAAAGGGACCAAGTAGGTCGTCCGGTGAAAGGGCACTGCCTGGGCTCATGTAGGTAAGCGGGAGCTCACGTTAAAGGTCTACACTTTGGGGTGAGTAAACGAGGTTGAAGAGAAAAAAAAAAGATTGAAACAAATTCAGACCGCCCATCATGTGAGAAGAAGACAGACCCAACTCGCGACGACACCAAAAAGAGACAAAAGAATACCAAAGCCGTCACCCGGATCCTGACTCACGCATAAAAACTGTCAAGAACGTAGGGTTGGGAGAAAGAAAAAAAACCACATCTGGAGGGTTTTCGAGCATGGGGGAAAAACAGACGGGGCCAGCGGACCGGGCCGATAGGAGGACCCCTACTACGAGAATCCGCCGAGAAACGAACTCCATACAGGACTGGGATAAAGGCGGAAAGTCTGACCGATGAAGGCAAAGGAAGGAACCTACGACGCAAAGTCGGGGGACGCTAGACGGCGCGCAAGGGACCAAGAGTCAGAGAAAAAAAAGGCCTCAACTGTCATAGCGGATCGGCGGCTTACTTGCAGGACAAACATTATAACTTCTGACAGCAGAGGAGGGGAGGGTACGGAAGCGGGACCAACCAACTCCTGGACCTGGTCCATGGAAACTAACTCAAAACGAAAAAACCAGACCGAAACGTAGGTGTCGAGGACTACGACAGTTGGGGACGTCAAAATTCATTAAGGCAACCAAGGAAGGGGGTCACCACCCCTCGCACGGAAAGACAAGGGGGACGGAGTTCGAGGGGAAGATCTACAACTAGCAAAGCCGCAGGAATGCTTATAGAATACGAAGAAGGAGCTGGAGGACAGGGGCCGGCCCCGTCGCATCAGGTGTTGGCAGCGTAGAAGGAACCAACATGGCAGAAGAGGAGTAACGCTGCGTCGGGAGAAAGGGGATCCCCAAGAATCCTCGATGGAAAGAGGATCAGGGAAGGCCCTCAGGGTGGAAGACTGGGGGGCCAACTCGAGAAAATCCCCCGGTCACAGAAAGTGTAAGAACCTCATCTGAAACACCGAGGAGGGGGAACGGCGTTGGCGCATGTAGGTCCGGAAGAGAAGGGGGGACAAATTAAATTCCTTCAGGCCGCAGAAAAAGGAGACAGAGTCAGGCAAAAGAAGGGGAGTATGACCTCGACGTCGTGGTCCTTCGAGGGAAATGAAATAGCTACCGATGGTGGATAAAGAGTTCAAGGGGGCCAACGGTTGGGGTTTTGGACAAGAAGGAGAACTGACGGGGGTTCGCGAAACCCCAACTTAAGAAGGGTAAGTAGTGAACCACCTCTAATGGCCAAAAAAAAGATGTTTGGGCTGGGGACAAGGCAGGTTGTACGGCCCTGGGAGGGGAAGTGGTCCCCGAAAGCCTGAATCTCGATGGGGGCAAAAAACACGCCACGTCCGACCTCTTCCAGGACGAGGGGTTAGCAAAGGTCAAGCGAAGGGAAAAGATACCGTGCTTTCGACGCCCCTCGTTGGGACAGAAAAAGGGGGAAGGAAAAGGAGTTTAGCTGCAGCGGTTTGTCTACCGACAGATACCTAAAGGACTGGGCATGGGGGGGGGAAAAATGTACACGGGGATCCCCTTAACCAAAGCCGATCCGGGCTGCAGAAAGAGGGGGAAGATAAGGTTATAACGGATAAGCCGCAAGCATGTCAACAAACAGGAAGAGGAAAAATGACGCACTAAAATTGAACGCTTAAACATCAGCATCAGCAGAAAAAAAGTGCTCCAGTTGTGACGGGACTCCCTGGGAGTACTAAAAATCCTCAAGACCCCATCGCCCAAAACGCATGGACAAAAAACGACCTCTGAGCCAGTTTGATTCGTTGCCGTATGGCGGGCAGGCCCGAGGAAGATTCACTGATTCGTATCCGAAAGAAACCTGCTACCGTCACAGCCGAAAGTCGCCGGGGAAAAAAGGAAAACTTCCACGGGGCAAGGGGTACTACCGCGCGGCGCAGGAGGATGGTCGACCGAAAATTAACCTCCACGGAGGAAAAGAATGGAAACGATGAAGCTTGCACTCAAAGAAAGGGGAACCATGCGACCAGAAGGATGACGAACCGGCAGATTCAAAGGAGCCGAAGAGAATACAAGGACACACCGTAGTGGGAGGTCCACCCCACTTGCCGTGTTACAAGGGGAAAGCGTTACACCAAAAAGCCTACGAAAGGGTGAGAATCAGGGGGCGTGGAGAGTCCCAGAAAAGTCCGGGTGCCGCAAGAAAGCAATGGGAAGGGTTAGACGATTCGAACTCTTCAGCGAGGCCTTCCAAGCGCTGCGGCAAAGAAAGCGAAGTCTTCGGAAATAGAACGGAAGCCCGTTTGGGGGAAACCAGAGTCGATATAGAAAGGGTGGGGAAAGACAGGGGGTGGGGGGTGCCCGCGACAAAAAGGGCTAAAAGAGGGGGGCCGCAGGAATCTAATCCCAAAAGCCGAAAACCTTCAGGGAGGGGATAGCCTCCATTGGGGCCTCACCGTAGGAGGAAAGAGACTCAACTTGGCGGGACATCTACCGAGGACAATCACCTGCTCCGGGAGAAAGGCGGGTGGGGAGCGGTGCCGTCACAGAAGACGGCCCACTCGATAAAAACCCGCAATGGAGAAGGGGAACGGGGTTTTCACGGGTTGCGGCCACAACAAAAGGGACCGTGGGCACTCGAAGGGGTTCCCGAAGACGGCCCTTGGGACCAAAGAAAAGCAGCTTGAAAAAGGGAGATTGGGACAATCCCGACGGAGAAAAAGCAAGTTTTCCTTGGTCCACCGTGCGGCCGATGACAAAAGGCTACGTTGGTGTTCGTCCGCAACCTGGGTTCCTTTGAGCGCTTGGGGTGGGGAGAGACTTGGTTGCAACGCCTAAAAAAACGGGGTGCTGAAGTTTGACCGAACGATAGAGAGAAAAAAAAACATTAAGATATACGGCAGAAAACTTCCAAAAAAAAACGAAGACCCAGTATACAAAGATCAAAATAAGACAGTAGATAGAAAAAAAGAGACACAAACAGAGGAAGAACAACGCACTAAAGGCGCGGGCAGGGAGTAGGAACTGAGAACTCAGACTGAATAGCGACAACGCGAGCGGAGGGGATCACAGACCAAGAGGAGAGGAAGCAAACATTCGGCAAAAGAAAGTCGGAAGAAAAGAGAAAGATCACAAGTACGCCAAAGCGCCACGAGGAATCTCCGCGGGAAAATCGGGACCAGCTTAACACTCATAGGGAAAAGGGAAAGGATAAGGGGCTCGATGTCCCAACAAGAAGAGGAAAGACACCAAACGGGGGGGGACAAGGGCGAGGAACAGCAGCAGGTGAATTGGAAAAAAAACCAAGCCACTGCGAGGAGGGACAGAGAACTGGGGAAAACACTACCCTCCCGAAAAAAAACAGGCTGGGAAAAAACCAGAAAATTCATAATCTACCTGTCAAACCAAGAAAAAGGCCTCGACAAACTCTCTGAGGAATCCGAAAGAGGCCGGAAAAAAGAGAAAAGGGGCTATAGGGGGCGACCCCCGACCAGAGACTAGAAAAGGAAGAGCTGAGGTAACCGAAAGAACGATGATATTGAGAAACACTAGCGTAGGGGTCCTCGGCGTGCAGTGGAAAGAAGAAACACTCAAAACAAAACGCAGCCGAAAAGAAGAACCGCATACATGAAGGAGTTCAACAAGCAGAAGTAGCATGTTTACAAACTTAAAAAAAAGAGACTGGGGAGAAGTGGTAGGTGGTGACCCGCCTGGCCGTGGGAAAACGAATGGGACGAGCACGAGTAGGAACAACTGACCGAAGGGCAGGGAGATCCCAAAAACTTTCAGACGGGAAGTTAGCCCGTTTTTAGGACGAAACGATCATCGGGGAAGAGAAAAGGAAATCGCCAAATAGGACCCGGAAAAGTCAAGGAGGAAGAAGCTATCATGGAAAGCTTGCAAGTAGATAGGAAGGCGGGTCGCCCCCGTCAGTTCAAGTGACGCAACTGAGTACAGGCAATGCTGGATGTATGGTAATAGAAAAGCCAATCGGAAGGGTCTTGGCACGCTTCTGGGAGCAGCCGTGCGGGATTAAAACATACGAAGGGGAGGGAAAGACACCTTACAAAGAAAGAGCGACTAGCAACGTTTAACAAGATCCGGTATCGGCGTGTGGGGGGAACCACTGGTCGGAATAGGGTACCAGAAATAAAAAGAAGAAAGGAAGCTAGGATACAAGGATGGAGCATGAGGATCGCAGAAGGACTTGTATCCAAACCAGAAAGGGCGTCAGAACAGTTAAAAGGGGACAGGACCCCCGAACGCGCATCCTAAGGGGAACAGGGGGGACCGAGGGATAAAAAAGTTCATAAAAAAAAAAGGGTTCAGCGGAATTCACAGGGCTTAAACCAAAGAGAAAGGGAAAACGACACCGTCTACACGCCCCGCAAAATAGAAGGGGTCCAGCGCTGGTGAAAAAAAAAACTGACGACCTCAGAAAATCAAAACAACCTTTTTTGAGGACGAACCAATGTAAGCATAAGCCGAGACGACGACGAGGACAACTGACTCAGAATCATTTCCACCTGCCCAAACAAGAAAGCCGGCGAATCATACCAAGGAACAACTGGGGGGACTCATTAAAAAGGACCAGGAGGGGGGCAACAACATAGAGAAAAAAGGGAAAAACGCCGGTAAAAACCGAAATGGAAAAAACTAAACAGTACAACAAGAAGAAAAGCAATGACCTAGTGGGGGGGGAATTAAAGTAGGGTCCATTGTCGAAAAGACCAAATTGTCCGACAGAGAAAAAACAAAGGAATGACCGAGGAAAGAAATCAAAAAGCGAAGGAGAGATGGAGGTATGGAGCAGGGAGGGGAAAAAAAATATGCAACGCAATAAAAACCAAAAGAGGGTACATCACGGCAACTGGTGTGGAAATGAGGGTCCAAAACATGGCGAGAAGAAAGTGTACTACGCGAAAGAGTCAAAAACAATCGAAGAGGGAGAAATACCAACGAACCTCGATTCAAACGGTTTCATACGTTATGCGATGAAAAATCAGGAAAAAGCCAAACTGTGTTGGGATAAAAAGGGCGAGGGGGTTGGGGGAAAAAAACAGGCGAAGTTCAACGCGCCTTATCCCCATTAAACAGGAGAAGAACATCAAAAAAAAAAGAAAAAAAGCCAAACAAAAAAAGTGTTCAAGGGACATGAGAGTCGGGAAAACCTGGAACCAGGTCCATGTTTGACTGGTTCCGTCAAATTCTAGAGGGCAAAGAGAGTGGGGGGGACACAGCCGTCAAGGATCAGTTCGGTAAACGGCACCCAGTAGCAAGCGGGAAGTATTCGAGGAAAAAAAAAAAGGTCGGCAGGGGGGTACTCGAGGGAAACTGCGATGGGGACAGGTATACGGTCAAGGGCAAATCATGAACGGAAAGAAACGAGGAAGGGAATCTTCAGTTCGGGGCGGGGAACGTCCATACGGCTCGAGCGTAGGAAGATCATCAACTCACAGTGATTCAGGGGGAATAACTCTAGTAGTTAGACGGGATAATCTTAGAAGGGGCAGGGCCAATCACCCTCGACCCGGCAAACGAAAGCGCGTCGAAACATCGTCGCCCCCCAAGTAAGAGGGGGGGGAGTGTTACTCAAAAATCTAAAAAACTACTGAAGGTTGATCTGCAACAGCAGGCGCTTGAAAGGCGAGACGCTTGCTGGGTTTTTGTCTACGAGAGTCAACGCGGAACCTGCGAGGATCAAAAATTTTAAGTGTGGCTGACATGCAAAGGGAGAAGCAGGTTGTTGGGTGGAATACTAAACAAAAGGGGGGTCCCCCTTGACACAAAAGTAGCAGGAACTGATGAACTAGAAAGAAAAAAAAAAAGAAAAACACAACCAAACAAAAAAAAAAACACGTTGGGTCAGCAACGAGAGGTACCAAACAAAAAGGAACTCGCGTTAAAGCCTCTGTAGAGGGGACCTACGAGGGGGGTCCTTCGAACATCTGGCTGGAAAAAGGACACAAGGGAAACATCCCTGGGGTTTAGGTGTAGAGTGTTCCTGGGGGAAGGACAATGGTGACGAGGCTCCGCCAAAAGTCTTACCTGAAAGGTCGCGCATGGACCGGAGAAAACTCAGGGGAAAGAGGCTAAAAATAAATCACGCTGAAGGAAAAGCCTGGGGGGGATACTCAATATACGGGTAACCCGTGAAGCACACTGAAACCCAGTCGGGAGGAGAAAAGTAACTTTCGGAAAAAAGGGCATTTAACTGGCAAAAAATATTCACGGAGGAGGGAAATAGGGTGAGAACATAATAGACAAAAATTGGTATGGGGGAGTGCTCGGGGGAAAGAATTAATTCCCCAACCAATGTGAACGGAAAGGGGGAGAGCGGAAGAGGGCAAATCCAATCCCGAATTAGGAATGGGGGAATGAGAAAAAACCCCGGAAAAACCGGGGAACCATAAGGGACGCCTACCAAAGGCCAGAGCTACGTCCTTAAGCGTGGATGGGGCAAAAACCAGGGCAGAACTCTTGATCAGGAACCCTCGTGGACGGACAAACTTGGGACCCCATGTCTAACCAGTAGGGGGGGGTCAAGGTATGCGAGAGGGGGCCCTAAAGGGGAGCAAACCCAGAGGTAATCCAAGGTTCCCATCTAAAACCGCGTGCTAGCAGGATGCATGCGGAAAAGGGGTTTAGGGAGAGGGTAGGAAACTAGATACAAAAACCGTAAAGGGTCCCGCAAACCCGTGTCACCTGGAAGGGCGCCCGAAAACCGAAGGTGAGTGGATACAACAAAGGAAAAAGAAACCCGAGGGTTAAAACGAAATGGACTGATCGGAGAAGATGTAGCGAACATGACTACAGAGAGATGAAAGCAGATCTCACTCCGACAACCCGAAAAAATCGATCAAATTAGGGGAACAGGGGTGGTGAGAGAAGGCTTGATAACTATTTTGGGAGATTATGAACAACAGCAGCCGAGCAAGAAAGAACCGCGAGGAAAGCAGTTGGAAAGGCGAAGAGACAACTGAAAACAAAAATCGGTAAAAAACAACGGTAAACGCTTACCAACGGAAGAAAGAAGAAAACGGGCAAGGATCATCCTCGCCTAAAAGAGGAGTAAGCAATGCCGCGAAAAAAGGGGGAATCGTTTCTTGTTTAGCGTGGAGTTTCGCCGTCAAGCACGGGCAAACATAAGCGGGTGGGAGGGAAAGAGAGGATCTACTCAAAAAAACAAAACGAAAGGGAAAGAGATTCGGGGAAGACCCAGGGACCGCCCCACAAAAAAAAACGGTGTTTTTAAAGGGGGAAAAAAGTACTGCTAACAGAGCCGGCGCGGGGGCGAAAAGAAAGTTGTTAAACGGAGAGTAGAGCCTTCCTTGGGTTGAAAACTGGCTCTGGTCGCCAGATGAAGAAGGAAGGCTGCCGTACAGGAATCCAGAGGGGGAAAAGGAAAAAGAGGAAAACGAAGAGTTGTTTAATCACAACTCATCAGAGGAACAAAGGACCTTGCAAATGAAGGAAATTCTCAGGAGGGGGGTCGTAAGAGATGATAAGAGAAGACAGTTTTTTACTCGGGGGGACGTTCATCTGACTCGGAAATTCAAAATCAGAGGACTTCCGGGGGTAGACAAGTCAGAGGTTTGTAGAACAAGGGGCATGGGGAGACCCCTGGTCGGGCGCCAGAAAAAAGGAAAGGAAGACGGAGACGACCACCATTAAAACAACGCAGGGAAAAAAGACGGAGCTCGGGAAGGGGGGGGGGGTACGCGGCGGAAAAATGAGATGAAATGAAAGAACTCGGACTAACCGTAACACGACTGAGTAAACCCAATGGGGGGAAAGTACAGGTAACCGAAAAATCCGGAAAAGGCGACCGTTGGGTGGGCCAGAAAAGACTTGGAGACTTATCGAGGGTCGCTTTAACAAAATCAGTGTTGATGAATGACGCCCGGGTCAGGGTAGGAATGTCCAATGAAGGAAATCACTCATTGACATGGCAAGGGAAAAAGAGGGACCGGATCATCGCAAAGAGGGACGATACTGCCGTATGAAAGAAAGATGGTGATCAAAACTAAAACAGAATCTTCAGGAGGGGAAAAAACCTTAGCTCCTACCGCAAAACTCTCCGAAAGGGACGAGTGAGTTGTGCTCCACCATAAGACAGGTCGCCAACCAAAATGGGCAATCTGGGAAAAAGGTTATAAAAAAAGAGTCTTGGACCCTTGCGGTTGGACTCCTGCAAGAAAATGAGGGAAAGGTAATCAAAGGTCCCTTGAGTCAAAGGCGGCGAAAGAACATAACACAAGGAAGGGCCCAGACTACGTCAAACAAAAAGTATGGCAGGGTGGGGGGGCGAGGTTTAGCAGGATGACGGGACAATCCCAGCCCGCCTCGTTAAGAGAAAGACATGCTTTTCGGAGGGGGTGCTACGGAAACAAAATTAGGGGCAAAGGAGAATTCTTCTACAAGGAAATGTAATAGAGGGGTGGTGAGCAAAAACCCGATAACAAATAAAAAAAGACAATTTTAGAAGGATGGACGGACCTCCGATTCGAACAACGAAAAGAACTCGCCTCGCCCTGTGAAACTCCGAAAGCCGTCGACTTCCCAAACGTTCAATGGGGGGGGATCCCCGCCAAATCAGAATTTGGGGCGGAAAAGGTGGTCCAGGAGGCTCGAAGAGAAGAACAAAAAAAAAATGGGGCCGGTCGAAAAGAAGAATGAAAAGTAAAAACCTCCCAAGAGAGAGTCAATTGTGTCTCAAAAAGAAAAGAACAGAGGGGGAAAAGTAGGGAAGAGGAAGGGGAAGGAGCCTAAAATGAAAAAATTGGAAGGCGCAAAACGACTAAGGTGGAAGGTCTATATCGTCAAGACCGAAGAAAAGGGGTCACGAGGCGCCTCAGGGGGGGGGGAAGAGGACATGATTGCTGGGACAAAAAGAACTGGGAAAAAACTTAAATCAAAGAAGGAACTGGTCCACCCCTCATAAAAAAAGCTCTGGGGGGGGCTGATTGTGGTCAGGATACTAAGGGGGGCTCAAAAAAAAAAAAAAAGTTAGCACTAAGGTTGGGTCCCCCAAAAAGAGAAGGCCTACCGAAACGTCGGAAGGGGTAACGAGGGGGGTCCGAGACCGGGAGGAAAAAAAGAGAAAAAACTTGTAGGAATAACTGCTCGGGGAGACTGTCCTGGGGGTCAGATATCGTTTTAGTCACACGGGGAAACCTAGGCGGAGAGGAGGAGTGGATTCCTCGTGGAATCCTCTGGAGGGTAACTCCATAGATATAAAATTCGCTGTGTAAGGGAAGCGGACGTGTTCGAGAAGGAAAATTAAACGGGGACTGTCAGACCCAGAAGCTCAAATCTGCGCGTAGGGGAAAAAGCAAGGACGGGTCCTGCAAAAAAAAACGGAAAATGGGGAGAGGTGGACTTCTATACTCGCGTTGGAAGAAAAAGACGTCAGGGAAAGAGGGACTCAAGGAAAAGGGAACCAGGCGAAATAACTAGCGCTAGAAAAGAATTCACATGCACTCGATGAGATGAAGCTTGGTTTTCACACGGAAAACGGGGGGAGTACTAGTAATTGAGTCCACCGCTACTGTACCTCACAGACCTAGAAGTGGCAGAGGGGCGCATTGGCTAAGGGGGGGGGGACAGCCGGAAAAAAAAAAGGGAGCATCACGAGCAAAAACGCAAAGAGGGGGGAAAACGGACCCTCCGCAGGTCGCAGGGGGGAGGGGAACTCAGACGATGAGACTGCCAAAACAGAGTGGTCTACCCAGAAGCGAGGGTCAGTTGTTATTTCTTCGCAGAAACCATCTGAGTAAAATTTCTGCCGGGGGGGAAAGCACTGACTGGTATTCCCCCCGACCAACAGAAGAATCCGACCGGCGTTGAGACAGGGGGAAAAAGCACTCAGGTGGAATGTTAAGCCAAGGAAATCGGGAAATAAAACTCCGACGGAGGTTCCGAGGGGGAACACGGGAACCAAGAAAGGACAAGTACGCGCTGGCAAACAGGGGGGGGGACTAAGGAAACGACCGAGAGACTCCTCAAACTCTCTCAAAAAGAGTAAGGTTCCAGCGCGGTCACCAAAAGGGGGGGTGTGCCAGGAGACTATTAAAATTACCGCCGACTACAACATAGACCATCGAAAAAACCGAAAAAAAAAGTCAAGGCACGCGGGGAGGGGAAAGTGCCGGTCGCGCAAGACATGGGGGAACTTACCCAAAATCAGGGAAAGGTTACGACACTTATACAATTGGGTCTATGCCCGAGTTTCCAAAAGGAAGTAGCCTCGAGGGGGCGGAATCAGGACAAGGCGACGAAAAGCGATCAGTCGCTAAAAGAAAGTTTCCGGGTTTCGGGTGCACCAAAAACGTAAAGTCCCTCGCGCATCAATAATAGATCAGGACGTCATCCTACAAAGGAACTTTGAGGTTCCGTTTGAAAGGTATTAGGCCACCGCTTAAAAACGCAAATCATCGCAGGCCCTACTGGAAAGAGACAAAACTTTGGGGGGAAATAGAAAGGACAGTTTGGGGCCCGGAGCGCCGGATTTGAAATGGGGTTAGGAGGCGACAGGGAGAAAAAGAAGAAAAAAAAAATCCCTCAACGCCCGAGGCAGGAGCACATTCAGACTGTCGAAAATCTGTGAAACAGAGAAGGTGTTCAGCTACGAAAGTGGGGGGGGGGAAAATCAGACGACCCTCATCCTTCAGAGGAAGGGGGGGGGGGAAGAGTGGGAAAGTATAGTACAGAGGAACTCAGATAAAAAAAGCTTTGTCCTGAGGGGGAGAAAATCTGTGTAATTAAAAAAACGGCCTTTAGAAAGCCATCATGAAGGAGGGGAAAAGAACGCAAAGTGGGCATTCAGGATTGAAGGGAAGAGGGCTGACCGAAAAACGTACCTTTGGGAAAAAGGGGACGGCCCCGCCGCCTCTCTTAGGGGGGGGGGGAAAAACTGGGGGTCGTCCCCGAAATTTGGATCGAATTTGGGAAGAAACGCTCGTTGATCAACAGTGGGGTGGAAGACGGATCTCACCGGAGCAACAAAAAACAAAAAGAAAACAAAGCGAGATACCAGGGTAAAAAGGCAGCAAAAGAGGAAGAAAGGGTACAAAGATAATAAAGGAAGAAACAAAACGAGAAGGACCAAAACAAGTAACGGGAACGCGGGGATGGGGGGCAGAGTTCATAATGGATCCAAGAAGGGAGGGAAGGACCCAATAACAAGCCAGGGAAAAAACATCAAAGGACAAAGGGCAATTCTTGTCACTCCCACCGTTTCACCAGGAAAGGACACCTGAGAAAAAAGTGGGATAGTGGGCCTAGGAAGAGAGTTCTTATTAAGGGAAAAAGCTTACCCCAAAAAAAACTCACAGCCTCCCAGGAAGCTTAGGTTAGAGTGAACGCTAAAAAGGGGTCGGACGATCCAAGAAAAACAGTCAATCAAACGCCCGTGAAAAAGTTTCAAAAAAAAATCAGCCCGGGAAAAAAAGGGGTCTAGGGGGAGGGCTGCTGCCTACCCAAAAAAGTCAGGAGACCAAAAAAGGACGGCAACACCCTTGGCGATATTGAATCCCCAAAACGGGGGGAGGGAGAGAAAGTCTCGAAAATCAGAAGGAAGAAGCATGAGTAAGAAAAGGCAGTCCCGAGAGCCGAAAACAAGGAAAAGAACAAACACAAAGCATATCGAAAAAAGCGCACGATTAAAAGAGGGGAAGCGCGGCCGTTAGAGAGGTTCATGATGTGTCCAGCAAAAAGAAGGGGGGAACTCCAGGGCGCGGCAAAAGGGACCGCAACTAGCAAATAGGGGTACAAGAGACCGCTGGAGCAGCCTCGAGAGGAGGGAATGTTGAAAGAGGGGCCAGACGGAGCAACAAATGTGGGGGTCGACATGGGGTATTCCTCTGGGGACTGAAGACAAGAAACAGAAAACGAGGTGTCGAAAAAACTGGCCAACTAAATGTCAAGGGGGGCTAGACCGCGCGTTGTGGAAAAGGTGGGGGTAATGAGGAAAGGGTAAAAGGGAAGATTCCAATAGCGCAAAAGAAAAAAGGCAAATGTAAGACCTCCAAGTAAACGCCTCATAAAGCAGGCTGGAAGTTAGAGGGAAAGTGGAAGTAAAGAGCGGTCTCCCGTAACCACAAACGTAAATAAACCCGTTCTTCAGGAGGGAGTAATTAAGGGCGAACAGGAAGGGTGTTGTTGGGGGCCCTAAGAATCCGCCCAAAGGGGGAGCCGGAACCAATGAGACCGGAGGAGTAACGTAAAAAAAAACAAATTATCAGCCGCAATTGCACTGACCGTTTCAACTCCTGATCTGCGTTTTGGCAAAAAAAATTTGGGAGGGGAAGGGGGGGAAAGATATAGATAACAAAAGGGGTAAATCGATGGAACAGAACACTCATCAGAAAAAGTAAGACACGAAAATCAGGCAGACAAAGAAGGGGCTTCAAAGAAAGACAAAAAGTTGAAAAAGAACCTAAGTGAATAACAAAACTCTATGCGAACCAGAGGTTTGTCGACCTTGCGCCAAGGGGGGAAAGTCAGCTATAGGATCCGGACCAAGAGCCCAAAGCCCCCACAAAAGAACTCTAAAATCACTCTGAAAAAAAAACGGTTGAACTAAGAACGACTAACTGAAAAGAAAACAAGGGGGGTGTTCACGAACCAAGGAAAAAGACTCAACGATGCGCAAAGGAGGGTCACAGTCAGTGAAAACTCAAAAAAAAAAGGTTCCGGGTTCGGGGAGTCGGCTGACAAATCCGGGGGGGTTCGTAAGTTGCAAAGAGGGGGGACCTGTAAAAACCTGGAATCAAAACGCCGAGGGGTTGGCGAAAAGAATCACAGGGAATGGGGGAAACCGAGGGATGAAACCAGACGCTCAAAAGGAAACTCGAACGGACCGGAGGGCCCAGAATGTTGTTCAGATGTAGGGCAGTCCAACGACCGGCGAAACGAGGGATGAGAAACCTTCAAAATAAAATAGAGGAGTTGGACCGCAAACGAGGACCCAAGAAAGAAAACGGACAGGGAGGAAAACTCAAGCAGAGGGGTCTGTCAAAGACCAAACCACGCCCATCATTTCACTCGAGCAAAAATCACAGTACCGATAGGAGACAATCGCTGAGGGGGGCGAGCGGAGGGGGGGGTAGAAACAAAATACAAGTGAAATAGTAAAGATCCGGAAGTCGATGGTGGGGGGAGCAAAACCGGCGGATGTCAACTGACCATCATTGAACGGGAAACCTTTTAAAGGAAACCAAAAACAATCAAGAAAAGGGTCAAGAAGTTCATTAGAAGGGTCGGCAAATGGGGCCAAAGGGGGGGGGGGGGCTTGTCAGATAAAGCGGCCGAGAAGTGCGGGCAAAGAAAAAAGAAGCTAGTAATTAAAAAAAGACAAAACCGAGAAAGATCGAATTATGATCGGTAATAGTTCGTGAAAGGGCCGGAATTTAGAGGCCAGTCTTCAAAAAAAAACTCTGAGCAGCAGGATCAATCTTTAAGCGCAGGCCCCGAGAAGCTGGTTTTCGCCGTACTAAGAAAACCGGGAGAGAAAAACGAGGAGAACGGATCAGGTGGAAAAAGCACGACATCACCTCCGCCCGGGAGCCGCCAGAGTACAAAAATCAAGGAAAAAATACGACAATCCCGAGGGGTGGAGGGGTTGGGGGATCAAATCAGCAAAGAAGGAAAAAAAGAAGCGAAAGGGAGCGGTGACAGGTCTTAGCGCTTGACGTAGTTTGGAAACAGAGAGTGACGCACTACGATCGGGAACTGGAGGGGCTGAGACAACACGGGGGAGAGAATCAGGGGTGTTTTGGGAAGATAAACCAATCAACAAGCAAAAAAACATCCCGGGCGGAGGCGATACAAAATCACAAAAGGGGGTGGACCGCAGAAACCAGTGACCAACAGAAGGGAACCTCCATTAGGAACACAATTGGCGAGGGGAGTGACGCTGGTGGGAAATTTCGGAACGTAAGGAGGATGAAGAACTGCAGGCAACCCGGGGGGGGGGGGGAAGGGAGGGAAAAATGTCAATGGGGGGACATGGATCGCTCCGACAAGAGGAGGGGCGACCTGGTTCGAGGGAAGGGGGACCGCAAAAAACAAGGGAAAGTCTAATAAAAAGCTGTGGACACAGCCGGGGGGGAGGACACCTCGAGTGATGCCCAAATGGAGCCCTAAAAACCAGACATCGGCAGAGGACGGGCAGAGGGGATCCAAAAGGACCGAGGGGCCTTTAAAGCGGTGGAGACTGCCCACTAAAAGAGGACCCAGGGAGAGCGCGGGAATGGGGAAGAGAAAGGCCCAAGGGGGAAAAATTGACCTGAAACAAAGAGCGTGACGAATGGTGTGGAGTGACGAAACTATAAAGCAACACAAAAAATTACCAACCAAAAAAGACAACTCCGACCTCCGCATACGTCATGAAAATACCGGGGAATGACAGCGTAAACAAGGGGGAAAAAACGTTCACAAGGAAACCAGAGTGTATCTGGAAGAAAAAGTGGACCTACAAGTAAGTAGGGGAGGGAGGAATAGTCAAGCAACATGACGGGGGGGGTCCACGGGCCCAAAAGAAAATGACAAAGGGGGAAGATAAAGGGGATCTAAAACAGCGGCCTTTTGGTCCTTGCCTGGGAGGATACGAGGAGTCACGGGAGGAGGGGCCGTGGGGGAACAGGATGAACAGCGAGTGAGTTGAGAAAAATAAGGACGAAAGAACCTAAAACCGAGTCCTGTAGAAAGGCAAAAAGGCCGTCGGAAGCGAAAACTGAGCTACGGACGGATTCGATATCATAAAAAAACCTAAGAAAAAACCCACGAAAAAGGGCACAAGGGGCAAACAAATGAATATGGGGGTCGAAAACGTTACTGACTGAGGGAACAAACAACGGGCCTAGAATCAAATACGCCGGGGATCGAAAAGGGGGAAATGTAAACTTAGCCGGTCACAGTGACAGACGATGAAAAACAAAACGGTGCGAAGACCTGCTACCCTTTGACCCTACCAGGGCCTAATGAAAAATCGACAAAATTGAAAAGACGTGAAACTAGGTCTGATAAGAAGGACTCGAGTGAAAGGAGAAAAAATTGGAACTGTCCAAACATTGTATAAATTTTCATTAGGCTTTCACATTCTGTTGTCTGTGATTAGGAGTGGGGGCATTCGGTGGGGGGGCTAGTCGGTGATGGTATCTGGGTGTTATGGATGGTTTTGGGAGGGTTTATTCAAAAGCTCTGAAAATCCAAAGGTCCCAACGACAAAAGGGGGTTACGGTCGGAAGGGACCCTGGGGCATCAGAGATAACAACAAAAGAGGGGGCTTGAGGGAAAAAAGAAGGAAGGGGGATAAAAAATTGCTTCAGACAACACCTCAAAATCGGGGTGACACCTGACTGGCGGAAAACGAACAAAAACACTTGATACGGGGATGGGAGACCGACTCAGGGGTAAAAAGGAGAAAATGATGAGGCAAGAAGGGAGTGCAGAAGGTGTCCACACAAAGGGGGGGGGGGAACAGGTGGGGGTCAAAATGAAAAAGGGATCCGAGGAAAAAGGAAAAATCTCGGGGGCTGGGTTGGAAAAGAAAACTCGTGTGGGGGGAGCATAGGTCAAGCGGCACAAAAAGCGGCCGAGAAAGGGGGGGTCAGAGTGGCCAAAGAGATGCAGTACGAGGGGTCGGAGGGGTGATCATACCTCCCAGACAGGGACTAAGTAAAAGAAAGAAGTAGAGGAATAGGAAGCGATCCTGGTCAATGCAAGTCTTTGGGCGGGAATTCACTCCAGGTGTTAAAAAGAGAAGTAAGGGAGGGTAGCAAAAACAAACTAGGGACAAAAAATTGAAGAAAGGGAAAACAAAGACCTACCTAATTGACCCGGGGGACCGGAAAAGGGACCTATAGATCACGGTGAGGGGGATGTAACTGTCCGAACTCGGCGGCACCCGGTATGAACAAGACATCGGAATAAAAAACCTACGGGGAAAAAGCTCTCCAATCTCCCAAAGGGTCCGAGCCCGTCCACGAAGGGGAGGAATCGCCTAAGGAAAAGGGAACTGGGGACCGAACCGACGGAATAGGATCAAATAAACGGGGAGGGGCTGGTTCCAGGGAAAGGGGGTGGTGGGGATAAGGCAGACGACGTGAGGGAAGGGACACACATCCAGGAAGAGGCATGTTTCGTTCAAGGGAACCAAAGCCGGGCATAGAAAAAAACCAGTCCTCGAGGGGTCACTAATTCGGTCCAGAAACATAATGGAAAAACCCTCGGGAAGAAGGGGGGGGGCAACTCTTGTCAAACTCCTCGGGGACCAGAGGAAGAATAGTTAATGGTCGACCATTAACAAGTCCACCGCGACTTAGGAAAGGCTTGGGGCGGAAAGAAAAACGGGGGGAAGATCGGGGGCTTGCAAAGCAGTGTGAAGAGAAGGAACGGACCAGAGCTACACACGGCTTAGGTGTGGAAAAAGCGGATGGAGGGGGCGAAACAGGGGGAGAAGGCCATAAAAAATTCGTTCCAAAAAACATACTCTTAGAAAAAAACACCACAGGGAGGAGGGTTGGGGAGGGGATGGAAACGAAAGGGGGGAAGGAGGAGCCAAGCCGCCCGTCCAAAGAGACAGCCTGGGGAGTCGGGAGGGGGGGGGGAAAAGGGAGCACGTCGTGGAAAAGAAAGAGGAACCTGCGAACCTTGTTAAGGGTGAATAGGATGGGAGCGCCCCAACAAAAAAGGATACGCCTCAAAAAAAAAAAAGCCAAATGGTGAAACGACGGCGATGCAAGAGAGGGAAAAAAAAGGACAGCAACGCCTCCCTGCATAAAGAAGAAGCACGGAACACAGTTGGGTGGGGACAGAATTGGGTAGGAAGAAAACCCCCCAAGCGGAAAGTTCTCTAAAAAAGGGGACGCGGGGGCGCGGCGAAAATGGAAGGGAGGAAAAGGACCAGCTAAAAGTCCCAAGCCTGGAAGGAAGAGGGAAGGAAAGTACGTGATCCGAAGGAAAGGAGTATGGTCCAACGAAGGGGGGACGGCGACAACCACAGGGAAAGACCAAATCACAAGGGACGACGAGAGTCCCAGTACAGAGAAAGGGGTTCCCGCAGACTCAACCCTACTATTCAAAAGAAGTAAAAATGACGAGAGGAGCGGGCCGTCGGAAACAGGAAGATTGACGGCGGGGGGGGAAAAAAATCCACAAGAGGGAACTATGTGCGAACCAAGACCCAAAAACACATCAGGGAAAGTGGTCAAAGGCATTAAGGAGAAGACAGTACAAGGGAAAAGGGTCCAAGGTTGGGGAAAGTTAAAACGGAATCCGAGAATGGGTGGCGTAAAAGCATGTCCTGAGGGAAAAAATTTGGTCCAAAAACAGAGAAAAGTCAGAAAAAAGGCTCTTTTTCGGAAAGCCACGAAATTGGGTCCGAGGGAAGAAAGAAATCGCTGGAAGAAAAAAGGGAAGGTGATAATGAAGTGACTGTCACATCGGAACAAGGGGGGGGGGGGGCACACCACTAAGGAGAAAGGGGAAGAAACCTTCGAGTAGGAGGAATGCAGGCAGTGAGAAAAAAACAGGTTCTTGAAAAGGAGGAGGGCTAACTCCCAGTAGGGTCAGGAGGGTGGGAAGCTGATTCAAGAAAAGTTTGGGGGAGAAGAAGAAAAAGAACCGTTAGCAGGAAAAAATTAGCCTAACCACACGCGCCGCGTTAGTCGTGGTTGACTAAAAGGCGAGAAAGGAAAGTGAGCGTTGGAAAACAAGCAAGAAGGAGGGGGATCACAGATCAAGGCCCGTGTCAGAAGGAAGAAGACCATAGACTGCCTCGGGGAAAAAGGGCAATGAACAATGGGAAAGTCGGTCTAAAAAGATGTCGGGGGGGAGCGACAAACGGGGTAGGAAGGGAAGGTAAGGAGGGTCAAACCCTCGCTGCCTCGAAAAACGACCGAGTTGGGCAGGGAAGAGGGTTGGTTCTGAACCCAGGGGGGACGAGTGGGAAAACGAAAGAACCTGAAAAAAACACTGGGCGAGGTCAACATCCTTCAGACAAATGAAGGCCCAAAGGGGGGAATAGGAAGGGAGCTCCAGGTGGCTGGGGAAACAAGAAAACCTGCATAAGCGTTGCTACCGGAGAGCGCTTGCGGACTTAAAGGGGGTGCGTGACATAGAAAATGTGATGAAAAGGGGGGTCGAATGATTGTTAAAACCGAAAAACGAAAACCGTCAAAAAAAGAAGCGAGAAGACTATGAGGGGGGAGGAACAGTGGTGGGGGGGGAAAGAAACGCATCGCCGAACGGAAAAGCAGTGATAAAGGGGGGAAGTACAATCTGTCAAAAAAACGGGGTAATAGGGGAAGGATCCTAAATGCAACAGCGACGACGTTCAAAAGGGGGTTGGCTGAGGGCAGAACTAGGCTCCTCTCAAGAGAAAAGGTTTCAAAAAAAAAACCCCAGAGATGGAAATGGCCGCTGGGGGTAGAATTGGCCTAAAGGGAGGGAAATCCAGAGGACACAGAATATTGTCAAGAAGAAGAGGGAACATCCCAGCAAGTGAACCTAGGGAAGATAACCTGGAGGGGGGCCTGTGAACGACCATTCCTCACTTAAGTAAGGGGTACAACCCGTCCCAACCTAGACCAAACGACGGACAAAGGGTCATCTTGAAAAAAGCACTCTCTAAAAAAACTTACAACTCGAGGAGGCTATACGAAGAGGCGAGCACAGTAGAAGGAAAACTCGAGCGCTCCAGTGAGGTTCATGACCAAGACTAGAATAGAGGTCCCTCCCCCACGACGAGAATATAAAAGAGAAAAAGCGCGTTCGCTGCCAAAGAACTTTGAAGGGGGAAGGGACCATCGGGTCGGTCAGACATTAAAGAGAAACCCCTGGCGCTCGACGGGCACTCACTAGGAAAAGGGAGAGTCGCGAACATACGACGAAGCGGAAGAAAGGGGGGGGGCCAAAAATAACGATAGAGGGAGGGGGGGGGAAAGATTGGTTGGGGACAAGGTAATTTAAGGGGGGGAGATCATGCGATCATCATAATATCACCGAGGGCTCCTGAAGAGGAGGGGATCTCCCTCTGTGGTCCACAGAGTGGGATTGATGAGAAGGGAAAAATGGGGGAGGACAAACAGAGACTCAAAAAAAAATAACTGCTAAAAAACGGAGTGGTTTAGCTGGTCATTGCTCATAACTAGAGGGGAGAACGAGCCCGAGCCGAATGGCGTCAAAAGGGTTGTGGGGAAAAAAATGGTGAAAAACGCTTGGGAGAAAGCCTTTTAATGGGGCCAACTGGTCCCCTCTGAGTTGAAGGGGCATAGCTCAATGCGCGGACTTCACGGTGAAAAAGGGGAGCAGCTCAACTCCCTCTCATTGGTGTAAAGGGGGGGGGAAAGAAACAGGCCGAGAAGAGGAATTGGTTGTTAAGACAACACCCTGGTAAAAAGGGGAACGTTTTTTGGGGATCGACTGGGGGGAAAATGAGATAATCGGTGAAAAAAAACAGTTGTGAAAAGAAGGAGGGAATCACCTTCTCAACGGAAAAAGGAAGTAAACAACAGCAAAAACAAAGGGCCACAGATAGAAAAGGAAGGAAAGAAACAGGGCAGGACAAAAGAACGAAAAAAAGGAGAACAGACGGGGGAACAAGGGAAAAAAGCGATTGAGATGGAAAGTCAGCGAAGGTCACCAAAGAGGGGCAATACTCCTTAACCCGCTCCGGGGAACAGCGACAAATGGCAAGGAGGGGCCAGCACACACGGAGAAAAAGAGAGAAAACAAAGTCATTATCTGTGGAAGAGAGAAAAATTGCACCCAGAAAGTCGGGAACACAAAGCAAAAAATCGACCTGGAACGGGCAGAGGGCCACCAAAAAGAGAAGAGGGGGGGACCGCCACATTCTTTCGTCAGAACTATACACGACCCAAGAAGTAAATAAGAGGGGAAAGAAATCAGCATGAAAGAGTTCTCTCGCTAGGAGGAAGGAGGGAAGAGTCGGAAGGGAAAAGGGTTAGAGGCAAGACCCTAGGGAACCTCGAAAAGGGAGAAGTAACAAAAGGAAATCGAGGCAAGGCCCCCTCATGAAACCAGGAGGAGGGAAGAATAGTCCCTATAAAGCTTCCAAAGGGGGGAGTCGGGGGAGAAACAGAAAGATCACTAAAATTCTCGATGATCAAACACCTCCTCTGGAGAGAGGGAATAAAACGGAAAAAAAAAGAAGGGTAAGCAAAAAAAAGAGAGAGTAAAGGACACACACCGAAAAAACTCTCAGAAAAGGAGGAAAGACCAGAGGATCACAATGGATCGTACATAAGAGAAGAGACCTTAAGGGGAAATAGGCGCTTGAAAAACAGGTGTTAGAAATTTGAAGGGACCCGACACGTGAAAGGGAGAAAATCAAGGCAAAAAAAAAAAAGGGTCTGAAAAACTACCTTGACAGGGGGGCAATCGAAAATCGGGGTCGTAAGGGAGAGGTTGTGGGTCGCCGGGGTTCAACGTAGGGGGGAAAAGAAATCAGATGGGAAAAAAGGGGACTAAGACAGAACACAAATAGGCACAAGACTTCCAAAAGAAGGGATGCACCATAAAAGCTTTAAGGGAAGTGGGGACATGATTCGACATGCGGGTGTCGGGAAAGATTCAAACTGGGACCGACCCGTGAAGGGGGAGAAAGGGGAAAAACTTGCTGAGTAGAATCGAAAGAGAAACCAGCGTCAAGGGAACTACTTCTGGGGAACCAAAAAATAAACCAATGGGGACGTTGAACAGGGACGCCAGGTCGGAAAAAAAAGGGGTTCGACAAAAAGAAATAACTGAAAATCTCTAACCCTTCGAGCCGGGATCAGTAAGGGGGTGAAGGCCGAGTGAAAGAAAAGGTTTTGGACAGAAGAGCGAACCACAGAAGGAGTCAGGAGGTCAGAAAAACTCTGAATCAGAAAAGAAAGAAGTAAGGGGGGGTTATTAGCCAAAAAACGAGGGCTGGGACTAGACTAAAAGTTGAGAAAAAAAAAAGGAGGGAAAACTAGGGAAAAGTCAGGAAGGAGATTTTAACGGGAAGGGAGGGAAAAGTGCTGGGCCGGAGGAGAAGGGGGGTCAGTTGTGAGGGAC
>Ga0179591_1172416_pt1 | contig 26322 bp, 22 predicted proteins | sample CZOMad2_1_08_16f_FD_182891 | JGI IMG/M metagenome (GOLD analysis project Ga0179591, IMG submission 182891) | Vadose zone soil fungal communities from Angelo Coast Range Reserve, California, USA - CZOMad2_1_08_16fungal (PacBio error correction) | ecosystem: Environmental > Terrestrial > Soil >...
ATGGATAGCTGTACACAGAACAGGCAAAGTCTTTTGTGGGGTGAAAAACGCTGTCGACTCTGAATGACCGATCACGGAGGGAGGTTGAACCGGGTTGGGGCGGAGGGACGGTCTTTAATACACTGCTTGATAAGGAAATTGCCCGGACACTTCCTCGAACATGGGAACGACTAAAGGAAAGAAAATAATACCTTGAGTAGGCCCAAAGGAACATACAGGAAAAGCCCAAGGGGGTTTCGGAAAACCACAAAGCGCATAGGACGTAAGAAGCTATTTATTACAATATAAGTTGAAACAGCAGGAGGGTCACATAGGGGAGGCCGGCCGGTCTATGAGTCACAGGTGAGTAACAACTAAAAAGCAGGAACATGAAGATAGCCACGTTTAGAAAAAAAAGTTCCGGAACCAAGGACTTCTATTTCCCTTCTTGACCCAAAAGATAGTGGGGGTAGATGAACCAGATCAGTCCTCACAGGCGCGGGGCGATTGGTTGGTTCTTCGGGGCAATACAAAGATAATTTCGCTGTTCCAACAGTGTGTATATCTTCCTCCTAAGGAAAGTCAGGGGTCTGCGAGCCATCCTTAAAGGAGGTACTCGAGAAACAACGGTTCTCCGCCAGATCGCTCTGGAGAACCGGGAATCGGAAAGGGGAGGGGCGATCGGAGGGTACCGGTCGGACCTTTCCTGCGAAGAGCTTGAAGAGGGAAGTAAACGTATAGCCGAACGCCAGGGGATACTAAGTCGCTTGTTGCAGGCAAACGGTCGAGAAAACCGACGGGGAAAGGGGTGCACACGGGAAGTGATGATACGGTTGAAATAAGGGAGGAAAGAAAACGACCCGCAAGGCCAGAATTGTCCTGTTGGGGGCACTCAATAAGAATGAGCTGACCGGGGGCCGAGAATATTCCATATTTCTGAAAGGGAAAGGGTCAAGAAGCCGTATTAGAGGATGAATCCGGTTTGTGGTAACCCGGGTCAAAGGGGCTAAAAGTGTCCTCGGCGGGAGATCTGAATTGTGCAAGGCAGAAAAAATCTTGTATGGGAGGAGGGGGGTACTTCTCAATCTGCGCATCAGATCATCTGTCAAGCGGGTCAGGACCAGGAGGGGGGGGGATAGTCACACATTTTCAACATTAGTTTGTGAGAATGGGACCGGATATCGAAGCAACCCACAAACAGCAGGAACATGAAAACGCCAAAAAATCGGAGACCGGAGTGATCACGCGAACCCCAGCACAAAAAGCATTGGTCGGGCAGAGGGAATGCAAGCTTCGTGAACAGACAAAAGAGCGGTAGTGGGAGAAGACGTACAAGTCAACTTTTAGAAAAGGTGTTCACAAGAAACGCGGAAGGAAAGAACCTGTTGACAGAATAGAGAAAAAAACACTGTAGGAGGAGAAAAAGAGAAATAGTATACTTACAAAAACCCGTTGCGGACGCCTTCGCCCGCGGTGAGGAACAGGCTAACGGGGGGCCGGCGGGAAGCGACTATCTGCTAGGAAGCTTACTGGCTGTTCAAAGACGGGGGCCGGATTAGTACACCACCTCGCGGGGAAGAGGGAGGAAGGGATCGAAATTCTGCACGGCCTGGAGGGAGTCAAGGGGGGAAATCCAGGCTTTGGGGGGGGGGCGACTGATGAGAGAAATCAGACGCATATCACACAAACGGCGGGTTAAGGTGGAAAAGGCCCTATGGTACCCACGGCCGAGAGTTCACTGTAATACCGGGGGGAAGCAAAATAAACCACAAAAGGGACGCCTCTCGCCACCATCTCCAAGCTCAAAAAAGGTAGAGGGACTGTCAGGCGACTTCGTCTCCAAGGGGGTGGGGGGGGGGGGGGGGGGGGGGGGGGGGGGACAACAAGATGCCAGAGATTAAAGACAAAGGCTATAGGGGGGGCTGATTCAGACCTGTACGAGATCTTATCGGAGTAAGGGGGCCCAGCAACGGCAAAATTGATGTCTCCTACCGTCGACCGGGCATCAAAAAAAAAAGGCCAAATAGAAAGAGACCGAGTCGCGGACCTGGTAGAGCAAGACGACGGTCTAAGTAGTCACTGAAGAATAATAAAAAAACGTAGTCGTGACGCCGGAGGAGGAATTAACATGGCGACCGGTAAGCACGATCTGAGACTGCATCTCCCTAAGCGGCCGAACGCAGGTGCTGGCAGACATTGTGGGCGGCCCTAAATCCGTTAGGAAGGAAAACGGGGTCGATGACATGAGAGGGGGAAAGAGATTCGTCCTCAGGATGCTAAAAACTTAACATCCTCAGCTGCAACACGCCAATGAAACTAAAAGCAGGGGCTGACTCTAGAGACGGGGTCATAAAGAGTATAGACCAGGCGTAAGAAGCGCCGTTCTCTTATAATCGGGATAACATGGGGAGATGTAGGGGGGAAGGTTTTTGGTGCTCTTAGCATAAAAACTGTCCAAAGAAGGCGGAAGAATCAGCCCTAAAGTCCTTGGACCAGCTGAGGAGACTTGGGGGAAAATCGATGCCCTACTCCCTGATACTTGCGGGTTGAAAAGGGGGGGCAACAGGGCAACGGAGGTGCTGGTTCAACGGTTGTAGAACGCCGATACCCCCCCCACCCCCCACACCCAAAAAAAAAAGGTAAGTTTGCAGGGGGCCTAGAAAAACAGGTGGTCTTATCAAAGAGGTTTACGGGGCAACGGGGGTGAGAACGTCGATGGGGCGCCCCTAACAGCAAACAGGTCCAAAACTAAATCTGAGAGATCGGTCAAAAAGCGGCGCCGCAAAGAAAAAAAACATCGGAAAAAAGGTTCGTGGACATGGGCAGGAGACTGAAAGGATACTGTGTGGAAAAAAACGTGAAGGATCATGCGGGCGGGCTAAGTGTCGCGGCGTCAAAGAATGGACGTATGTCGAGGGGTCGTCTAAGAGACACCAAAAGGCAGGCAAGGGGGTGATTGGCGTCATTGGGGAATTGCAAAAAGAGGAAAGGGAGTCTTCACGAATACTAGAGAAAACCTACATTTCAAAGACTAGAAAACGAAGAAAAAAAACGGCAAAGTGTGTAACGCGGGATAAAAACAAAGAACAGGGGTGAGGATCGCCTCTACAAAACCAAGGAAGGGGTACGATACGGGGACATAGCAGGATCCCTTCCTCGAATACTCACGAGAGAAGAAAGGACTGGAGGGGAGTCCAGACCGGGGGAATAGTCGGATATCTGCTCAAGGATGATATGCTTTGGAAAGAACAAAGAAGGGACGGTGTGGCTCGTGCAAACTCAAGAAGGACCTGTGGCGAAAAAAGATAGGTGAATAGGGGGGGACGGAACGTCATCGGACTCTCGGCGGTCAAAAGAATACGTCAGATCCTTTTTTACACCACACGTGCCGAAAAACCGAGTTGGAGGGGAAGGGGCCCGGTGGGGTGTGATTCCCGTTGGAAGAAGCAAACGTCAACTGAGGTTATTACACTCAAAAAGCAGGGCGTTCGCTGCTGAGAAGAAAAACGTCAACAAAAGCACACACCAAACACTACCTGGGGGGAAAAAAAAAAAGAAAGTTTTGTTTGCGTGGGGACGAAAAAGAAGGTTGGGGGTAGGTGGGGTCCACACCCGGTCCAAAAAACAACTTTTGTTTCCCAAAACAGGTGGGTTGTGTTTCCCCAACAACAAGAAAAAAAACACAAAAAAAACCAAAACGTACCCCAACAGAAAAAAAAAAGGACAGGGAAAGGGGTGCTGACTCGCAAGCGGTGTAAGGAATCCTGAAAAAGTGAGAGTAAAAAAGCACGGAGACTTCACAAACGAAAAACCAGGCGAGGTCCGCCGGGAGGCAAAAGAGACGCGCGTAAAGGAAAAACGAAATTGTAATGTGATACATCTCCCAATACCTCACACACCCTCGCTCGAGGTCGACTTAACTCGAGACTAAGTCAAGGCGGAGAGAATCAACACACGGGAGTCCTTCGCCCGGGAATGGGTGTTGTTGAACCAAAAGGTGTTTTACGACGACTGCGTTTAGTCTTTCTTCGGCGAGGGTGTGGGGAGGGGGATTCTTTTGGAAGCTGGACAGGGGGGGGGAAAGTGGGATCCGTAGGAAGATAGGGCGGGGGGGGTGGGGTGTAAAGTTTCCTTCGTATGAATTAGAGGCAGGGAGGGTAATTCCCAGGCAACCCCCACACCAACAAAACCACAAAACAACCCCCAAAAGAAAACCACCCACAAAAAAAAAACAAAAAAACAAACCACCACCCCACCCCACACAAAAGACACCCGACAACAAAGTCCCCAACCCAAAACCTCAACCTCAAACCGCCCAACCGTAAACCCAAACAAACGCGCACAAAACACCAACCAAGAAAAAACCCCCACCCACAAAGGAACAAAAAAAAAAAAAACAAAAAAAAAAACTGGGGTTAGGGGCCAACAAACCCACCAGTCGGGAACAACCCACAAAACCCCCCAAAAAGAAACAACCCCACACAGCAACACCCACCAACCAACCCAAACACCCAACAAACAACAACCAAACCCACCTCAAATTTAGGGGGGGGGACGAGCAGAGGGGGGGGGAAGGACGGGGGGGGACCGGGAGAGGGAAATCGGACGAGGGAGAGGTCTCCAAGGCGTGGGGTGGGAAGTGGGGTGGCCTGAGTGCAGGGGTTTTGTGCCTGAGGGCAGGGAAGGTGACGGGGGCGGAGGTGAGGCCGAGGTGACGGAGTCGGGGGGAAGGAGGAGGGGGGGTGTGGCGTAGTGGGCCTTTCAGAGATGTCATGTTGTCGGGTCGGCGTGATGGAGGGGGGAGGGAGGAGCGCAGACAAAGGGGGAGGGACTTGCCGATAGTCCCACATCGAGAGAAAAACCAAAAAAAGGAGGAGGGAAAGGAAGAAAAGAGGGAGGGGAATCGGCAAAAGACGCAAGGGGGTGGGACCTCAGCCTTCGTCGAAAGGGAAAAGCCGAGACCAACCCGTACCCTTACAGGAATAGTCCACTACTTCAACAAATCGCCGACAAACTGGAAGACGACGACGAATCACCGACGCCGTCCCTGGGGAATCTTTCGCAAAAACCCGCGCAATAACTGCAGCATGGACAAAAAGACATCACTAACATCCGCCTGACAACGTCTTCATACCCTTCGAGTCGATCTCAACTTCCTGTGTAAACAAGATCTGAGAAAAAAAAAAACCATGACCGAACGTAACCCAGATCAACAAGGAATAGACGTCAAAAAGACTAACCTACTACATCGGTCAGTAGAAAATGGCAAAAAAACACCAAAATCTTCCACCCTTCATACCCATGGGGGGAAAAAAACCCTCAACCTCGCCTCCCAGCTGATTCATAAAACACAAGGTAAGAAGCCAAACATCACATAGGGTTTCCCAAAACCTGAACGCAGACAGTTCTTGAATGTGTTGGTGACTCCGCAGCACGGACGGTCGTATCGACGGGGCTCAGACGAGGTGAGAGTTGTGTTGGATGGGCGGGAGGTGATAACTAACTAGACGTCCGGCAGAAAAGATCGGTGTCGACCTCTTCGACTGTACGCGCTGGTGGGGGGCGGTGGAGAAAAAGGAAGCGACCTAAACAGGAAGAATGGTTATCTGATTCAGGACAATATCATGTCGGCAGGAGGAATGCACTCTTTGACGACAAAACGGGAAAGCGGGCGGGTTAATAGGGCCTAAAACACGAGACAGGACTAGAGAAACTGCAAGAGGACGGGAAATTCCTACAAAATCAGGGTTGTCCAGACGAAAAGAACACCGGGAGATGGGCATGTAGAAAAGGCTGCTCCTAACGACTTTGATGGACGTAACATCGGGGCGACAACAACTCAATCGAGGTTGCTAGGTGACAGTCAAGTCTTGCGTGGAGAAAAGTACCAAGCGGCCCGAAGGGGGAAAGGTTGAAGCAGGATAAGGTGATAACTAACCTTGACGACGGAGACCGGTCCGACAGCCGTAGTACTCGGGTGGTGATTCGGTTGAAAGATCTATTCGAAGAAACTATTGCAGGGCTTCGGAAGGGAGTCAACTTAACGAGACTCATAAATTGGGGCTTTGTCGCATAGTACCACAGCCGCGGCAAGTTTGTTGAAGTCCAAAGTTCTGAATAATGTACGGGTTGCTATCGTGAGCGTGACGAGGTACGTAAGACCAGTAAAAGGACAATACGAAAGCCAGGGATGGTCTTGGGGTAAAGGTACGGCGAGCCCATAGTAAAATTCGACGAACAGGACGTCGCCGTCAAACGCCGGACAGGAGACCTGGGAAGCGACACGTATAGACCGGGCAGGAAGATGCGACGAGGAAATCATGCAACGGAAACGGGGAAGTTGTCGCGACTGTGAGAGACGGTGAACGGGAGGCATGAGTGCTTAGGGAGTTGCCTGTCAAGCTGGAGGTCAGTGGGTGAAAGTCAGACCCTTGCACCGACAAGTAATAACGTTCTCAAATTGAACCGAAAAAGGGTAGTCGCCGTAAAATAAACTCGGGGAAGGACAACTGTTAACAGGGCCAGAAAAGAAGGAGCCATGGGTTTGACTAAAAAAATCAATTCGGGGGCTCGTGAAAGCTTCTAGAAGGTACGGTCTAAGCGGGGGGGTCCAGCAGGAAGTGGCATGGGGGGAGTCTATCGCGTAAAGAAGGTTTCTCATTGCTTAAGAGACGGAAAAGCTCGAAAAGAGCCGTAACGGGAAGTTCAGCTCCCGGCTATGAAGGAAACGGACGTACGGTCCGAGAGGCTGTTGGGGTCTAAGACCGGCGGAGAGAAAGGTATCCGCACGGAGGAAAGTGGGTATTGGCGGGTTGAAGAAACGCGTACCGAGAGAGGTACGTGTTAAGAATCAACTTCCTTGGAGATCATGTCTGGAGCAAAACCGAAGAGGAAGAAATGAAAAGTCGGAAAGCACACGGTATCCGCCAGCACCGTCTTGCGGCGGAAGCCGGGAATTTGCACGGGAATACGGTACAGAGTACTACGAAGAGCGGGAGATGGAAATGGACCAGCTCCGCCGGCCAGGAAGACAAAAATCGCTGGGTCTCGTAAAGGTCGCAAAATCGGACTTCAGAAGGGGGGGGCCACGTAGTGGATAACGGTCGAACGCGGACGAATCAATTGGCCCTTTTCGGTGCACGTCAAAGGGAGCCGCTCGAGGAGGGTTGAGTCCCTGGAAAGGAAAGACAGATCCCGGGAGGGTTCAAGAGCATCGGTGTGTTCCAATTGCAAAAGTTCCGACAAAAAAGTTTCCTCGAACGGCTCGCAGTCTGTGGAAGATCATAGTCAGAAAAACTCAGTGATGGGATGAAAAAGTTCGTGAGGGAACCAGGGCGGCAGACAGACTCATCTCTGCTTTATCATGGAAAAAACAGCCATTGTTACAACTATAAGGGTGGGATCCAATGTCCGGATATCGATCAGAATGCAACCGAGGATTGAGAAGTGACAACCAAGGACAGAGTGAAGAACTGGTAAAAAATCCCCAAAGAAAGGGGTAGCCTCGAATCGCGTGAACAGATGTGTACACTTAAGGAGGAGAGATAAACGGCAAAAAAGCTGTTAAGCATGTGTGAAAAAAGAACACGCGCTGGGAAGAAGGGGAAACGTGGTGGGGGCGCGGTACATCTCTCTAAAAACACAACACGGATTGTGGGGGGTAACAATAAACGTCAAAAACCGTTCTAGAGGGACCCCTGCTTTTGAGTACCACACTCCTATGTGAATACTTAATCGAATAATCAATTAGTTACAACTGGATAGGGTTCAAGACGCGGAAGGCGAACCAATGCAAGCGTTGGTAATCAAAAAAGCGAAAGAAGGGCTACGGCGGCCGTGTAGGCGTCATTGGCACAAAACGTTTGGCAAACTGAAAAACTCTCCGGAAATTCGACACAACGGATAGTTGCCAAAGGGGTCGTGGACATCGGACCCCGGGAGCCGCTAGGGAAGCGGGATGAGGGGCAGGAGTTGGTCCACAGCTAGATCCCAGACATGGGCTACTGATCCATATTAAAGAGGAGATAAAAATGGAACGAGGAACTGGTCAGCGCCTTGATACTCAGAGAAGCAAAACCTATCCTATCTGGAAACCACTTGGAGCGAGTGTCAAAGTCTTATAGTAAAAGGGGACAGACTCGAGCGTATCGTCTTGAAACTTTCAAAAAGAAACTTTAAGTCGCAAAAAAAACTACCGAAGTCGAAGTAGAACCGATAAAATGGTCCCAATCTGAATACCGGGGGAGGGGAGCAGAACCAGTTACTGATAAAGTTTCTCGAGACTTTCGTAATCTGTAACGTGGAAAAGTCAAAGGAAAGATCTTTGCAAAAGAAGCCGATCTGACTAAGGCAAAGGGCTAAAGGGGAAACGGTAAAAACCGCGGTTTGGCATGATAACCAGGTTGGGAGCGGAAACATCATGAAGGGGGAGTTGGCGCAGGAACAAGGGGTTCTGCTTCGGGTCAAGGAACCGACAATTAAACGAGGGAGGCGTGGCTGTCGGCAAAACATCCGCCAATGAACTAGAATGTGCCGTGAGTGGACATTCGACGACAGTGAAAGGCGGGAATCTATCGGGAAGACTTCACGTCATCTCTGAAGGTCGGCGCTGATAACAGTGGGCTATGTCTGGTCTCATTTTTGATATGCGTACTAACGGAGCAAGCGAAGACTCCTTATCAACAAAGATTCTCACTGAAACGGCGATGGGGCCTCATGAGTGCACGCAACGAACACAAAAAAGGAAGCTTGCTTTCGAAACCCACAGGGCGGACGTAGGGGCTTCTTGTTACTTAAAAGCCGACGAAAGGCTGAGGGGATGGCTGGGACCAGTATTCCGGTGTTAAGGTCAAGGGGGAAGAAGAAAATAGACGAACAACACAAACTGAAACCGACCTATCCGAAAAAAAGTCATCTACGGGAGATAACAACGCCAAAAAACGAATGTAATCAGGTTGCTTGAGGAGAGAAGTAGCAAGTGCTGGGTTAAAAAAAGGGCACGGCGCATTGCAGAGGACGTGCAGAAGGACATGGGCCTAAGAAAAACTGTCAATTTGAAATGAATGAACTCGTTTAGGGGGTCGTGAGGAACGAAACACGGGACACTCCCCGGTCGTGGGGTAGCGGGTTTGACCGGAAGCGGAGGGGTACACGGTCCTCGAGGAAGCACATGACCTGAGTCATAGAAAGAACCGACTAAAAAAAAAACGGGGGAAGGTCGGCAGGGGGGGAAACGATGGAGACAAAAGAAAGTGTGGTAAGAATCTAGCGACTATAAGGACTTGGGGCATCTCGGGGGGACCTGAGCTCGAAAAGGGGCCTAAATAATGATCTCCGCAGCGGGCTTGGAGGATTCAAGACGGTGGTCGATGCTCTTCAGACGATTTTAGAAAATCAAAAGTCGGTCTGAAACGACGATCGGGCGCATTTGTTCTCGTGATTCAACGGGAAAAGAAGGGGGGGGAACTTGGCGCCTAGCATAGACGGTTGAAGAGTTGGCAGAATAGAGTCAGACGTAGGCGGCGCAGCACTCGGGGGTACAAGACCTTTTTGAGAAGGTCTCCACTCGCTGGGGGAGGCATGTAAAGCGGCCGAGGGAGTTAAATATCAGTCAGCTTGATGAAAGGACGAAACTGAAAAGTTGCTATTTCGCAGCGGACAGGTGGTCGGACAAAGAAAAAGAGGGTAACCGGAATCCGTATCACGTGGGCGAAGGCCAACCTTAAGATCGGCCTTACAAAAAGAACCGTCCGCAAACGACGAAAGGAGCAACATGATATCTAGAAAAAAGAAGTTTAGGTGAGGGAATAACTGAGCTGACCACCATACCGAAAAACCTCACGTCCAACTCAGGAGGAGAAACTGAATATACTACTAACCGACAAAGGAGAGGGGAACCAAAAAACACGTGAAAAAAACGACCGGGAAAAGTCAATTTGTGGGGAAAAAACAATTTGGTGGGGGGGTCTATGCGGAAGAGAGGGTGTATTTGCGATGGTGTGGGGTCACTGATGGGGGAGGTTGAAGGGAGCGTAAGGTGGGCGGTAGAGTAGAATGTAGGGAATTTAGGGAGGGGGGGGGGAAAGCGTAAGAGGTGTGGAATCCGGCCAGTGGGTTTACATGGGGGGGAAGACAGGCGGGTGGGGACCAGGAAGGGGGGGAAAATTGACGATTTGCACTAGGAAACGTCCTAATGTGTCCATATAGGGGTGGTCAAGGCTTGTAAATTGCGTCAGGGTTTGGGGAGGGGTCAATTGGTACGGAGGGGAGAACTTTTCAAACCGAGTGGAGGGGACGAAATTGGGACGGCACGAGTTGTTGGTGGGGGATTTGGCAAAAAAAGGGAGAATGATGACATGGGAAGTGGGGGTTAGAAGTGACAGGAGATTCTCAGTAGCCTCACAACACAGGTGGGCGTTCGCTCCTTTCCTATGAAAGAATCTCAAAAAAAGGAGGAGGAAAGAGAGAGAATTGGTTGAAGGAACGCAATTATCTAACGGCAAACGGTGGGCTGCTGCAGACTGGGAAAAAAGGGCAACCCTGAAAAACACCCTGAAACCTGGAAATAAAAACGGACCCAAGAACCGAACAACGAGACCGAAAAAAACGAAACTCCGAACTCGGAATCACCAACGTCCCTCCTGAAGATAAAGAAAAGACCAAGGAGAAAGGGAAAAACCAAACGCGGTACCTAAGAGGCAAAAAGACTCCTGTAAAAACCTTCGGAATGGGAAGCGTCGGCGGCGCATCGGCCTCTGGAACCCAAAAACCCTAATGGGGGGAACCTCTTCGGACTAAAACCCAAAGAAACCAGTGGGCTAAGAAAACCTGGGAAGCCACGTAATGACATCTTAGGAACAAAAGGAACCAGACTAACATACGTCGAAAGCTACTCCCCCATATTCTACTCGCTTCCCAAAAAAAAATCCAGTCCCAACAGAAACCATAGACTCCAGATAACATCTAACACACGACGGCAGTAAGACTCCCACCAAAAAAAAAAGAGGGGGGAACCAAACAATCAGGGTTCGATTCTGTTATTTGTTGTTTCTTTCTTGGGAGACGGTCGACGTCGGACTAAAAGCTTGCGCTTACCTAGTAGCTCGGGGGGTTAGGTATTGTGAGGGGGAGAGGTTACCTCAAAGTTCGGTCAACGGGTGGAAGGCTTTAAAAGGGGGAGAAAAATGATTAGAAAAGGAATCGAAGGGGTGCGTTGTAGAAAGGATATCCGAAGGGAGTCCTTTTTTAACGGACTCATTTGAAGAAGGAGGTCCGGACATGTACACAAAGGCAGAGGATGACAGGCCGAGGAACTAAACAAGGATCTCTTGTAGTCGGGGGAAAGAAAGCAGGGGGTCCTCGATCATTATCTGAAGTCCATGCCCTCACATATGGCTCAAGGGGAAAGCCACCAGGTCGGGGACAGGAGAAGGGCAGGGGGATCGAGACAAAAAAGGGGTAATGGTCATAGGGTAAACTAAATTCTCAAATCGATCTTGAGAGTCAGAACATGTACTTCTTTGCGTGAAGATAGAAAACAAAAAACCTTCAACGAGTTTCAAATCGAGAAAAAAAACTTGGGCTGGCGACCAGCTGCGGACGCGAGAAGAAAAACATGCTGAAAAAGAATAAAAAAAGGCGTCGGCTATGGGGGTCACGGGAATAGTCAGGTCTACTAGGACGGAAATCTGTTCTAATTAGGGGGGGCTACATAAGGCGGGGACGGGGAAACTCATAGTTATCAAAAGGGGGGGACAGGAGGGGACCTGTTTGGTTGTGGTCGGTAACTAAGCTTCAGATTGGTGGGGGAGAAATTCGAGGGAACTTTAAGCATGCCAAATCATAGGAAAAAAGAAGGCAATCAAGGTGATGAGTGGGTGTGCTACGACACACTTCAGCCAAAGGTTATGAAAAAAACTGCGACAATGAATCAATACCGATAGATATCAATCAGGAGAAGTGGCAACACAATTGATGATGAAAAGATTCGACGATGAAACAGAAAACGGACGTAGTTTTTTGCGTAGCAGGTGCGAAAGGCGGGGAAAGGTACTGGGAGGGGGAGGGTGAAAGTTTTTCTTGGAAGGCGTCCATGAATGTCGGAGTACCATTTAACGAAACGGAAAAGAAAACGAGTTCAGAAAGGCGAGGGAATCATAAATCCTGTAATTAGGAGGGGGGGGCAAAAACTGGGAACAAATCCTCAGGAGATGTGTTTCGAAAACCACCATAAGAAGGACGAAGAGTAGAGGTCAACTGTAAGCCCGTGGGGTTCGCAGAAAGGAAGTGGGAAGCGTTTAAAGTCGAGTCACGACTGGGGAGAAGGGGGAGGACGTACGAAAACGGGGATAGGAAAAAAACATAGAACCGGTGAAGCCGTTACAGTGGCTAATGCGAAGGGGCAGCCATGGCCGACGTCCGGGCGAGAAATCGTAGAAAGACACTCTCTAATGGAAAGGGACATCACGGTCATTGGCTGGGGGGGTTTGCCCTAACAGGGGTCGGAGGCAGGTTCCGTGTTAGATAAAGAATCCGGAAGAAAAAGATCAAAAGGTTCTCAGCTCCAGCGAAAGGCTTCTAAGGGGACACCAACGGAAGGAAACTAGCGGAGGAGAATTAAATATCGAACTAGAGGGGACGGGTACCGTTTCGCAAGGGTTCAGTTTCAGGGGGACCGTAAAGTAGCGCCAGTAAGGGGAGAACGGAGGTGGGGCTGCGTACACGGAGCGACTGTTTCCTTCGAAAGATGGGGGGCCACGTATTGGGGAAGGCGGGGGAGGGAAGCATAATCGACGGGAAAAACGCGTGTTACATAAAGACAAAAAGAGACGCGAGGGGATGTTCAACAGGTAGGGTGGACCTCAGAAAACTCACAGGGGGGAGAATAGAAGTGGAGTTTTCCAATCTCCTCGGGTTTGTTGCCCGGAATAGGAAGGAGGCTACAAGTCCCCCGCTGAGGGGCTTGAAGACTGGTTTAGGTAGATTCGAAGAAGGGTTGATTCGTTTCGCAGGAAAAAAGAGGGTGTTAAAGGAAAATCTCCGCGGAAGAATCTCAGGTAGTGCCTGGTACCTGAAAGTGGTGGCAAAACTCATTTTGATCCTTTCCTGAGGGAAAGAAATAGAAGAAACGAGGATGGCTCCGGGAAAAACGAATCAAAGAGGAAAAATGCCTTCGGACAAGCCACTCTGTGGGTAGGGGAACAAAGGAAGTCATGCAGGGGCATGGTTCAGGGTCTCACAAGATCGATGAGGGAACTGGGGCTTAACTTAAAGCCAGGGGACAATCCACGCGAGATAAGGGAGAAAGACTGGGGTTAACAGGGAGAGCTCTGAAAAAAACGAAGTGAGGGAAAAAGATAGATGAAACGGCAAAAAGTGACGGCCATCTCCAGGAAGGGGAGTGTACACCGGGGACCTGGTGGGAAAGGCTTCCGGACTAACCGATTAGGTGAAAGGAAAATCTGTGGTCAACAAAGCGGGCCTGACGGACTCCACAGAAGGTATTGGGCTGGGATCTAAAAAAGGAACGCCTGTCCAAAGGATCGGGCGTTCGTGTAATTGAGACACTAAGGAGGTTTGGGGGGGGTATGCAGGATCGATATCAAAACAAAAGGATCGTTGGGACAAATGGCATTCACCTTACCTCATGAACATGGGAATGAGAAGGCGATGGAAGGGGGAACTACGAAGATAAAAGCAAACATTAGTGAGAACTCTAATTCAAAAACTATCGCATAGAGCAGAAGGGTTTAAGGGAAGTATGTTCGAAGGGATGCGATAGGAAAACTGAAAAAAGGGGTAGGACGGTATGACAGCCAAGTCTACTTTGGGGGAGGAGGCAGGGCAGCAAAAAGGGGATCCGAGGGAGCTCTACTGTAACTTTCCCGGGGAATGGAAAGGCGAGGTCTCGCGAAAAAGGGGTGCGGAATAAGATTTGCAGCATCAGGCAGAAAGGAAAAAGAGAGTCGCTTGTACGGAAAAAGGAGACGTCAGAGTATTAAAGTTAAAGGGAAACGTCCAAATTGGATTAAGAGATGAGGGTACATGTGAAAGACGTGGAAACGGAGGGGGGGACAGTCAGGACTCCGGGGGGGGGTGGGGGGGGGGTGGGGGGGGGGGGGGGGGGGGCATCTCCTACCTATCATTTAAGTATAAACGTTGTGGTTCGACGCAAAAATCCTTGAGGAACGGATGACTGTTACGCCAAAAAAAACAGGGAAAGCACGGGAAAAAATGAGGAACCGGGCATAAACACCTTAAGGGCAAAGCCTTCGGCCCACTCAAATACCCGCCAGGCCTTGACCTAAGGAAGCAACGGAGGTACAAGGAGTACGAGACCCTCTTCAGAAGTAAGGACTCTCGAAGGAGTCTTAAAAGGGTCGAGGTCCTGTCTCGAGTTGGCAAACGGGGAGAGGGGGGGAGAAGCGCCCAAGCAGGAGAGACATCGGACTATGAAAGGGATGGAAAAGGGAGGCGCAGTTGAAGAATCGGGCAAGAGAAATAGTCTTTCTGGGGGAAGAAACCAATGGGAGCTGGGTTTCACATGGGCACCGCCCCGCAGGAATCCAGATTGGGGGGAGGAAGGTCGTATGAAGTGTGGCAGGCAGGGAAAAGAACTATGGAAACCGCGAACCACCAGGGGACACCCAAACCTATCAAACTCAGGGAAAGAGTCTCGAGAGAAAACACAGAAGGTACGGGGGAAAAAGCATAGGGGGGGAACGCGGAGGCAGTCCGGATGTTCCTTTCATCTAATCTAACAGGACGTTACGGAAGAGGAAGGGGGGAAGGGCGTAAAGGGAAAAACTGGAAGGGCGAGACAGTGGGTTGTACGAAGCAAAAAATCCATCACAGGGGGAGTGCCTCAGTGGGACGCTGGGGGGACCCCGGGGCTTATGGATAGGGAACGACTCGAGACACACGTAACATGGGGGCGGAAAGTCAAGAAAGAAAAAAAAACTGCAGAGTTTGGGAAGGGACGAAAACCCTCCAAGAATGGAGAGAGGGCTAATCGCAAAAGGGGTCTTTCAAGAGTTGGACCCAAGTAAGGGCTAAGAAGGTAATAAAAAAAAATGAGGGAGACTACAGTAGGAGGGAGGCAAAAAGGGGGTCGATAGATTCCTAATAGGGAGAAAAAATTATCTGATTCTGAAAAGAACGATCGGAGACCGGGGTGGTGGACTGAAGCGAGTAACTACAAGAAAAGTCGATTGGAGAGGGGAGGGAAGGGATTCAAAGGGACTGAAGAAATGGCAAAAGAGGGTACCAAGAAGGGTGGCGTTCCTCTCAAAAAAGCTGGGGAAGGGGGGGTCACTCGCGAAGGTGAGACCTTCCTTCGCTTGGTGAGGCCCGACGAAGCCTGGTCAACGGGGGTCTAAAGAAGGTGAACTTGATGAAAGACGGAGAAGAAACGGGGTTCGGAAGATCACTGAAAAAACCAGGCGTAAAGATTCAGAAAAGGAAGACAACACCAGAAGCGGCATCAGGGCGTATCAGGGGAGCCAAAGTAAAAACTCTCGCCACTGGGGTGGTACAGGTAGTTAAGGATCAAAAAGGGGATGAGACCCCATCCAAGAAATCGGCCGACTCGTCTAGGTCATCTGGTCTATAATAGAGGAAGGGAGGCGAGAGTCCATAAAAAAAGAAAAGGTCATGCTAAAACTTCTCCCGGTAGGGGGGGGGGGGGGCAGAGGTGTTTTTTGTTCGCTCAGACGGCTTTGAAAGGAGGATTCGGTTCGGGAACTGGTGGTGTTGGGGGGGTGACCGGGTGGGGGGTATTTCGGTCTGGGTGTGGCTGGGAGCCACTATTGTACGGGTGGGGTCGTGAAGTATATGAATGGAGGGGGCGGAGGTTTCGTATACACCCCCAAAACCCGCTTGGGTTCTTTTGGGAAGCCGGAAGGAGGGGGACCAGACGGGTTCAGGATTGCAAGAAATGGTCAGGCCTGTTTCCAGGCTGCGGGGAAAAGGAGGTCGTGGTGTGCCATTGGGAAGGGGGGGTTTTTTCGGTAGGTGACTTCGCGTTAAGGTGTACGGCGGCGGTTCCGAGTGAGGAGGGGGCGTGCTGAGGGGGGCGTAGGGGGGGAAGTCGTATTGACATAGGGGTCGAAGGTGTGCATTTCGAGTAAGGAGTGCCTGGATAAAAAAAGTGCGGTTCTAGGTTGAACGCGGAGCCATGCGAGGAAAAAACAAAACGGAGTGAGGGAGAAAAAAAAGAAGGAAATGGGCTGTTCATAAGGAACCGGATCGAACAGCAAAGGTGTTAGGGAGGGGGTGCCCTGAAGCCTTTAAATACACGGGAAGGAAAAGAACCCAAAAAGACCAAAAAATTCATATAGAGGAATAATACGCCAACAACTTAGCCACACGCCGCGAACTCAATCAAAACAGAAGATTCAACAAGTCCACGAGACGAAACAAAAAGACCAAAAAAAAAAAAAGGGCCAGTTAACAAAAAACAAAGAATGTTCAAACCGCAAAAAGCCTCCTTTAAAGGAGGCATTACCATCATGGGGAGAGGAAAAAAAGACAGAGACAACCCACGTCCTTTCAACTCTGCGTCACCCCAAAACTGTCCGGCACAGAAAAAAAGACATCGAACTTCAGAAACGGTCACCGAGAAAACCAAGCGTAAAGGGCTACATGAAAATACGCGAACAGCTTACCCACATAACGAAACAAGAAAAACTGACCACACAAAATCGGGCGGAAAGTCTACAGCTCAAAAGCGCGAGATGGGGGCCACACCAGAAAGGGTCACACAAAAAATGACGCGACTCTTTATGGTGGGGGGGTCATGTCACGACAGGAAGAAGGATCGGAGTACCTGTCTAGGGGAGACTTCGAAGGAGGGATGCGTGGAAGATAAAAAAAATACAAATTTCGTACGGAGCGGATATACTGTGGATAAATGCTGAGAAAAGGGCAATCGGGTGGGGGGGAGGTTGAACTCCTTCTCAGACTCCCGTTACAAGACAGAATCCTGGGGTAAGACGATTGATACTTGAGGACTAAAAGAAAGGTCTTCAGCGTCAGAAGATTCCAACTACCGACAAGAGGGAAGGACTGATGTGCTGGGGGCTTGATACATGCATTGATCAGGGGACGAGCACGAAATAAGTGGGGGGGGGGGGTTCTGATCCTGGGGAATTTTCCCGAAAAACAAAACTGTGGGGTCAGCTACCGGGACTACCACAAAAAGGACTGGTAATGTAGTTCTGACTCAGAGAAGTAACTTTGGGGGGCATTCGAGCCCAAAATCATCAAGACTTGGGATAGTGGTCTAAAAAAGGGCAAGTCGTGCGTTGGGGAAACGATAACAGAAAAAGATCGTTCGGGGGTCGAAAGAGATCACATTCGGGTTACTGCGACCGGGCCTGACGCGATCGTCCAAAAAGGAGAGACCGGACACCAAGAAGGAGGGGAGAGGTTATTCAAAAAAGAGGTCGATGCTCAAATTGACAAAGGCGGGAAGACGAAATCGTGGGGTTGTAACCCGATCGACCGGGGGCTGGGTCACAACAAACCCGAAAAGAAGAGAATGGGGGGGGGTTTATTCTTGTCAAAAAGTGAAAAAAGAAGGGGGAACGAAGGTACGGGGTTCGATATTTCGGCCGGCCGCCGCAGCGGAAAACAAGGAAAAACTTCAAAAAAATTGATTCAGGGTGGTTACTTGAGGTAACAACGATACGCATCAGGAATGAATAATCAAGAGAAACCACCGGCTCCGAAAAGGAAAACCCGAAAGGTGTCCGGAACCACCAAAAAAGGGGGTTACAGAAGATTCTACTTAAGCACCGCCAGTCCTGTTGTGTTGGTGCTGCTTGATAGAAAGAGATGACCTTAGAAAGGGCTGACCGGGGGGGCGGTTTCGGTTCGGAAAATCAGCTTTAAGGGAAAAGGAATTAAAAAGGGAAAGAACGACATAGTTCTACCGGGGAGGCACTGAAGAAAGAGAATTATGTCATGCTTAAAAACTTAACGGGAACAGACGAAACCTCAGGGTCCACAGGGTGGAGAACCAATCCATGGAGAGTGCTTCTTGCTCAGGATTTCCGGAAAAATGGGTGTCTCATAGGGGAAGTGGGTCGAGGGAGGATCCTTCTATTCGGATGGGGAGAATTTCTTAACGATCGAGAACAAAAGAACAACAATCAAGGGAACGTTAAGGTAGGGGAAACGGGGGTCCTCGCTTGCAGGAGAGTCTAGATTGACTAAAGAAAAACGAGCACACGAGATTCGCACTGGGGAAGTATTAGTGTATTGCTCGAGGGTTGTCAACACACTGCAGAAGGGGTAGCTGTGGGTCCGGGTCACTCACGGACGCCTGCAACCATCGGAGTCATGGCTAAAAAAATCATAAGAGAGAACTGCAGTAAAAAAAAAAAAAAACAAAACGGTATCTCTGCCGAAAACCTCAATCGTAATTATAGGAAAGGGGAGGCGGGCAAGGGAAAGACGGATGAACCTGAAGGGACTCGGAAAGACCTTTCCTTCGTGGCACGAAAGTCCTCCGTCAAGGGGAGGTCTCAAATTTTGCTCGGAACGGGTCGCGAAACCTAGGGGATTAGGGTGGGACAGGGAGGGGGAGCCGACGGTCAGTACGGCAGGGAAAAAACTCTGCCGGGGGAAGGGTCGGTGCAGTAAAGAACAAACAAAACCTCGAGGCTTTCCAGTTGGGACATCAGGAATAAGGACAGAAAGCGGGATGGTTAGCTCAGACAGAGGGGTGGGGTCCGGGGCACAGGGGACGCCTGACCTTTACAAAAGACAAGGCAGGAAGAGAGTGGGGAGAGGGGGGAAATAGATGAATGGAGGGAAAAACCTGGGGGGGGATTAGGTCGTAAAAGGGTCATCTTAAGTAATCCGCATGCGACGTTGGGAGAAAGGAATGCCGGGGAAATCATGGGTGGGGGTCACCACGTCAGGGGGGGGGTCCTTGAAAAAGGTAGATAAGCTTAAACAAAGTGGCTCAAAGGGAAAAAAGAAACAGGAAGGACAGGATTATATGTCATCAACCAACAAAAGAGGAAGGGTTCGTCCGCGAAATTGCCAAAAGGGGTTGGTAACATAATTGTAAAACGAATCCTAGAGGAGGAAAATGACGGAACGGAGCACACCTTTTGATGCCTTTGTAATCTAACAGGGGATTCTCAAGGTAGTCAAGTGGGGACAGGCTCGCTCACACAACAACGGAAGGAAGAGGAGATGACTCGGCGAAAAAAAGGGAAGCTAACGATCCTCTTGGTGGTCACCGGCGTAAAAGGGTGAAGGCAGGGGGATCGACTATAGGGGCTAGGAGGTTTACCTGGGAATGGGTCACCACAGTTCAAGGGCAATTCGATTGCCACACAATCAGCCGTTGGAGTTGGAAGGGAACCGTGATCCGGTGACCGAGGGTGCTTTCAAGCATGGGGGGGCACTACGTGGGGGGGGGGTGTTGGGCAGCAGGGGACTGATATCAGGACTACCACATGTCTCAAACTTGATCGGGGGAAATGCTGGGGGGGGAAAACAACGTACCTCAGTGACACCCCTGATTATGCTCGACGATGTGAAAGGGTACGAAAAAACGCAAACATAAAAAAAACGGGGGGTTACCTATAATCAGAAAAGCCCAGCAAAATCCGGGGGAAGTGAACTTGTCATCGCCTGAAGGAGACAACCACACCTTGGCTGAAAAACAGACAAGCGGATCTTGCTTCTCCTGGGAAAAGGGAAGAAAGGGAGCGGCGACGTTCGACGTCACACTCAAGGAGGAAGGTCCCCTCAGGAACCCTCAATCCCTCCTGTCCCAATAGACGAAGACCGGAGTGGGGCGAGGAAACGTTTACGGGAAAGACGTTCTCGTATGCTGTAAAGGACGGTGTGAAAAAAGAGGAGGGGGTACATGGCGACAGGGGGGCAAAAGCCTACTGACTCTCAAACTCGGCATCGCCGCAGCCGAGGGAGGGAATGATCCCCGTTTTTGGGACTAACGGCGCGAAAGAAGGGGATCCGGGGAGGTTCATAATTGAGGAAGGCAAGGAGGACGCATTAGAGGAAACCTAACAAAAAGAAGGGGGGGGTGTGGGGGGTGGTGGGGGGGGTGGTTGGTGTGTTGGTTCTTTCGGGGGAAAACTAAACCGGATCTCCGCCCGTGATGAACTACATCGGGTGCGGGAGTCTCCGGAATAAAGAGAGCGTCAGGAATCCTTAAGGGAGCGGCGTATTACTGCTTGACTATGGAGGTGTCTAACGGTGTTGTGAGGCAAGGGGGGGCAAATTACAACCTTCTAAATCTGAAGAAGGATCATCACATATTAAAAACTTGAAAGCGGAAAACGTCTCGAAAGGAAAAATCATGAGAAAGGGCTACGAAGATCGGGAGGGACGTTGTGGTCTAAATCGTCAAAGGGGTCGCAGGATGGGTAGTCAAATTTAAATGCAGCCAGGCTTCGAGGATGTCAAAAAATGGAACTGGTGTATTCCGGTGGGTCGCGCAAGGTACTCTCAAGACAATGTCGGGGGGGAACGAAGACAACAAGAGGTCACACGACTGCTCGAAAACTGTCAAGCATCGCAGACAGGGGAAAAACCTATAGAAAAAACACAAAAACGACTTAAAGTGGCGGTGTATGGGGATCAGATTACGAAACGCAGGACAGGGGTGCGTTGTAAAAAAGATAACGCAGGAGGGGAACGAAGAGGAAAAGTGCGGGCGGCGAACAAAAAAGATGTTAAAAGAGGTAGAGCGTGTCGCGAACAGGGTGACCCCAACGAAAAATCAAAGTTGGTCTTGGAAAGTGAAGGGGGTACCGGATTCTGCGAAAGAAAAAGAAACCTCAGGAAAAAAAAACCTGAAATTCGAAAGGCTAGAAGCGAAGGAAAAGAAACTAAAGACGGCGGATCTTACAAAAAAAAAATCCGGTAGGAAGAGATACTATAGCCGCTAGGGCAAGGGACTCTGCCGGGAAAAGATCCGCCGCGCGGTGAATACTAAAAAATCTCGCCGGGGAAGGAGTATATTATCCGGGTGGAGGGAGGAAGAAAGGTAGCATAGAAAGGTGGAATTCTTAACCGCCTCAAGGGGGAGCAGTTTGTTTGGGGCAGAGGGCTGGGAAACTCAATAAGGAAAAAGTGAGAAGAGAAGATTTAGGGTTGGTCTACTTGACGTTAAAAGTCTTGAGGACTTTCTCAAGCGGGCAGGAAAAGAAGCAGGGGTACCGGGAGAAAACAAAAGGGGATGTGGTAGTTCAATGGCCTAAGGTCATTGATCTCCATCTTCTTGTAGGGCCATCCAACCTTAAAAGGCGGAAAGGACACTTCCCCTGAGGAAGACGAAAGCATCGGGTCAGTAATCGGAGATCAAATCGGATCCCCGTAGGAAGACTATCCATTCGACAATAAGAAAAGAGCATAAGGAGAAAAGTCCACATGAGAAGAGAAGCGAAAGGTTGAAGGAGAACTCTCTCCCGAAAAAGAAAACCTAAAAAAATCGGACGAATGTCTCACGGCTAGGAGAAGGCACTGGACTAGGAAGAGGCTAAAAACGTTCATGAAGGAAAGCGTTCGTGGGGGGGGGAACCAATGTTTGGGGTGTGGGGAGGCGGAAGAAAGGTGGGAGGAGTAGCGCAGGGGGGGGGTGTGTGGGGAAGGGGATGTGGAAGTAGTGTGAAGGCAGTGGGAGAGGTTTTCGACGTAAATCGGCGGGAGTCAGGTGACGGGAAGGGAGGTACGGCCTTTTTCTAGAGGAAAGGGGGGTACACTTGGTCGAGGAACAAGGCGTTGGATAAGGGGGGGAAGAGTCGAGTGTCAGAGAAGGGCCTGGAATTAAAGAGAGGGTGGCACGAGGAGGTGCTTGTGGTGAAAAGGGATTGCCGGGTTTTTTGGTGTAGGGAGTGGGCGCCGTGTAATGGGAACGTCGGAGGGGGGTGCAGAAGGGTTTTAAATGGGGTGGGTAGGGGGGTTTTAAAACGAACAAATCAAGGTTGGAAAAAAAAAAAAAGGCGGCGTTGGGGGAGGGGGTGGGGGGGTGTTTAAAGGGGGGAAGGAGGAAGATGAAGAAATTGGGAAGGGTGGGTCAGGTCGTCTCTTTTCGGAAGAAGGCTTGCCAAGTCTCGCAAGAAAAAGGGGGGCACATGCTATCATGGGGGAAATTCCCAGAAAAAAGATCTCTCAACAGAAAAACAGATGGGTGGGTGGGGGGGGGAAAAAGAAAAGGAGTGGGTTTTAATAGGAACAGGAAAGGGGAAACCAAGGCTGAGCTCACTGAAGACTTCGCGAAGTGCCCCATAAAACCGAAAAACTGGAGTTCATTCGAATGGACAATACGACTCAAATCGAAGGACAACAAAATCCGAACTCGGCAGAATCTACTTCAACCTGGGGAGACGAACACTCAACAAAAGACCAAAAACTGCACCCGAAAACCTGCCTCTAAGATTGAAACCAAGCCTGCAAAAGGAGTTCCTGGGGAACGTCATGTCAAGAGGGGAAAAAGCGTCAAAACAAAAACCAACTTCCTTTTCCCTAGGGGAGGCTTACAAAAGAAACTGTAGGAATCGAGGTACAATCCTGGCCATGATAAGTAAACCACGGGGCAAAGAGAACTAACCTAGGCAGGAAGGCAGACTCTATACTCTAAGGTTCCGACAACCAAAAGGACATCCACTTGTCCCCACGAAAGACCCTCGAAAAAAAAAAGAACTGATACCAAGACACCGCCTTCTTCTGACTCAAAACAAGAACACTCTGGGTAAACAAAATTCAATGTCGACATGAGGGGGGAAAGGGTTGTTTAGTTTCTGACTGAGCAATAGAACGCTTATCCGACAGTGAGGCGAGTCAAGGCGAGGGTTTTATTTGAGGGCGGAGAGCGGTATCAGAACCGAAAACAGGTCGAGGAAAGAGGGGGATCTGGGCTGGGGGCCGCGCGCCCTGCTTCGGTAGGGGGGAGGGAAGGGGGGAGGGGGAGTAAGGATCTACTACAAGGGAGATTAAGCCTGGGGGGGCTTCTCAGTGATCCGGTCCAGGAAGACTTCGAGAACTCAAAAAAGGGAATCGTGGGTGAGAAGAAGGTAAAGAGCTTTCAGGGCCCTACAACGACTGTGTCGAGAAATGGGGGGGGGGGGGGGTTGGTTTTACTCAGCCAGGGGGTAAAGGTTAAACTACAAAAGTGTGTGGGACAAGAGTTCCGAAGAAGCTTGTCAGTATAAGGAAAAAATCAAGGGGAAGGGATTCCTTCATTCACTCCACACTCAAGAAAAGACTGTCTAGGGCCGCACAGGTCAGTAGGGGGAGGTTTAAGAATAGAACCAACCGGAGCACGAGAGTTCGTGGAAACTGAGGCAACACCTTGAGGGGGCTAACCTCGGAGGACTATACTGCAAACACAGGATTACTGCAAGCAATCTCAAAGTACGCGTTAGGATGCGTAAAAGCAAAAGGGAGATGCAATAACACTGAGCTGTGAAAGCGGGCGAAGGGGAAGGAAAAGGACCATCCCAAGGCTGTGGGAGGGTGGGCAGAGAGGTAAAAAGAAAAGGAAGGTTGGGGGGTCGGCGTTCGACTGAAGTGACTAATGTAATTGGTTTTGGAGGAAAGAGAGTCTTGGGACTATCCGGGGGGGGGAAATGACGAAGGACCACTGTGGAACAAAGGACGCATAAAAAAAGAAGGGTTCATTGGAAATACTTAAGAAAACGATAGGAAGATCACTACAATCGAAGGACTTAGCGGACTCAAGAACAGGAAAAGCCGTGGGCACGGAAAACACAGGGGGAACGTTCATAATACTTCTACGAAGAAAAACAATGGGATAGAGGTTGGTGGGGCGCGCGCGGGGGGGGAATCTAGGGACCAGGAGGAAACTAAAGGGGGGGGAGTGACCGGGGGTGTTCTTGATGAGGAAAAATTAACATCGTGTCCGATACCTTCGAAACACGGAACCTACAGGGCGAAAAAGAGCAGGTCAAATAAAGAAGGAAAAAGGCGCTTGACAACGGTGAATCCAAGAAGGGCGCCAATGGGTGGGTATGAAAAACGGCACGTCTCTGGGGAGCGCTGGAGATGAGGGAACTTCGAAGAACAGTGGAAAACAAGGGACAGGTGGAGGGGTACCTCTAAGGTCGAAAAAAATGGTCAGAAGGGGGGAGTTACGATACAGAACAAAAGGGGAGATACCCACTCATCCCTGGTTAAGAATTGTAAATAAGAGACGGAATCTCAGGCCCTGACGGACAGGCAGGGGAATCGGCGAGAAAACGGCGCTCGGGGGGAAAGTAGGGGTCATAACTGTACCTTTAGTTTTTTTGGGGCCGGAGGGGGGCCCGAAGGCGGGGGTAGGAGGGGGGGGACTGTTCAACGTGTGAGTCAAAGGGAGAACCTTGCCATCTACAATAGGGTAGATAAAAAAAAGACTGAAGGCTGGATACAGGGAGAACAAAAAGGTTGAGCCGTCCCTCAAGAAAGACGGCGTCATTCCTGATCGGGTAAGGAAGAACGGATGAAAGTGGGTCGTGAAGGGTAGAAAAGGGCTCAAGGGGGACTTAAAAGACGGAAAAACGCTAATATCGAGAATGAGGAGGGGCTCGACAAGGTCTCGAACCGGAGGTGAAAGGGGGGAGATTGGGCCAAGTGTTGAGTCAAAAAAGGGGGAACGTTCAAACTAAAAAAAGAATTGGGGGAAAGGGATGTGCAAAGAAAAAAAAACATAACGGGAAGTAGGGGGGAACATGTGGGGAGGCCCGTTGTACATAAGAAGATTCTTTTGGGAACTCGACAGGCATCGGTGGTTGTTCATGGAGGAAAATGACTAAGTGGAACGTCGGTAAAAAACGTGTAGAAGGGCGGGAGTCGTTTGAAATGTCAGAAAAAAGGGGAGAAATCAGTGGATGTGTTTCGTTTAACGGCACAGCGGGAGAAGAAGAACTAAGAAGGCACGGGGAGCCATAGGGTCCGGGACCCAGCCATGGGCAAAAGAGAAGGGGGGGGTGAGCACGGTCCTATATAAAAAAAGATGCCAACAGAGAGTGTTCTCAAGTGACGGAAAAGAAACTGGAAGAAGACCGTAGGAGACTCGTCAGTCACACAGATAAAAAAAAACTCGGGGGGTTTAGGACTCGAATTCAGGGGCCCTCGTGAAAAAGGGAAAAATGTCCAATAATATCTATCATTCGTAAGGACGTCATACACCTGTTGGCCGGGGGGGGAAATCGCATCGCGGATTAACTTCGACGAACAGGGGGGGGGGGAATTTCAGCTCAGAGAAAACAACAAAGAAAACGGAGTGATTAAAAAGATATTAACGGACAAAAACACGTTCGGAAAGGACAAACCAAGAAATTGATGTTCAAAAAGGATCACCTTGGGGCCGGGAATTATAGAGGGCTATTAATGGAAAGGGGAATCTGGTCAAAGAACGGGGAAAGGGAATGCGTCTTACAACCAACCAAAGCGGGGGGCTGGATCGGGTATAAGAAGTCTATCGAAATCGGGAGTCAATGGCAATAAACAGAAGGTAGGAGAGCAGAATAAACGGAAAAGATACACAACAAAGGTGCTTGGTGCAAAGGAGGGACCCGGACAGAGGGGGAAACCAAGATCTTATGGCGGATGAAAACGAGAGGGAACCGAAAAAAAAATCCAAGCCAAGGAGGGGAGCATATCATCTGCACCGAAATCCACAGCTCCCTTTCCGAGGAAACGTAAAAGAGGGACTGGTCGATTATCGACTGTAAAACACACACGGCCTAGATGACACACTGTAGAAGAGTGTGGCTTCTTCAGAGCAACGGAAAAAGGAAAAATCAAGTAAAGCACTGTCGGTAAGTGCAAAAAACAAAGAAACGGGCAGGAGAGGAAGAAAAGGGGGCCTAGGAAAGAGGACCCCTCAGGGAAAATAGAGGACCTATTCAGTCGTACCGGGCTATATACTTGCTCGATTCCTGGCCTTTAGAGCTCACGGTGGGAATGACAAAAAAAACTTCGAGAATGGGAGAAAGGGGAAGCCTCGTCTACCGTGAAATCTCCTCGGATTCGGCCCCGAAAAGGGCTGCTATAAAATGGTTGTTCAGCGGAAGAAAGCAGGATCCGGAGGGGAAGGTTGGGACAAAAGATCGCGCCTGGGAAACGCCTCGTGAATCCTAAAAGGAAAAAGCCTCAAATAAGGAGTACCAAAACCAAATCTCGAAAAGGAAGTGATGTACAACCCGTAGAGCTGAGGAAGTCGAAATATTCTAGGGAAAATAAGGAGGGGGGAGATCGAAAGGAGGAGGAGGGAAAAAGGAACTGCTAACCGTGGATGGGGGGGGTTCGTTTTAACGGAGAGAAGCCCTGGGGGACGCCCACGACTCTCCGTGTCAT
>Ga0179591_1297908_pt1 | contig 26288 bp, 33 predicted proteins | sample CZOMad2_1_08_16f_FD_182891 | JGI IMG/M metagenome (GOLD analysis project Ga0179591, IMG submission 182891) | Vadose zone soil fungal communities from Angelo Coast Range Reserve, California, USA - CZOMad2_1_08_16fungal (PacBio error correction) | ecosystem: Environmental > Terrestrial > Soil >...
ATATTTATGGACACGTTGGCAAGTCAAAATTCAAGGAATTTCAAGTGGGCGGAGGGCGAGGACTTAGAGCGTAAAACCCAACGCGGACTTGGGCCTGATTTTGTGAGCCGCCGGGGATTATTGTCACGTAACCTCTAAAACCTTGGCGACCTGGGGCGAAGTCCTTCAGGGACACGGTTGGACGCCAAGCACGGAAGGGTCAGAAAAAGCCACGAGTTCATCTCTGGTCAGGAAGCGGCAATGTCTTGAGAAGAAAAACTTTAGATGTGTGCCTCTGAGGGGAGAAGGCCCCGCGAAGCGCTCACGCCTTGGAGGGTAAGACAGAAAACAATAAGATCACCAACAACGGCGATAGACCTCCGAGGTTGTTGGCAAGGAACTTTTGGCGCTTTGCGTTATTGTTTCATGTGGCCTCCCGATGTTGCAGGGCGTTCGGCGGAGTTGGGGACGAATACTGGGGACTTAACACCCAACTGCTCTAGCGGGGCGTGCCTGAGAGAGGTACCCGCAGTTTGGGTACGGAACGGAGCCGGTGTGAAAGTTCCCAAGCTCCGGGAAACATGCCCCACCCAAAAAGGTTCGACCCACCGCAGCGCGCTTGGAGCTGGAGCTGGCCCCCGAGCCTGAAGAAGACAAGCAGGCAAGGAGCATTGAGATGAAATGGGAGCGGCAAGACAAAAGAGTAAAGAAATCCTGGCATATAGATCGAGGGCTGCGCCCGGTAGAGTGAAAGGAGCGCAGACAAAAGGCGAACGCTTTGCTGGGAAGAGTTGGGGGGGGATCCCTAGACTAGAAACTGAGGCATGGAGGAGACCGTATAAACTGAAGACAAAGGAGATAGTAAGGGGGGGCCCTGCTCAGGATTTACTGACGAAGCGAGGATGTTGAAACCATCTAATCTCCCTGGGGGAGGAGAAGACAGGGCTGGAGGGCGGGAGAACGACAGAGAAAAGCGCCTGGTTCGTTGGAACAGAATTTGGGGAAGCTCGTCCGATCGGGAAGGAGGACGAGAGGTTGGTGAGAAGACCGAGAAGGGAAGCGAACCTCCGAACTGCGCGGGACGGGAATCCGGACAGTGGATCGTCTGGAGGAAACTACTCACAGGTCAGGGAGTGAGAGAAGGTACTTGGAAGGGGCGGCAGGGAAGGAGAGCCAGGAGAGAGACGAAAAAAGGAAGAGGAAAAACGAGATCGAGGAGTCGGCGAAGGACTGCTCCTCAGCCTGGGTTTTGGGGTTTGGTGTTTGGGTGGGGGGGGCGGGGGGGGGAGGAGGTTTGTGGGTTGTTTTTTTGGGTGTGTTTTTTTGTTTGGTGGGGGGGTGGGGGTGTTGTAGGTTTTGTATGGGGTTTGTGTGTGTTGGGGGTTTGTGGTTGTGGGTTGTTGGGGTGAAGACAGCAAACGCAACCAGGGCAGATGCGAACTCAACAACCAACGGAGCAAGAGTCCATCGGAACGGTGGACATCACAACACCGGCTGTCGCCGAATCCAGAGGGTCGTAACGCCCGGGAGGGGCGCCGGAGACTGGAGGCACAAGATCTACCGAAGAAACCACCCCCCTGCTCCCGTCAAGCTGATGTTCAGAGACCAACCCCGTATTAAATCCGGAAACTTACAGGACTCATGAAACGACAAGGGGGCACCCATGCAGAGATAGGACGGACCCGTACGATAAGAAATCCCCTAGAACAATTCCCCAAGAAAGGCCCGCGCTGCGGCAGGGGATGCGCGTTTACGCGACCGGTCTGAAAACCTCTCAATAGAATGGGTTCCTCAGTATTCGACTTCTTCAGAGTCCGAGCAGGGACCGGGGGCTTAGTCGCGTGCGTAGGAAAACGTCCCTCAAGAAGATGTTAAAGGAAAGGAGGCTCGATGGTAAAGGCCACGCCATAAGATCAGCCGGAGGACGATGGCACCTATATGCGGCGAACGCAAAAATCTCAGAGGGTCGAAACCTTCCTTTTGGCGCCTGAAAACACGTAAGGAGCAAGGGAAGACGTCATGATCGAAATGCGCCGGGCTGCTCGAGGGGAAAAAAGAAGTGGCATGGGCCAGCGAGGCAGAGAGGCAGAAGGTTTTAAAATCCCCTCAGGGTGCTGGTGGTGCGGGCAGGTTTAAACGGTGCAGCGGGAAGGCAACTGCTCCGAGCCGGAAATTAACAAGATCCGGGGAGAAAGTGGGGAAGACGGCTCGGCAAAAAAACACGTCAGCGAGGGTTCGCGCATCTGGAAACGGAACGACCCTATGCAACTTATCGTCGTACTGCGAAAAGACGCCCGCAATCGCGCACAGGGAGGACCCATGGCACAAAAAACCTAAGCCGACCGGACGGAAAAGGGAGGCCAAAGATCGACGCAAAAAAGCAGACGAAATTAGAGGGGTTACCAGGAGGTCTACTATCAAGGGCCGGTCAGAAGGGAGCGCGGTTGCCGGCTTCGGAAAAAATGGACCCGAATTATAACGGCAAGGGGGGGGGGGAGTAACGAATGGACGCGGTAGAAGAATCGCTGGGGAGTTGAAGGGACAAACGCGACTTCGTTTCCAGATTAAAAGAGGACAAAAAGAGCCGGTCGAAAGCACCGGGTCGGGGAACGTATCATCAAGAGGCAAGGGCCAATCTAAGGGTTTGTCTAGTCCGCCGAGTCTCCACCGCCGAATTAAAGCAGCTGGCGCACTTGTCAAAACAGATCGTACTGGGAAAGGACGTTCGCGGGGACCACGATTGTGGAGGGGAAAAGGGAGTCAGAAGGAAGCGAGGACTTTTTCCGGCTGCGCCGAAATCAACACGCAATCGGTCAAAAACGGCGGCGGCCGGGAAGAGTGAAGGGGGGCAGGGACGGAAAGGGAGGAAAAAAAAAACAAGGGGGGAGGGAGGTCTACCCGTCAGAATCGTCTACCACGAGTGGAAGGCCTGCAACCGGGAACGTGAGTCCGGACGCAGAAAGAAGAATCAGCTACGGGGAGCAAAAATCTCGGCACCTAGCGCTCGCCCCACAGCACAACCGATCGGTAAAACGATGGTTCGATCTCGAGAGCCCAATACCACGACAAAAGGAATTAAGTGGTCTGAGTAGGAGAAGGTAGTTTGGGTCAGTATGCGTTGCATTGACGCGTGATAGTACGGAGCTCCGGTCGCGCGAAACATTCGACATCAAGGTTACCGTTGCGGACGGGTATAAAGAGAGACTGTGATGGGGAGATGGGTGAGAAAAGCAGGGTACGGCTTGGGAGTAGTCCGCTGAGCCGGAACCCAAAGGAAACATCACCGAATTTTCCACCTCAACCGGCGGCAAGCCCGAGCGGCCGTGAGAACCAGGAAATAGACTCCCGGAAGGCGTGAGGAAGAAGGGAGTGCCCAATTAAGCGAGCTATGGGGGGGGAAACGCGTGATCCGAATGAATCAAAACCAGGTCTACCTGTCGGAGAGATTGCTCTGAAAGCTTGTTAATTTCCGCGCCTGATCTAGCGGGACGAGCGTCGCGAGAGAACATCCGAAGGAGCTCGCTTTCGGGGAGGAGGTAGAGAGAACTGGCGGCGGGAGACACTCCGGAAGACGCAACGCGAGATCTGATCTCAAAAAACAACACAACGGAGAGGATCTCAATTACCTGCCGCAGCACGCGCATTTCAAGATCGCTCCCCCGAAGGAGACGAGCTGCGGATGGAGGAGAAAGAAGACGGCGATCGATGCGCAGGAAAAGAGAGAAACAAACCAATTAGGGGGATGAGGAGCCGGGCTCCGCCGAACACCGCATCGGAGTGACTTTCCGGAGGATCCAATCGTCGAAATTTTACGGAGCGAGGAGAGAACGATACGCAAAAAAAGGCCGGAAACGTGCGAAAGGGAAGGGGGTTTCAAAAAAGACTCGCGCTGGAAACAAACACCGTGTATTGAATATCGACGGAGGTGCCTAACTATGTCGAGTGCTGGCTTGGGCAGCCAAGAGAAGACAGAGCGGACGAGGAGGGGTGATCAGCAAGAAAACAAAAGTCTGGAGGAGCCGCAACGTGCACCATTGACTGTGTCGAAAGGTTCAGGGATCAAACGGACGGTCAGGGGAAAAGCTAGAAAGAGGAGCTCAGAAGAAAGGACCCGCGTAACAATTCCGCTCGGGGAATCAACGCTGAACTCGTTTCGAAAGACATCTCCATGGTCCGGGGGAGGCGGGGGCCGAGAAGAGAAACGAAAAATCGAGGGGAAGCAGTTCGGGGAAGGCCCGGTCGAGCGCGATCCCAGACGCGATGTGCGCGCGAGGGACGAATTCTCGAGGAAGGGAGTGGCAAGAAAGGGGAAGTCGCGGAAACGACTGGGTCGGGGCAGACCAGGGGAGGACAGAGGTTCGGGCTGACCGCAAGGCTCTTTAAGAACTAAGCGAACTGCCCAAGCCTCGGACGAAAGGAGGGGGGGAAAGGGAAGGTGGGGCTCGTTGACGAAGGCGTACTCTGATTGACATAGAGAGGGGAGGCGCGTTTCCTGCGGCCTATCGAACCGACCGAGCGCGGGTACTCAGTCGTCCGGGTTGGGAGAAAGGGGCAATGCAAGCGGAAGAGGGAAACCAGGCTGCGGGCTTTAAGGGCCAGGCTCCGTAAGGACACCAAAGACCGCGTAAGGAGGAGATTTGTTGGGGAAATTCTGGGCCCCTCAGAACCTGAGGAAGAAGGGGAAAAACGGCAGGTACTGAAGGGGGGAACCGAAACTACTTCGTGGGTCAATTATCAAGCGAGTTGGACGGGGCCGTCAGAGAAAGTCCAATTTGATGATGCATAAGAAGCGGAGAAAAGGCCACCGCGAAGCGGTCGAAGGCCCAGTGAGGGAGCCCAAAGAAAGAGAACACCCCGCCATTCTCGCGTGTGAGGGAGGAGGGAATGGCTCCTTGCCAGTAGGAGGGGGGAATGGGGTGAGGCAGGGTGGTCTCAAGAGTTGGCGTGAGTCGGTATTGGGTCCGCAGACGCGAGACTAATTCCCCCTTTTTCCACGAACGCAAGAAGAAGGCGCACCAATAAGGCCTGGTGCGCTTCATCCCCGTGGAGAAAGCGCGGGGGTACGCCCGGCTCTAGATCAATGGTAGAAACAGGGAGGCACCGAGCAGGAAAGAAATCAACACCCGCATGGGCGGAACTTATTCTTTTCGGAACTGACTCGACTAAATCACGCCAATTCGCTTGTCCCCAGTCTTGAGGGGGAGGGGGGAAAAGACCCGTCATAGCAGGCGAAAAACCGGCAGCAGGGAGGCAGGTGAGGCTAGGCGTTACACATCAGGCGAGCAACTGAAAGTCAATAGGTTCTTTCTTCGGCCGCAGACCTTATGGTCAAAAGTAAGAGATTGAGGGGAGGGGGGCAAGAGAATAACTGTTGGGTAAGGCCATAGCAACGCGGGCCCACATCTTTACCTTCGCGACGGAAGACGGCCAGCAGCACGCAGCAAGGGGGGTACACTGATCCAAAGGAGGAAGAAAGTCTAAGATGAACTGCGACATATATCGAGACTCAGACCGCGTTCGATCACGCCGGAGGACAGGGGGGAAGAGCGAATCAGAAAAGGTTCTTGGGGTAGGGGCGCGGGGGAATGGGGGGTGCGGCGAGCGGCTATCGTATATCGTCATCGTTTGTTAATAAGTAAAGGGAGGGAACGACCCTCCTAGTACCAGGGAAGACGGGACCTACGGATAGGAAGATACCTTGAATGGGAGTGCAATTAGTTAATCGTGTGCCGCTGCAAGCGGCTCTAGATAGGAAGGCGGGGACAGAAAAGGATGGCGACGGGGAGCTCTGCTCATCCTCATGGGGTCGTTATGAGCAAGGGGAGGAAAAGGTCAACCAGAATGAATCCAGAGAAACACTTATTACCTAGATAATCATGCAGGGATTTCGGGCGGATGTAAGATCATAACGCAAGGAGGAGGGGCGGGCCAGCGGAGAGAATGGCTCTCCCTTTCTGTCATTACTCTTCTCTCAGGGTCAGCGCGACAAGAGAGACGGAAGTCTGCTAAAAAAGGAGATTAACCGGGGTTTAGCAGGATCGACGAATCCCGGCGTCCCCTTATAAGAAAAAAAAGAGGGGACTCGGATACACTTTGGCAACAAGAACTCTTAGGGTTCTAGAGGAAAAGAGAAGACAAGAAAGAGGAGGAAGTTCACACAGTCCTGCGCGCCCCATTGCGGGACTTGGGGGAAAAACTGTGCCGCTGATCACAAAACACTACGCCTGGGTTCAAACAACTTTCAGAGAGAAGTCTTGTGAAAGATACCTACCGACAGCGTCTTGGGACTCAGGCTAAGAGATCAGAACACGAAGGGGGGGTTCAGCGCAGGGATCTGCGAGAAGGATGTCACCTTCCACTCCTAAATGCTAATGCCTCTGTCTACGATCGTGACGGGATGACGGAAATATACTAAACTCGACAGCTGATGTCCAGGCGACCGGCCTTAGGGGACAGAAGAGGCAAAGGAGGAAGCAACCTTTCGAGGATCCTTCAATCGAGGGGGGGATCTAACTTCAACATGGACAAGCAGGAGAGAGGCTGCGGGGGAAAGCCCACGGGGGGTTTTGGGGGTCGCACCTGAGACGGGGGCATAGGGAAGAAAAATCCGAGCATTGACCGTAACACGACTTCTGCTGGGGAGACGGAAAGGGAGGAGGGAAAGAACCACGAGAAGGGAGTGCTGCTTCGTCCTTTAACTGCTGGCAGGGGGCCTTATTCGGGCAAAAATGAGCAGTCACGGAGGAACAACAATTCACCCCAACTCAAGAAAAGAAGGGTGCTAGAGAGAAACCGGCGAGTTCGGGGAAAAGAGGCCGTTTGGTGATTTGGGCCTTGACGGACAGAACAAGGAAAGATAAGCGTAAAGAGTTGAAAAGCTACGAGAGCCTGGGTTGGGGAAGGGTGGGCCGTATAGAAGGGCGCTACAATCAAGGGAATAGTAGACGAAAAAAAGCATAGGGGGTTCTCCACTCTTTAGATTAGCAATGGAAGGACAAAATGGGATGACCTCAGTGACAGGACCAATCACGTTATCGCCAAGATCCAGGGAAATGAAAAAAGTGGGGAACGAGGAAACCTGAAGAAAAGACCGCCGACTGGTTCACCTTCAGGCGCCTTCCAATAGAAACAAAGACGCTGTTAATGGGAAAATCGGGAATGGCCGCCTTCGAAACTGTGGAGCGTGAAAAGGGAGAACCGTCAAAGGAGAGTTCAAATTTAAACTCTCGCTGCTTCCGACTTTGAATGCATTGGCGGCCGAGTTCTTCAGAAACGGGGGAGGGGAGGGAAAGCACCGCCCGCGACTGAGGTCATCACAAAACGGGCAGGGAAGCACAGGGTTAGTGTTTCAGACCTGTGAAAGGCAGAGCGCAAAGTCAATCAAGAAAGCAGAATCCTTCTCGCTCGGAAAATCTAGGGGGGGCCGGAGGAGGAGAATACGCGCTAGGAACAGATTGTCCTTCCATCATCTAACGCTGAACAGCTCTGGGAAATCTCACCAGAACAAATGAAGAGGGGGGGCGGTCTCGATTAAAAGAGGTAAGGAGAGGGGAGTAAGGCGGAAAGTGGGAGGGAAGCGGGATTCTGGCTGCACTATGTCATATCACTGCAGACTTCAAAGGCAAGAACCGTTGGTCGAAGAGCGACAGGGTGCGCCGGTCTCGGATCAAGAAAGGATGGCAGAACTGAGGAGGGGGAAGGAGAGGAAAAAGGATGGGGGAAGGTCGTCTAGGAATGAAATCACCACTTCAAAAGAAAACACGAGGGGGGGAACCGGGAAACCCGATAACGAAGGAGGTCGTTCTAAAGGAGCGAGGACGAGTAGAGAGAGGGGGGGGGGGGCACGGATGCCTCTAGACGGGTCCGCGGTAGCGAAACACTCGTGAAGAGCAATTGTCGGAGGTGGCCGGGATAGTAAATGAAAGAGACTTGGGGGGGAGGGGAGAGGGGCAAGGAATAGGGGGAACCCCGCAGATGAAAATCACGAATCGCTCGCCTGGATTTATGCCGAGCATAGCGCTGCTTGCGGAAGAAAAGCAACGGGGAAAGGAGGAGACTCAACACAACCGAGGAGAGTTAAGGTACCGAGAGGGAGGGGAGATGGAGAAAAGCGCAATCATCTACCTTTCGCGAACCCTCGTGGGTCCTAGTCGCTCTGTAAGAAAAGGCGTCTAGAGTGCAAAGGGGAACGACAAGTGAGAGAGGCAAATCCACTCAGAGGCAAACAACGCGTCGGATGGAGGGAGTTCCGATCGAAAACGTGCAATCGTCTACGAGAAATTTTCGGCGCGATCGACATGGAGTTCGTTCAGAGGCCGCAAAGGACCGCTAGGGGGGGAAGGGCGTGTTACGGTGGGAAATCGAAGACGCGGTATGCAATTAGTGGGGCTTCGCTCAGCGAAGAGCAGACGCTTTGTTGTCTGAACATAAGGACGAAAGACACGAAAGGGGGAAGGACGCGTTCAGAAAAAGGGCCGAAACGATTCAACCTCTGAGTCGAACTTTGATTTTCCTCGAACGTCGCGGGATATGCCAGCAGGAAAGATCCAGCCCGCGAAGACCGAAAGAACAAAGTTGCATGACCTCGTTTAACGCGAAGACGCGATCAGGGAGTGGTGGGGGAAGAAAATAAGGGGAAGACGTTAGAGGGGGAGGGAAAGAAAGGGGGGGGGCGTCTTGACTGTCACGCCGCCCGTAAAAACTCAAAATGCGACACGGCGAAATACGGACGCGCGGCCGGCCCCGGACGGGAACAAACGGTTGGGAGGGGGAAGAAAAAGGGGGGGGAAGAAAACTTGCTTACATCACCGGCGGAAATGACCCAGCGCCGACGAGCGGCGTGAAAAGGGGGACCCGTCTCTTTGAAAGGCTTTCTCTCTTCTAGAAACAGTGACCAGTAAAGCGATGGTACCGGTCTGAATTACAGGGGGGCTCAAAGAGAAAAAAAGCAAACAAGGACTGCCTTGGGCTAAGTGCCCTGAAAGATTTTTCACGGCGAGGGCTGACCAGCGGAGGAAAGGAACAAAAAAAAAAGAGGCCATTTCTGAGATTTGCGGAGCCGATGGGGGCAACAAAAAACCGCCGACAGAAAGGGGGGTGAGGCCGACATGTGCGTAAGGGGAAGAGGCAGTAAGGGGGATGGGGCCTCCCCGACGCGGGTGGGGGAAAGTTTACAACTACGCGTGTGCCGGGAAGGCGGAAATCCGTAAAGAGCAAACCGGGCCGGAAATATCGGGTTCACATGCGGCCAAAACAAGCGGGGAAAAACTAGCTGGTTACAAAAGGACCAAGGAAAGGGGTCACCAACAACGCCGCAGCATAGGGCGGGTGGTGCGAGAGGAAGGGGCATCATTGGACGGCGTCTGGGTGGCGCATTGAGACGGCTTTGGGATTGGTGCCAAGGGTCCTACGGAGGGGTAAGATGGGGGTAGGAGGATATTTGAGGGGGGGGAAGAGGACTAGAAGAATTCAATGAGAGCCGGCGTTTGAAACCACAGTGCGACCGGAAACTGAGGGAGTGGGGGGGCAGGGCAGAAGAAGGGACTAAAGCACCCGCGTGGTTTGGCAATGTATGCTGGAAGGAAAGACGACAAGAAAAGGCCGAAAAAAATAACGAACAAACAAAAAGCAAACAGGGCTTTTTCAATTCGTCGACCTACGCTCATGCGAAAAGCGGGAAGACCTCGATTGGGGGGTTAGTCAGCAAAGAGAAGGAAGGGCAAAATGAAAGCTCTGGGAAGGACTAAACCCTTTGCGGCTCGGCTGTCCCATCAGGGGAGAGGAAAAAAGCAAGGGGAAGGCGAGGGAGCTAGCAAGTAAGAGGGAGAACCACGGATAGGACAAGCTGCTTCTTCCACTTGGAGTGGCTTTGCACGGGAAAACTTGTTGGGAAGACTGCACGGGGGCAGGAAGAGGAGGAGGAGAGGGGAAGGGCCAGGGGAAAAAAAAGGAAAGAAGGGGGTCAGGTCCCGAGCTTGACTGAAGACGCGAAGGAGCGGAAACTCACGGTCGTAGGCAGGGGCGAGCATCTACCCAAGGAGGAGGGGGGAAGAGGCAGAAATGGGAAGATGCGTCCCTTTCTTTGGGAAAGGAGTGGAGGCCCGGAAGGGCGATATGAAAATGAGCCGGAGAGGTGGGGGGGCCAAAGGGAATGGTAGAAAGTCCCGGCCTCGCTAAAAGATAAGTGTATAGGCCTAGATGGGAGACAGGGGTGCAGGGGGTAAAGGAGAGGGAATAAGAATGTTCATCTTTGAAGCCGCCTTTCAGCGCCGCGACAAAAAGACAGAAGGGACAGTGTCCAGGACGGGGCGGGACTCAATGAAGAGCCGACGTGGGCTGCGAAGGGAGGGCCGGCGAAAGAAAATCCAACCATCGAATCTTCTCTCACACACGAAAAAGAAATTGCTGTCAGTGCAGGTACAAGGGTTCGCAGAAGCACGCCAGGAGGAGGGACAGGAATCTCCGCCGAAGGGAAGGCGTTGGCTTCCTGGGGTCGCGCGGTAGTCTCAGGAGCGCTCGGACCAGGGACGCACTGAACAAAGATGGGGGAAGGAATAGCGAGAAGAGAGAGTTCAAAAAAAACGGGTTCATCGTCTCCCGCGCAGCGTCGCGGAACTTCCGTGATGACCAAGCAAGGAGGGATGAGCTAGGGAAAGGGAAGAGCGCAAATAAAAATGAAGACAGTGAAATAGCAGAGTCTGGCGCAAAAGGGCTGGTTTAATCGGCTGGACGGGACCGAGAGACGACCTTGCCAAGGTGGAGAGTAGACTGAGGAAAGGACAGGAAGGGCAGGGGGAACGAACACTTGCGACCAAATAAGGACGAAAAGTCATCCCACCGAGGGAAATAAACGTAGGGGAGTTCTTCCTAAACAACAGGGAGGAAAGAAAAAAACAATAAAGGAAGGAAATCGCTGTCCGATCAGGTAGATGGACGGCCGGGAAGAAGCTAGGTGCCATGGACCCTGACAGGATGTGGACCGAGAGCAGACAGGGGGAAAGAAAAAGAAAGGGCGAAGGGTGAGTGGGTATAAGGAACATACCTCTCACTGCAGAAGTCACCAAGAGAAGTCAAACTATTAGAGGCTGGGAGACGGAGTGTGAAGAAAAATGCAGGTTGGGGAGGGTTGTGGGGGGGGAAAGGTGGCCCGGAAAGGTGAAGCGTTTCTGCAAACTTCAGGCCGGAAAAGACGGAAGTGCCAATATACCCGGGATAGTTTCGGCTGCGTAGGAGAGAGAGTCAAGGAGGGGGCAGAAATGGGCCTTATCGGCGTAGTCGTACAAACCAAAAGCTGGACCAGCCAACAATAAAAACCAGGGAAAAGAGGGAAATTATGCAAGGAAGAGAGGGAAAACAAAAGCAGGGAGGAAACCGTGTGTTTTTGGAACGTTGTGGCCTGAATGGATTTGCGGTCGGTTATCGGGAAGTCGGAGAACACCTGAGGTAGAGAAGGGGGGGTGGACGGAAGAAAGAAATGGAAAAGGACGGCCCAATCGAGAAACTCGCTGGATCATTACAGCCAGACGGGGGAAGACACAGACGAAGGGACACGAAAGGGCGGCCTCACAGGGGTTTACGTTTTTCTGCCCTATCGTGACCACACGGCCAAGATCAGGGACGGACCAGGGCGGGTGGTGTCTACGGCCATGAAGAAGCAGAAAAAGAGCCGAGTGAAACTTCCCTGAAGGCGCACTTGCAGAAGGGGACCCGCCTGTCGCAGTGGGAGAGAGAGCAAGCTGAGGAGGAAGGGAAGGAAAGCGAGAAAATGGTTAAGGGACGCAGGGAAAACCTTCGGAAATCAGCGAAATCGGTGCACGACACGCGCCGGCTGACGCAAGGAACCGTGGTCAAAGCAAAACTGAAAGGGGGTCGTTTCCTCCCGCAGGAGAGGGGAGGGAGCAACCAGGCTGCACGACAAAAGGTGGTGGTCACGTCCGCGACCTTGACCCTCGCCGCCGTCAAAAGCGATCGATGAGAGTCGCTCAAAGAGGGTGGTCAGGAGGGACTGAAGAAAAGCTGCAGAAAAAACCTGCTCGGGCTTACAGCAATGCGAAGTATGCCAGATGTCGATATAGAGGAACCTCACTCCACCCTGCATGGGATTCACAACAAAAAAAACTGGGTTATGATAGGGGGGGGGGGCTGCAGGATGACAGTGAAGAGTAAGAGGGCTGAGCGCGTGTTAAACGGGCCGACGTCAGTCGATCACATCAAGGGGGGGGGACCGTTAGCCGGGCTCGGGATCAAAGGGACTGGTGAGGGGAACATTGGGGAGAAAAGAGAGAACGGCTTTGGCATTTAGTACGCGTGAGCTTAAACCCTGCACTTCCAAAAGCGGAGGTCCCGAAACGGCTCCGAACGAGGGGGACAGGTCAACCAAGGAGACTTCCCGAATGCGGCGTATCCGTCGGAGAGCCGCAAAATGCTGGGCGAAATGATCGGCAGGGTGGTTAGAGTGGCCGGGGGAAGGAAAATTAACCCTCAAGGGGGCATGGGAGGTGGACGAAAGAGAGGGAGAGAAGCCGAGGAAAGAGCACCATCCTATAAGCGTCGGAAGTCTGAGCGGGTCTATACGTCAGGGACATCTACGAGGATACTCAGAACGCGGAAGGGGGGTATAGACCTCAAGAGGGGACTCGTGACGGAAGGAGAAAAAGAGAAGCATTGTGAACCGGAGATCCCCGAAGGAGAGCTTCTTCGGAGGAGAGCGCGGGAGGAGGACGGGAAGCTCTTCAGCAGATAGCCAAGTCGGATGTACGACACGGCACAAAATCTGAAGAGGAGGTTTATTTTCGCGATAAAAAAGAGGAAGAGATCGGAGGGAGGGACGAAGAAGTCGGAGAGCAAGTCTTCCTGGCCTTTCGTTTCCGTGTTTCCACTCAGCTCGGCTGTGCGCCTTGACGGGGGAATATCGGACGCGTATGCCTTATATTCGACTGGCTGTGAGGGAAGAGAAGAACGAGAGAAGGACGAAAGAAGGGGAGGTTCGCGTTTTAGGTTCCTTCCAGAAGTGCCGCCGCCTCGAGAAATGGAAGGAACCGGGCCGCACGGTATTCAACATCTGAGGGAATGGGGGGGGGAAAAGGGAGACGAAAGCCAGGTGAGAAGGACAAGCGCGCGAATCCATGACCCGGATACAAGACGCTCACTCATGGAGTTTAAAAAACGAAAAATCGCATCAAAAGGGGGAAGAAGGGGGGGAAAAAAGAAAGAAAAAGAAAGAAGAAAAAGAGATCACGGCAGCCGTGAATTGATGGACTGCCCCGAGCCCGTGGGAGGGCGCGTCTTGGACCCAAGACCGCGTGGAAGCAGAGGAAAGGCTGGGAGGAGGTCGGACTTTTCACCGCCTGGCCAGGTAGGGACGGAAATAGAAAAAGGTTGTAGGGGGGAAAGAAAGTTGGTAGACTAATGCGCGGTGCGGGACCCCCCAGGTGAGTAGGGAAAGAAGAGGTCGAAGAGACATGGAAAGCTAGGGAAATCCGCGCGGGCGGTTGCACAATTTCCGCTGTTTGCCGAGAGAAAGGAGAGGAGAGGTTAGAGGCCTTCATCTCTGGCTCCGTAAGGAAGAAGAAGGGCGGTGAAAGTAGATTAGGGGAGAAAGTGAGAAAAAGAATTTCACGTCGGCACTTGTGCGTCCTTCTCGGGGGATGGGATAACACGCCTAAAGGTGAACGGATTTGGCGGGAAGGGGGGGGGGAAGACGGAACATAAACCGTGATACAGAACTTGGAAAGGAACTCTTCGTTACTGGCTTGGCGCACCTCACCTAAAACTTGAGTTATCCGAGTTCCTCTCTTTCCAGAGAGGTCCAAGGAGAAAGCGGTCACCAAGGGAAGAGAGAAAAAAAAAAAAAAGGGGGCAAGAGGAAAGGAAGGAAAAGAGGGAGAACGGAGACTGGATGATTTTACATACATTCCCCACCATCCTTTGAAACCGCGCATCGTCCGCAGGAGGGCGAGTCCTTTTCATGCCGGGACGGAGGGAGCGGGGGGATGTGGGGACATGGTGGGATAAGATTTGGGCGGGGCGATTGTCGGCGGATTTTTACGCAGACGAAGTCACGGGACGGGAAAAACGGAAACGCAGCGGGACCTCTGAAGGCGGGGGAATGGAGAAAGGGGAAGGAAAAGCGAAGACGGGGGGGGGGGGAACGTTCTGTCGTATCAGTGTGAGGAAAAGCTGCACCGGGGGACCTCCCCCGCAAAAAAGCTGATTTGTGACAAACGCGTAACCCCCGAAGCGAATGCGCGCTGGCAGACCCGTAATGGGATGGGAATGGAGCAGAAGAGCAGAAGATCATACCGACAGGACTGGCGGTCTCATGTTCTGCTCGGCGGTAAATGGCAGAATTCGCACAATTGGGAGATCTTCTGCGGACCGGAGATCAAATGGGGGGATCGTACGCCGCGAGGGAGGAAGAGGAAGGCTTGGCCACGGAAAAGATGGGGTAGCCGCTTGAAATCTTCAACGGCGGCGATCGACGCCCTTCAGGAGGACCGTAGGGAGAAAGGATAAGGACTGGAGGACGAATGCATGGCGGAAACCGGAGTAGTAAACGCGCTTGAGGGATCAGCGGGGGAATTTTTGCGGCCTCCAGAAATGGAAAAGAAAACAAAACAGGAGAGCCTGTTACGTTGGCGTCGGGGGATGGCACGCGGGGGGTCAGGAGAAATCGGGGGAATCGGGTTTTCTTTATTAATCTACGGCAAGGAAAAATGGAGAGAAAGGGAGAGGACCGGACAGAAGGGAGGATCGGCGATATGGGTAGAAATAAAACATCAGGTTCAGTTATTTGGTGTCAATGGTAAGTACGGGGCGGCTCCGGATCAGAGGAACCAGGGAGGGGGAAGGAGAAACATTATAGAACGGAGAGCGTCATGCTAATATGCACGAAGGGAGGGGGATGCGAGAGTTGGGACGCGAACTGACTAAACCCCCAATGAAAACAGCCGCTCAACGGATAAGAAGAAAAAGAAGATGGAAACAATGGAGGGGCGTTTTAATGGACTCTGTTCGCAAGTCAATCTAATCTATCAGGAACGGATGGTCGGTGGCGCCGGCCTTGGGTTCGTGAAGGGCTCTCGGAGAAGAAAGGCATCACGGGGCTACAAAGAGAAGACTCGAGACCGGGAAGCACTGAACCTGGATTTATTTCCGCAAAAAGAGACGCAGATCGTCCCTTGGCGGGCTCGGATTGAGGAGTACTGAGAGAAAAGGGTGGAAGGAAAAAAGGCCGCATAGGGGGGATACAATACAACCAGCGACAAGGACCCAGGGAGAAGGTCCAACGACACACAAGGTCGAGCCAAGAGGGGAGACCGGCCCTACCTCTGAGATAACAAGGCGCGCTCCAAGGTTTTTCAGCAGTTCTGCGGGCAGGGGTTTCCAGAGAATAAAGGTAGGAATTGATGCAGGGGAGGGGCTACGGAAAGGGGTCCGCCGCCGGGGATTTCAAGGAGAAAGGGGGTCCACTAAAAAAATGAAAACTACCCGCTCGTACAGTCCACCGAGGGCTGATTCTCCTAAGGAGAGAAAGAAGGCCAGGGAATGGAACCGTAGGTGTGAAAGGTCCTATCTGCATGTACGCCTGGAAGCTCCTGTCGTGTCAGGTCCTCTGCTCTACTGGTCAACCATAAGGTTTGGGAAACGCGCCTGGGGGGGAAGGTGGAGTGGGTAGGTCGAAGAGGGTTTCAGAATCACCCGGCTTTTTTGTTGCGCTTTGCGGAACGCGGCGTTCGTCAGGCCTCAGAGACGGGGGAATTCAAAGACGGACTTGGGGCTGGGTATTCGAAGGCAAGAGAACCAAGACCTCTATTTGTAGAGAAGGGACGATTGCGGGAGATTCTGAAGACCGAAGGGAACTTATAGGCTTACTCTTCAAAGCTGAAATCTGACACGGAGACAACGGTTTCAACAGCAAACCCACCGGAGAGACAGAATGAGAGGATGCAAGGGGAGGAGCTCCAACGCTGTCTCTGCGGCTAAATTCGTGGTGTGATCCAGTGACTAGGGTGGAACGGTAGAGGAAGGTGAGAACGGGAGTAGAGGGGAAGGCTTAGGAATCGCGGGGAAAACTAGTTATAACTGCTTTGTCTGCATCGAAAACTCCGGAAGAAGATGCCAGGGAAAGGTGCAACGGCAACAAAGAAGTGAGGGGACACGCAGGAATTAAGAGGACGGATCCCAGTTCAGCCCGTTTCTTAATCGGTCCGGCCGAGGCGCCGAAAAATCGAAGGAAAGGGAAAGCTGGAGGGACTAAAAATTCAAGAGACATGCGCAAAGACTAAGTGAAATTCATCTCATCGTCCAACAAGGTGGATTTCAGGGAGAAACGGGGGTCGATGTTTGAGAAGACGGGAGAAGACGGAATCGAGAGGGGAACTTTTGCGCTAGAACACCTTCCAAACGGCATATCGGTTCAATAGCGAGGAGGAAGGCTTGAAGGGAGCGACCGGGGAGTCAAGAAGCACCTTTTTAATCGGGTGTTCACCCAAACGTGCGACGAGTGAAGCCCACCCGGAAGGTGCAACAAAAAGGTGTGGGGAAGTGACGATACCTGACGCTGAAACCCATAATAGGGACCGGAAGCAGAAAAGCATAAGAATCTCTCGCCCCAAATCTACGGAGCAGGACTCGAGAAGGAACCCACATTATCGGGAGTAATCAAATTGAACGCGAAATCATAGATGGACGATAGAGGGGAGGCCGACAACCATCTCTCAAGCAAGTAACATTCGGGAAGGGTACCAAAGCTGGGGGGAAAAGTAAAAGAGCGGGAATTGGCTCGGAATGATGGCTGAGGGCTGGGGGGCATAGCACAGAGCAAAAAAATGAACTAAGATGTGTCATACCAGTTGCGGACGGGAGAGGGGGGAGGGCGAGAATGTGGGAGGGAGGAAGTGGGGGGGGTTTAGATCGAACTTCTTTGTATTATGATCTTAAACGTCGGGATCATGGAAACCACGGCAGAAAACCTTTATTTTCACAAACCGTAAACCCTTGAGGACACTCCGAAGGCAGGGTCAGGGGCGAAACACCATGTCTTCCCTTTCATCTAAGGGGGGTCGGGGCCGTCTAAGTACAGGGGGAAGTCGAGAAGGTCCAGAGATCGCTAAATGGGGAACAATACGAATTTTCCAGCCGGGGCATTCGACGCGAGGGGGAGGGGAGGATTGGGGAAGCAAGAGAATCGATCTCACCCTCCGAGGACTGAATCACCCAAACATCAAGATAAAGAGAGACCTGACCGGAGTGAAACAATGCTCTGAGGGCAAGGGTCTTCCATGCAGGGAAAGAAAAAACGAAAAAAGGATACTCAAAAAAAAGTATTATGGAAATAGAGATCATCTAGTTTGCGTGGCCGGGGGGAACACTACATCTCTACCTGGACTAAAGAATTAGAGAAGGGAGGGGATGGGGAAAAGAAACGACGTCGCGCGCTAGGACTCTGGGGACCCACCTCCAAGGGCGACCTCGGGGAGAAAAAACAGAACAAGAGGGGGGGAGGGAGAGTCAAGAGGTCGCTGCTCGAGGCTTTTAACTGCGGCAGGGATCGACGATACAACTTTAACTTCCGGTGGATTGGAAGGGTTCGGAAAAGGGGAAAGGGAGCGGGATGGGCACAAGATGTTGGGGAAGAGGTGGAAATGCAGAACGTTGTGAGACGGTTAGGGGAGACGTGAGGGGGGGCTTTGAAGACTCATCTACGATCATAGTAGCGTGGTTCAGTCCAAGAGTGAACAAAGTGATACGATTTGATCTGCCTTCCGCATTTATCCATGGATTGTTCTATGGGTCTAGGGTCCATTAACTGGAAAAATCTGAGCTGGACAAAAGCCGAAAAGAAGGAAAGAGGAAAGAAATACCAATCGATTTAATGACTCGTTTTCAACTACTACGCACCATGGGGGGGATATGGGCGGCGAAGATCGGGAAAGCGAGGGATGAAAGCCGGGGTGGAAATTTAACTTGCATACTTGTGGTAAAAGAGGAGGTATGGGCGTAAACAGGTCAAACGGGAGGGGAAGAGGGGGGAGAGAGAGGGGAGGCGAGGCGTGCAGACTTGCGCGAAAGCGGTCCGGACGGAATAACACCAGGGGTGTAAGGGGAAAACAGGAAAAGGGGTGGAGAGGAAAGGGGAGAAGAATCCCTCACCCAGGTGGCTTCTTGCTCTCGACACAGCTACCGCTCGGAGTGGCAGGGAGGACTTTTACGAAGCGGAGAGGAGGGAAAGAGAGAGGAAAAGGGGGGGGGCCTGCGTCCTTTGCGAAAGTGGCTTCGAAACACCAGCAGAGGTGAAAAGTCTGAAAGTGCCGAACATTTTCAATGAGGCGGTCATTTGCGGGGAAGGACGAAAAGGGAAAAGGAAGTAAAAAAGACACCGCGTGTAGGGAAGATGTTGTGCTGCCGATGGAAGGGGACAAACGGGGCCAGAACCGGGGCTGGGGGAGGGAAAGGGGAATCTGAGGAATGAGTGGAAGGACCCGCACCTTCAGAGTGGTGGCGCAGTAAAATCGAGTCGGGTGAAGGGCGACTGGAGTGCTTCACAAAAAAAGGAACGTTATAAGGTAGGGGGAAGCGAGAGAAGAAAAACAGAATTAGCAAAAGGCCAGTGGGCCGACCGGCCATGGGGGGGGAGAAATCAAAAAAAAAACAAAAACAAAACTGCCAGAAGACCGGAAGAGTGGGGGGGAGAGAAGAGTTGGGAGAATTGACTTCGGTCTTGAGGATGTTTGTGCCCTGTCCAGCCCTTGGGACGTCTAGGTGGGACCGCTAAGGAGAAAGGAGGGAATAAACGGCTCCGCCGGCACCCTTACACCCTTAGACTCGACAGAGGGAGAGTGGGGGATGAGAAGACCTGCTTACCAAAAAGTAATATTTTGTACGGGCCAGGAGATGAAGGGAAGCAAGGGGGCGAGAAAGGGAGACGTGACCCTTCCTCAAACAAAAATCCGCACTGACTGCCAAAAATCAGGGACTCTTCTTGGGGAAGGGAAAATTCATCCCGTCTAAGGGAGGGATAGGGAAGAGAAGAAAATTGCAGGATAAGATTTCTTTCTTCTTGTAGGAGCTGCGTTCACTCAGGCAGTTCGCGACAGAAGGCATAGCGTAGTTTCTGCTAAAGAATGGAATCATATTGGGAGTTGCGGTCCGAAAGAGTCGGAATCGGAGTGGGCTGGGGCCGCGGGACTTAGAGTAAACAAGCAGAGGTAAATCATAAAGTAGGGGAAGCGGATAAGGGCCAGGGGAAGCACGATGAGGGGGTACGTAGGGATCCCTGTCCTTCTGGACGAGTCGAAAAAAACGTAGGGGAACCCGGGCGGAGGGAGGAGAGATTGTTGCTATCAGCGTGACAGGTACGGTCACACAGTGTGAATGAGCATTGCTTGGGGACGGCGGCGGGGAAAGGGTGTCGAGGGAGAAAGAAGGAAGGCGGGGTCGAACGGCGCGGCATCGTTTAGAGTAAGCTGCCATTCTAGGAGAATCTTTCCGGGAAGCATGAGAATAAGAAATAGGGGGCCTCCTTCGTAGATTGCGTAAATAATCTATTACAGGGAAAAGTCCTTGTAGAGTTTAGAAGGAGCTGGCAGGAGACGAAGAGGAAGAATGGAGGAAAGGGAAGCGAGGAATTTAGGCACGGCTGCGCTTCCGGCGAATGTCGGGATCCGCAAAATCGACCTTCAAAAGCAACGGGAAGAGAGATAAAAACAAAAGGAGGAATGAGGAGATAAATTGAGTTTGGTATGGTATCGTATAGCCAGAACGAACATGAGTCGAAGTCGGGATCCTCTCGCAAGGGGAGTTCGAAACTGGCCGGGTAAAGTAGGAGAAAGAGGGGCTGCGCCTCTCGGGACTTCCTATATATTTGAAGGGGCCGCGGTCACTCAATGTAAAAAGTAAGGGTATTGGCAGATACGAATGACCCCTGGGCTGTCCCCGACTACTGCAGGTCATTCAAGGTTCGTAGTACGATACAAGTGGGAAGAGAGGGAACACAGTGCACGGAGAAGATGGTCTCACCCGACCTCTCAAGACACATTCCCCCGCTCCGTGGCAAAAAAAAGTGAAGAGGAAACGCAAGGAAAATGGGCAGGGAGGAGGACCGGGGGAAAACTTGAGCGCCAATGCTAAACAGTTGGACACCCTTATCCGCAAGTTCCAGTGCATTTACCTAACTCCGAGAAAGGAAGGGGCATGACGGGCTAATCTAGCCGCCCTTTTCTCAACAGTGTAGCGGGCTACACAAATAGGTGAAAGGAAAACCATAGAATGAAAAAGGCGGACGATCAGAAAAAAAAGGGGGGTACGGATGAAGGAGGGGAAATCTCTGACCGAGTCAGGGGTGTCTAATATGGAGTGCGAGCCAACGAAGACAAAGAGGGGGAGGTACAGTCACGGGGGTATTCCACCAAGCAAACTATCCTGATGGAATTGCACCACCTGAAGTGGGCTTTTGCCCGAGCGCTGGGAGACGTAGGGTAGTCGTGAAGCAGCCCGCGGTGGCTTTGGGTTTTGTGGGGCAGGGAGTGACCGGAGAGGGGGGCAGCGGGGGAGGACAAAACAGCTCCGCCCCGGGAACGTAAAAACGCGCTTGGGAAAGGGGCCACTCTTAGATGCCAGCAAAGAGAAGGGGACGGCGAGGCGCTCAAAAGGGAAAGGGGCTGGATCCTATGCATTATCGTACTCTGAAAAACCATCCTCCTAATCATCTGTAGGGGAAAGGGGGGGGAAACCCATTAAATTCAACCGAAATTAGGATACGACAACACCGCGCGGCCTGCGTAGGGAAGGGGGGGGTAGAAAGGAATTGGGGTGTGGTCCTTTCGAAATATATTGGACCCGTGTCTATGCGGCGTCGCGAGATGGACACAAGAGAGGTAGGAAGAGGGGGGGGGCCGGAAAAACATGCTGCCAAGGAGAAAGGAAGAGCTGATGGTCAGTTCCTGGGAACAACAAAAACGGTGAGGGGGTGTCGCGCAGGACCTTAGGGACCGCCAAGTCGCTCACCGGTGGGCTGGACTCTCAGGGGTGAAAGTGACATCAAGGAGAAAGGGGAAAAAATCTCGACTTGGGGGACCGCGGGCGTTTCTACGGCAGGATACCAGGGGACGTCCTATCCAAGATGCGTGAAATTCCGCCTAAGAGCACTGAACCAACATGCTAAAATTTGGGGCTTCCTTCATCGAGGTTCGGAGAAACGATTAAGGAATCCGGAAAATGGTTTTAGGGGCTAACCACACACGAGCACAGGGAATTCTGTAACGCGATGAGGGGCCAGAGAGGTCAGGGGGATTCGAACGAGTTTCCAGAAAGTGGGGAAAGGACAAACCAAATTCTGACATACAACCAAAATGGAATGAACGTCAAAGTTGGTGGGGGAAGGGGGGGGTACAGACATGGAAAAAGGAGAGGAGTCCGCCGTCTCCGAAGCGCATGCTACGCGCCCCAAAGTGAGGTACGGGGGCTGCAGCCAAACGCTCTCGCCCAAGCGTTCTCGAAGTCGAACGGCTTCAAAAGAGCGAGGGGAGAGCGAGGGGGGCGGAGACATCCCAACCTGAAGGCGATTGGCGTCTTGCGTAAGATTCATTAATCGTGGTAAGGGAGAAGATAGGGAAAGGGGAACGCGTTAGAATTGATGAGATAATGGAGAAGGTCGGGAGCGAAAAAGGGGAGAATAATGGGAAGACAGGGGAAGGTCGAGAAAGCGAGACTGGTGTACTCGGTGGCGGGCTTTTGCATGAGTCCGAGCAAGCTGAAAACGAAAAGGGAAAAAAGAAAAGGGCATCACCGCGGAGATATGGGGGAAACCGTCAACACGGTGTCCAAGCCCAGCAGGGGACGCGAAACCAGGAGACGAACGCGGAAAGGAATGAGGAAGGAGAGAGAGGAGAAGGAAATGAGCAGAGAAGAGGGAACTCGGGATAGGGAGATGAAAATCAGCACTCTGAAACGTTGTGCAGAAATGCCTATGTCTCGGGAAACAAGGAAACAAGGAATGGGGACGTTTTCTTTGTGCCTCAATCGCGCTATACGCAGCCGCCGAGTATGAGGAGAATCAAGCAGAAACGAAAGAGCTCGGGAATGAGGGAACGGACACGGAGAGCAATTTCGATGTGTTCTTTCGTCAAAGATTAACTAAAGACGAGAGACAATCTCAAAACAAAAGTAGGAAAGAGAGAGAAGAGGGGATTTGCTGTGACCGGATGGAACAAGAGCACATGGGAAGCGGAAAGAGAGCAAAGAATGCGTATCGCTCAGTAGGGAGTGATCGCCGATCGGCGCTACTTGCGGGTCCAGCACGAATAAAATGAGGAAGGAAAGCCAGAAGATAGACTACAACCTTCGCGAGGCGCTGATACAACGTTCGCGGCAGGGAAAGCTGAGGTCAAGGGACGCGAAGAGAAAACGAAGAAAAAGTGTCACTTCCGGAAAGGCGGTTTCGGTTTTGAGGCAAAGGACCCTCAGTTTGGTGGACACGCCGTGTTCCGAAGAGGACGGGATGACGGGTGATGTAGAAGGGGAGGGCATTGCCGATCATCGAAGAAGGTAAAAAGCCTTTCATTTGGGCTTTACAACATAACAGGTCCAGCTTGAGAGCAAGGGGAAAGAAAAAGGAATGCAACATCTGTGGGTCGAAGCGTTTTCGAAACAAAAAATCCCCGTGCGTAATCGCGCATCAAAAGGACCGCGTCAAGGGAAGCATCGGCGCCCATACAAAAGATTTCAGAGGATTACCAAAATCTCATGGGGGGCTGTCGAAGGGTCGGGGAAGGGGGAGAAAGAGACAAGAGAATGACGTCCTTTCGAATGATGGAACGGCAGACGGGTATGAGCGCTGAGTGGGGGGAGGACAAAGGAAAGACCGCGATGGTGGCTCGCGAAGATGCGTATAGAACTCTGGAGGGTAAACGACAATCGGTCAACTAGGAAGGGAAAGGGGAGGGCAGGAGAAGTAAAAACTTTGTCTTTCAAACCTTCCCTGGGGGGGGTACAAGGACGGGCGGGGGTGCAGAAAGACCCGACAACCACGGTGGGTCAGGGAAGAAGAGGTCGAATGCACAAATGAGCGGAACACCGGCCGCGTGGCACCTGAGCGGGATTTTTAGAAGGGGAGGGGGATAGAGGAAGAGAAGGGGGAAAAAAGTTCGTACTGGGGGGGGGCGGGTTTCCGGGCTGTCAGCAGGAACCAAAGCTACAAAGAAGCACGGAGGAGAACAGAGGAAGGGGTGGGAGGGCGCCGCAGACGAAATTTTCCGTCCGGGGCTGGCAGCGAAGTACATCAACCACGGCAAGCGTCAGGGAACGGGGAGGTTGGGAACGCAGGATGGCGAACGGGGAGAGGAAACCCGGGGAGGAGGCAAGGCGACATTGTCCTAGGCAGGGTAAGGGCGGGCCAGCAACAAGAGGGAAGTTGTGGGTCATTATCACAGCGATTGTCCTCTTGCTGGCGGACATGGGGGACAAAAACATTGGGGAAAGTGAGAAGGGAAAGAGGGTGACAAAGGCTCGAACACAGGGAAGGTCTCATGCCCTTTGTTGCATCATGATGAACACCCCCCAGGCGCGAGCAGGTCTCTCGGTGTTATAGAAGCAAATTGCCGGCGGGCCTTTAACGTGGGAATGTGTGGGCAAGGGTGGACTCCCTATGTGACGCTTTTTGCTTAGGTCACGGACGAACGATTGCAAGCAGGGGGATACGAAGAAAGCCTGACGAAGAGACAACTTGCCGGGTGGATTGCAGAGTCCTTGCGTACCAGAGAAGGACGTGTGGGGTAAGTCCCGCTCTTTAAGGTAACGGTCCGTGCATTCAAGGAAAAAAAAAAGAACAAGCAGGGGGAGGTCTTACTTCACACTCGTCGCTCGCGCCCTAAAATGCGAAGGCAAAACTGCTGAGGGGGGGGGAAGGGAACTCACCGTTCTTATCAGAGATCATTGGGCAATTTTAGACCTTGTAGAGGTCCAAAGCGAAAAAAATCAAGAGAAAGGGGGCAAGTTGAGATTCTGCGGTCGAGCCCCAGAATGGGGAATCGGCACGGGAACTTCTAGGCAGAGGGAGGGCGGGACCGGGAAAGAAGGGGGTAGTAGATCCCATCCGGAACGATCCTTCGTCTAACGCATCACGGACGAGAGGGGGAGGGTTCCCTACCAGACAGTTGAACAGGGAGGAAAGAGTAAAGGAACTTAGGGAAACGGGTAGTAGCGCATCCTTGCTCAACAGTGGAGGGCAAAGAAAAGACCATTGCGCTACTCGCCTGTTATGGGGGGGAAGGAAAGTGGGGGGGGGGGGGAAGCGAGGACCCTGTCCTGTCCCGGATAACTTCGCCGTCGTGCCAGCCCACTGTACGACGAACGGACCGACCGGCAGAAAACGATAAATTAAGGTACCCGCGGAGGCGAGATTGCGGATCACATTGATTGAACAGGTCGACATAACTTCCTGAGAGGGTAGCCGGATGCAGCGCGCGATCAAAGACCGATTGAGCGAATTTTCTTCGACGAAAGGTAAGGGGAGCGGAATGAGAATCCGAAAACTTGGAAGGGAGGGTTCTGGGTCTCGGGATTCCTTCGAACCCGAAGGAACAACATCACAAACTGGGAGGGGAAAAGTAATATATGGAGAAAGCAGGGGTGGGGAGGGTGAACGAGGGGGGGGAGAGGGAAGATCTCATAATCCAATGAGGACTCCGACGGACCAGATACGCCCTTGAGGGTAAAGTATCGAGGGCGAGGGAGGGGGCTCGCGGCGAAATAGATACAAAAGGGAAGGGATGCCAGGAGGCCATTGGGCTCATGACTGAGGGTTCCCTGATCAAGAGTAGAGACCGAGGAGGAGGAGGAAGTCGGGAGAGAGGGTAGATTGAAGACAAAAGATTTCCCCCCAACTATCCGGGGTTAACTCTGCTTAAACCTTTAAACAAAAAGAACATTCAAGCAGGGGAGGCAAATGGAGGAGAGGGGTTACGAACGCCGGGCTCTATCAAATCCAGCCGCTACACCTGTGGGTCGCAGTTCTACTACTGGCGGAAAAACCAGAGACCTGTACATGGAACGACTAGCGGCGATAGTGAGGACAGGAAAGACGGAGATCCGCCCCGTAAGGTTGTCAACTGCACCGTGATCCTACATGTCCAAGGGGGGGGCCACCAAGGACAAGAAGAGGAGCCCACCTGGGAGGAGGTCTTAAAGGAATACTCGTAAAAGGAGGTGAGGGAAACAGTCCTGATGGGAGAAGGAACGCATTGAATACCGCAATTGCTATCAGTCAGATCACTCATCCGGAGGATCTACTGCCAGATAAAGGGGAGGGGGAAGGCGGAAAAGTCGAGCAGTGGGGATGGGAGGTCAATATTTTGAAGAAGCCCCGTTGGGGGGGAAGTTGTCACTAAGGAGGTGAAAGGGAGGCACACAAGGAGCGAGAGAAGGACATGAAAAGCCGTCTCTTGGCGCAACGTCAGTCAGAGCGGCGATGGGCATCTGCGAGATGCCTTGTAAGCGGGGAAGTAAGGGAGGCGTACTGAGGGAAAAAATATCGCCGTAAAAATTACGCACAACACGGGAGGAACCAGTGGGAAACAGCAAATTAAGAGAACGACTGCAATTATGCACGGCTAGAAGAAACACCGCGGCTTCAAGGGGGGTTGGATTGGGTCCTGTCCCGAACGATCAAGTGACTGTGCTAAATGGAAGAGAGGGGGCCGATTCGGGGACGCGCTGGCAAAAGACTTTATCGCAAGGAGGGTTGAACTAGAGGCCACTAGGAAAGAGACAGGGGATTTCATGAAGACACCACGCAGAAAAGGTGCGGAGCCGCTAAACGCGCCAATTCTTCACGGGTTCGGGGTAATCTTCGTGAAGGGAAGAAGGAGCCAGAAAAAAGAGGAAGAAATGAAAAGGGAGCGTTGTGTTAAAACGGTGCATTCCTCCTGGCCGCAAATCCCGCCAAAGGAAGTAGCAAGGCGCCAACAAAGGACGAGGGGGGGGAAGCCGGTCCGATTGTGCAAGGGAATCCGCCCAAATATAGGGTTTTCTTATTAAGCCGGGCTCCCAGGAGAAACGGACGGAAATCGGGGGTCCAAATATAATTAAAATTTGTGGCAAGGTCGAAGGGGGAGGGGAAAGAGCACGGTTATGGCTGATACCGCCCGACCTACTGAGTACAAAGGTAGGGCCGAAACAGTGTGGTAGTTGTGACATAATGGGAAAAGCGGCGGAGAAAGGAAGGGAAACGCCGGCAGAAGCCTCCGAATCATCGCACAAATACGGGTAGGTAGTTGGCAGGAGACAGGCGGCGAAGGCCCCCAAGATCGGGC
>Ga0179591_1269408_pt1 | contig 26242 bp, 25 predicted proteins | sample CZOMad2_1_08_16f_FD_182891 | JGI IMG/M metagenome (GOLD analysis project Ga0179591, IMG submission 182891) | Vadose zone soil fungal communities from Angelo Coast Range Reserve, California, USA - CZOMad2_1_08_16fungal (PacBio error correction) | ecosystem: Environmental > Terrestrial > Soil >...
GGGGAAGCAACTCGCTTAGAATCTGAGGGAGAATGGAAAAGGCCAAAGCGGTCAACGGTGAGAGGGGTGGAAAAGGACAGGAGAAATGTAGACCCGGGTTGGAACTAAAAAAAACCAGCTGTTCTATGAACCAAACAAACGAAAAGAGTGTGAAAAGGGAGTTGAACATAAGGGAGGATCGAAAGTCAGGTGTAGAAGTTCATTATATTAGCCTCACGACAGAAAATGAGAAACCACTCTGGTTTTCCATGCAGTGCGTGTCAAGGGAAGTGGACTAAGCTGTGACGGGCAGAATCTACCGGAAATGTGAAAAGCAGGGGAAAATCACTACGGAGAATTGGAAAACAATCCCAGAAAAAGCCCTAAAGTCCTGGAAAAAGTCCCTGGTTCAAAATTCGGCCCACAAGTCGGCCTGGTGCGCAAACGAGGAAAATGGAGTTGGCACGGAGAAAAGAGGGAGAACCGGGTCCTCACACAGTCCTTATAGGCTGGGGAATCCAGTAAGGGCCGGAACACAGGAAACCCCCAAAAACAAAAACCCTCCTAGATACAGAAAAAAGAGGTTTAAAAGACCGATGGGACCACGTATCCCGATAAAGGGGCTAAAGGAAGAAAAGAAAAGCCCACGGGGAAAACTTAATAACAGAGGGAGCCACAAAAATTAGAGGATTCGAATCGACCTAAAATCTCCAAGTGCAAGAAGGGGGGAACTAAAGGCGGAAACCCGGTTTATTGCACCAGAAAAACCATGGCGACCTGAATCAAGCCCAGAAACTGTTCTCGAGGTAGTGGGGGTTCCAGAAGGGGATAAGACTGGACCGACGCGGGGGGACAAGCGAAGGACCGGCACAACAAAATTGAAATATAAAACCGGGGGTGGAAGGGAACAACTCAAAAAAAGTCGTACTAATCAAAAGATTTCTGGGTACGGGAATGGGGCCTCAGCCAAAAAGGTGACTGCTGTGAAGTCACATCAATTTGGGAGGGGTGAAGGGAGGGCGGGAAAAGGAGTGTTAGAAAAGGGGGTGAAAAACTCGCTCCAGGGAATACGGGAAGACGATGGTAGCCGGGCGAAACGACACTGATGTTCCGTGCATGACTGTGTTGGCCTTCAGTCAATAAGTCAGGGGAGGAGCAACATCGTGCAAACGGGAGATGGGGAGAGTCAGACCCGGTGCTTTGAAAGACCTCGGAAAAGGGGGTGTACTCCATACAGTGCGGATGTGACCTCTATTTGGCGGAGAAAATGATTGTCTGGGACGGAAAAGGTGGGGGGGGGAATGACACAAAATAATATACCATCGGGGCGCCGGTGTAGCCGGATCAAACGGAAACCACACACATAAAAAATCCAGGAATTTTCGCTCTGGTGATAAGACAGCCGTTCCGTGCTGGACTCGGAAGGAAGAGGGGGGACCGAAAGAAAATGAACGGGAATCTCAGGTGATGGCGAGGGAGATCGTTGCTGAAAAGGGTGTGATCCGTGCGAAGCAACTTCAGTCAAGGATAGACGGGTTTCATACCGATAGAGGGCCACTTATTGGGGGAACAAAAACCATACTCTTGCCACTGGGCGAGGAAGATTGTTAGACTAACGGGCCTCAAGAAGAGAGTTTAAAATTTACCTTCTTCAGGTCCTCTCAAGTGATTGGGAAAGGCAAGCTTTGAGACCAATGGCAAGTAGGGACGGATCGGTGCTGGGGGGGTTGTGGGGTCTGGGAACGCGACCACCAAAGTCATAAACAACGGTGACAAACGTAAGGTGAGAGTGGTGCCTTCCTGGGGAAAGAAGATCTCTCACAACAAAAACAGAGTAAAAGAAAGGGAGAGGACGGGCCCCAGCGCACCCGCCACCACGCCCAAACACCATGTCATGGTTTGAAACAACTGACGAACTGCCTGTGGGACGTATTAAAGCACAAAAAAAACCCAGCAGCAGAAGAGGAAATTCAAAGGGGTGCTCAACAAGGAAAGGACCAACGCGCATGGGCACGCCAACACGAGAGAGGGGAAAAGACTTCAAGAGAATAAGGATACACAGCAAAATAAATATAAAACAATGGGAAAGCTCAACACCTGCCGTTCCTCTACGTTGATAGGTCCCACAGGATCACAAAAAAAAACGGGGTAGCAACAAAGAGGAAAAAAAAGCGGCGAAAAATCACGAACAAAAAACGAGCCGCAATCGATTTAGGATAAGGCCGGCCTGTTCCCCGCCGTGCATAAGGTCGTATCACAAAAAAGCAAGGAAACTATTACAAGGTCGCTGAAGGGTGATGGCAGGGCGACAAAAAAAAGAAAGAGACCTCTTCTAGTTACCGTCTCGATGTGCTCATTCCGCCACACGGAAAGCGGCCAAACAATCAGGCTAATCCATGAACCCTCACAAAAGCCTTTAGTGATCAGGAGGGGTTAACTTACAAAAAGAATGAAAAAGTTCTCCTCATCATCCGAAGAAGGGAAGGGGATACTCTATCAAACTGCTTGCGCAAAAGGAAAAAGCAAACTCGAACATCAAGTGACGCCCCGGGGGGAGAAAGGCGGAAACAGGCGATGCCCGGCCTTAATAGGTGGCCAAACAAACAACTGTGGAGGATGGGTACCCAGTCCAGAACAGGGAAAGCCGAAACGGAAGGAGGGGATCGGCAAGAACACAAAAAAACATGGGCGGCATTCCGGCCAGCCCCAAGCCCGAAGCTGGCGGAAGAGCGAACTGATGCCGGTCCCCTTGTTCATCCGACGGGGGAGGACAACAACTAATGGGAGGAGTGGAAATTAACTTCTTTAAAACTATACCGTGAGCCACCCGGCTAACGAAGAAAGCCTGATGGAAAGGAGGGAAAGTAAGGTCACACATGGGGGACCATGAAACCAAAAAAAGGGAAAGGGGGGGGGGAGGTAGACATTGGTGGAGAGTTTATTTCTCGTAAGGGAGAGAAGGGGGTTGTGAAGGTGACACCTTTAAAGGGAACAGTGTTGATTTTGGCGTATTGAGAAGAGGTACGGTACGAGGCTCTTAAGGAGGGTAACAGCCATCGGCCAATCAACAAGTGACTCGAGGGGGGGGAGGTTTGTAGGGGGAAGGAGGAAGGGGGACGAGGGAGAAACATCATACGCCCTCGGTGATGAATGACGTCGCAAGAAGTAAGCCATTGAAAACAAGGGGAGCGTCTATGGAGAGCTCAAAAAAGATCAACAGAAGACCAGGAAGTTTCCAAAACGGGGGGGGAAGGAGGGACTTTGGGTAAAATAAAAGATCTGCGTCCAGCAGGGTCTTTTTAGGGGACAGAGGTCGTGTCAAAAGGGGATTCAAGTAAGGGAAGCGTCGACGTCTGCCGAGGAATTGAAACACTTAGTACAAAAGTAACCCAAAGGACACAAATGAAACAGGGTTGTGGGCATTGGAAAAAAAAACGGTTCAAAACTGCGCCAACCGATAAAAGTACGAATTTTAGGGAACCAAGGGGGGCGTCCCAGCCGGGAGAGTGAGAAAAAATCCGGGGAGCGGATAGAAAGAGTTCTTCGGGAGTAAAAATAGGGGGGGAGCCATAGGGCCAACCTTGGCGGAGGCCCAGCTGAGAACGACCGTAGAAAAGGGAGAGCTGAGAAGGAGAGGAGAAAGAGACTCAGTACTCATACTTCAGAGATCAACAACACAAATGAGAAAGAGAGATATGAGATTTACGGGTCCTGAGGCTAGGGGAAGAAGAGAAAAGCAGCAAGGGAAAGAGGTCACGACAAAAAGTCAGCATCGGCCATCATCGCTCAATGTGAATTCCTGAGATCAGGGCGAAAAAGAGGGTTTGAAAGAGAGAAAAAAACAGAGGAATGTGTTTGTGGAAAGGCCGAACGCAACGTAAAGAAGACTGGCCGACAAACAAAGGGCACAGGGCGGTTGGATGGCGCGAAAGGTCCGTGAATCAAGGATGATCAGGTCTGGCAAAAGAAAAGAAAAAGACAGTGACCAGGAGGTTTGGCTGGGAGTTCCCGTTGATGCGGGAAGGGTTAAGGGCCTCCAGAACCGTCCGAAGAATGGAAGAAGCCTTCATTACATGGAAACGGCTAATGTCCCAAAGTAAAACCCGAAACCTGGACGAAGATTTGATGGTACCAACCCCGCGGGGAACAAACTAGAAAAAGAGGACGGTTAGCTGGTGTCTCGCTCAGAAAGAAGAGGAATGTGTCCTTCTAACTCAAGGCCAGAACGGGGTCTCATGAAAACACGAGGACGAGAGAATTGCCGCCCGTCCTCGACGGGCAGCACTCTGAAAAACACAACCAACAAGAAACATCGCTAAGACTGAAGACATAAAAAAGCGAGAGATAACCGGAAAGAGAGCAAAGAAATCCATCAGTCAAAAAGACATAAGGAGTACCAAGGAGCTTTGGGAAACCAACCCTAAAGACAGGAGGGGGGGGTACAATCGCACACCCCAAAATGACAATAATCATTCGAAAACTTGTATGTTCACCGGGGTCGACAACACAGGTGAAACGACAAACTCTGACGGTAAAGAAACGGGTCTTGATCGTGCAGTTAGAAGGGGGAAGAACAGGAGACGGAGAAAATATTAGAGGATAGAGCGCCAAGAAAGAAACTTGCCCCAACTATCGTAAACGAAGAAAAAATCGGGAACTTGCTGCAGCTGCGCCCGGAAGACCCTAAATACGGCAGGGAAAGGACATTGCGCAAAAAAAAAAGAATTCTATGTTTGTGCAAGATTTCAGGTCTTCAGTTCAGGGTTAGGGACCGGTTCTGGACGGCTGCCCGCTTCGTCTCGAGAAAAGTTGGGTGTTTCTTAAGCAAAGAGAGCCTGCGGGTAAAAATCAGAGAAAGTTAAAAAATGGACGTGCAAAGAAGTACGTCAAAGCGGGCCGTGGAAGGTCAGTCATTAGATGATTAGGAGGGAGTATCATCGTACGGAGGGCAAGATGACGCCCCAATCAATGCTGGTGGGACCAGGACCAGGGGATTAACTCACTACCCTGGGCAAAATGGAATCCAGAAAAAAGTTACGGAAAGGATTGAGGAAACGCTTGAATTTAGGAGGGAGAACAACCGGAGAAGAAGAAGACACTCGAGCAAGCCCTAAGCCGATAGGACACTGCTCCAAATGATAAACGCCGGTGCAGAGCGGCGGACGTTTGTGATCCGAAGAAGGCCTGCAAGGTGCCCAACGAAAAATGACGAAGAAAAAAACTTAAGGAGTGGTTCGTCTCTTGATATGGAGGGGGGCGCAGTCCTCTTGGGTCACAGAGAAGAGGGAGATGAATAGTCCGACGAGAAAGATGGTTTTGGGGGGAAATTCCCGAAAGAGGGGCCTGAAGAGAATAGGGGGAGGGGCCTGACTCTGTCTCGGAAAAGGACGAGGTTTAGGCTGGAGGAATCAGGGATGGGTACATCTTAAGGGCTGGGCAGCACAAGACTGCAGTAGACCGGCTCTGTAGGGTGGGGGTCATTCCACAAAAGCCAGAAACGAAGGGAAGACAGGGTTTAAAAACTTGCACTTTTGCGTTCGTGGGGAAGGTGCGATGGGCAGTCAAAGAGCACTAAAACAACGGAGGAGGAGGAAATAAAGATGGAGTGCAAGAAGGAAACCCAAACCCCGCTGGTAAGCGTAACCGTGGTCTTGGCGAAAACCCACAAAAAAAAAAAAAGAGAAGGGAGAAAAAGGGAAGAAGGTAGGACAAAAAAGCTTACCATCACGTCTAACAGTCAACAGCACAAAACGATGCACTTCAAAGAACGAACGAGAGGGAACTCACCCCCGATCAGCTCAAGAGGAACATTATGAATCATCAAAAAAATTCCGCTGGTTAAGCTGTCAAAAGGGGAATCAAGAATAAAAAGCCCAGATATGAAACGGAGCCACACCATCAGACCAATAACTAGAACCGAGAGAAGCCCAGTCTTCTGCAGAGGCTCCCGTTCCCAGGAAGGAAGGGCGGCTGAGCCCCCTTCAACATACCTCGACCACTGGAGGTTGAGCTGGCCGTTGATGCCGGAGAAATGAAATCCGTCTCTGGAGCGACTTATGACCGGGAAATCGAAGGTGTGTAAATTACGAAAAACTTAGAACAAGAAATCATGCTAAACTCCATGACCGTAGAGAAAGAAAACTGGGTGAAATTCATACTCGTTAAAGCGTACATAAAAAACAAGTGAATACAGAGACTCCGCAACTATTTACAAGGACCGTCAGCAACTGCTTCGCATAGAGTTCCCAGATAATGACTCAAGTGAAAGTAACCGAGAACTTCTACACAGTCTAAACCGGAGAAGGGACAGCCAAACAAAAGGATCAAGGAAACGGGCCCGCCGGCACGAAACCCTCCAAGAAAGGACGCTGGCTTCCCCATATCACAAAACCCTGAAGCCTTCGAGACTGTCTGACTTAGCAGGCAAGGAAAAACCATAGAGAGCACGCAAAAAAAAGAGTCCTTCAGGAAGAAAGTTTCTACGTAAGAGTTCTGGTTTAAAAGTAGCGACTTGCCAACCGACAGAGGGGGGAGGAGACCCTCAGGAAACCCCGGAAGACCTCAACAGCGGTTTGGACCGTAGGTGTAAGGGGAAAAAATTTACCAGGTGAAACCTAACCCTGGTTCGCAAGGGGTAAAGGGGGTCTAGGTATTAGAACCGCGTTGGAAGGGGTGGTTATACCGCTTACTAAGGAATGGAAGGTTTGGGATGAGGACTTTAGAGTCAAGAAGGGGGGTAACGAGTGAAATAAGCTGTCCCAGCCGTTAAAACAGCAACTGGTTTGATTTAGCAACGGTGTCTTTGGCAGGGTGGTTGGAGCTTGGCTTCAACCGCGACGGGGCACGAAAACCGTCGATACCACGGTGATGATGAAGTCTTCGTGAAGCCAGGCACCATGGCATGTCTGGAGAATATCCGGCACCAGCCTAACCCAGGGCGAGGAAAGGGGACAAAGCTGGGGGGTTTTCCAAAAGAAAGAGCGGAAGTCGAGTGTGGAAGAGTAAATAAGTGGGAAAAAGGAGCCGGACTAGTTCCTGTCGGACGTCTTAAAAGTCCAAACCGGGAGTCGGGAAAAAAGGACAAGTCACAAGGGAGAACACGCAAGGAACCGGAAATCCAAAAGAATGGCACATTGTCTATGGAAGGGGGAGGGCGAAACCAAAATAACAATGAATCACGGAATGTCTAGAAAGGGATAGGGGGGGAACCGCATGGGCAAGGTCAATATTTTCGACACGAGGGTTGTCCGGGGCAAGGTACCTGAACTAGGGGAACATCTTGTTGGGGGTAGAAACACTAGGGGAGATAGCGGAGCAAAAGAAAGGGGGAGGACGATGACCAGGGGAAAAGAAAACCGAAAAGCTCAAAGCGGCGTCTCCACTCATGATTGAAAAGAGCTCGTACGACCTGATAAAAAAAGGGATATTAAAAAAAAAGAGATGAAGAGTTGAATCCTGATGCAACTTCCGGGAGACCTCGAGAGGAAAGCCAGACGGAAGGAAGGAGAGAAAAGAGCCCTGCTAAGGTTTGGCATGGACAAAGATCTCTGAGGACCGATGTGGACGACCACCGAACCATTCAGGAAGAGACACCGTACAACCTCTGTAAATAACGGAAAAGGCTGGGAACCCAACCTCAGTCTTCTCTACTTAGTAGAAAAAAGGGAAGGAGAAGGCGGTGAGAACGCGAGAAAAGACAGGAACCAAGGAAAATGCGGGCGTTCCCGGGAAAGGGGGGAAGGGTCCTACGACCTCAGACGTCCTACTCGCCAGCAATCGTGAGATCGCTGGGAGATCGATTGAAACAGAAACGACCAGGAAAAGTCTGGGGGTCATCAATGGGGCTTGCACCGCGATAACACCTCTTCAGTCTGGGGGAGCAGGGAGAACCCCAGTACTATTCAAGGGTCACATAACGTCAGACCTGCCCAATCGAACCCAGGTCGTCTGGGGAGCGAAAAGTAGAACATGCAGCAAAAGAGGAAAAACGAACCAAAGAGAAAAGTTGGGGATGCGTGCCCATGCAACTAATGGGATTGGGAAAAAAAAGATATCCTCGATAACGGCTAAAAAAAAAACTACCAGAGACTATAAATGCAAGGGAGGACCGGACAAGCGTCTTAAACAAAAAGGAGTCGTCGTAACATCACGAAACCCGAGGCATAAAAAGGATCAAAAGGAGGACCCGCGGGTAGGGGACAGGGGGGGGGACCCCCATGGCTGACCTTACATCTCCTGGAAGGGGAATATGACAGTCGGGGTGCGGGTAAAAAAGAAGGATACATGCAGGTGGCACGCAATGTACACCGGGGTCCAAACTAGGACGTATACGGGGAACCGGCCCGGAATAAGCTCTCCTTCCATTAGGGCAGCGGTCCAGGCCTGCAATGGCTGAGGGGTTTCCTTCTGTGCGAAAGGAGTGGAGTTACGGTTTCGTAAGGGGCGCCCGCTCGAAGCAAGGAAAGGCAAATGTACAAGAAGAGAGAAAGGGACGTTTCGCTGGTAGAAGGGGCGCTAGAAGAAGTATGGAGCATGAGCGTGAACTCGCTCTTCAAAGTAGCTGTGTCGTGGAGGAGGCGGCGGCGATGATGCGTCGAAGAAGCCTGGGAGTGAAGTGCCGCGTGTAGCTAAAGGGTATACATGGTGCCGGCGGGACCAGTCATTGGAACAGAATTAGGGTTTGAGAGTGAAAGGGGGGGAGGGAAATCACCTCATGAAGGGCATACGATCAAGCCTGAATTATTAGATCTCCCTGAGGAGGCACTACCGACGGGGTAGGACCAGGGGGATGACTGGACCTTTGTTCCCTCCTGTAAGTACGGGAAAGAGCCATGCCGGGGAAAAAATAAAGCGTTGCGGCGCTGTGAAGTGAAGATTGATCGGGTAATCCGGGTGACCTTTGGGGAGCCTATGCTTCGGAGAGACGGGGAAAAAAATAAAACTCTCCCGGTGGTTGGGATCCTGAACTGAAGGAGGGAATGAAGGGGAGGGCGTTTATCCCAAACTCTGTCGGTCCTGGAAATGGTTGAAGATCGTGAGGCTTTGAGTGTGACGAGGGAGGCCAGAAGGGGGGGAGTGGCAAAAGCACCTTCTGTCCTTTGAATCGTGGTGGGGGTTGTTCATAAAAGTCTACCAAACCTTCATTAAGAAGGGGAAAAAAATGACACGTCGGGTGGGGAAGTGCGATTTTCCCGAAAAAGAAAATCACATACAGAGGAGAAAATCGATATATGTACTCCCTCACGGAAAACCCACGGCCCAAACGTGGCATGGTCCCCCTGCGGAAATTCAGGTGGCGGGAACGAAAGAAAACACAAAAGCACGAGAAGGAGAAGGCAGTTAAGGAAAAAAACAAGACAAAGCAAAAAATTAAACGCATGAAAAAGAATTAAAAAGGAAAGAAGCTTTAAAAAAAAAATCCTGAGCCGTCGAAAAAGGCTGGAATTAATGCCTCAAAAACACCTGACGAGGTAGTTGAGAGGGAAAAGGTACTACCTAGGGCCACTTAAACCTCCCAACCACCCACCCGAACCACAAACAGATGGCCGGCCTACTCAAAGACGATAAAGAGAACACCATCCAATATGAGAACGAAAACACCCTCCTCCCAAGCACGACTAGCAGGGTTCTACCTTGTTCAAACAAACGTCCGGACGGCGGAGGAGACAAAAATGCCCAGACTCAGGAAAGGACAATGCGAGGCGGTTTTTAATTCCTAGAATCCTAAATTCTTCATGAGAAGATACGCTTCAAGAATTGAAAAAAAACTTGAATCCGAAAGAGGAAAGAAAAAAAAGCTCCCACATGAACTTTAAACTAATCACTGTAATTTAGCATTGAATAAAAAGAGGACGCCCACGTAACAGCAAGCCAAAAACGTCCGAAAGATGATCCAACCGATCAAGGAAGGGGAAACTGGAAGGGAAACATCGGCATAAAAAAAAAAAAACAGTGCTTAAGAGAAAAGACGGGGAGGGCCCGAGCCCTTTGACTTGGGCAAGCACAAAAAGTTGGAGTAGGGCTAAATTTAAAAATCAAAAAACTTTCACCAAAATAAGCATTACTGCCCAAACACAAACACAATGAAAAAAAACTTCGGGATGCCGTCTTAAGATCCCGAAATCGGAGGGAAGCAAGTCTCGGAGGAGGGTCCCCCTCAACTAATCACTTCTTGAGTAAAGGAGGGTCGACTTGACAAACGTATCCTAAAGGCAGTTAATCCGGCACAGTCAGGGACCACATAACAAGAAAAGAAGAAGAAAAGCCGTTCCCTTCAGCGGGTATGGGGAACAGGGGGGGTGGACCCTTTTTCAAAACCCAGGATCAGTTATTCCCCTGACTGGGGGAAAGTGGGGTTCTGGATGAAAGAGGGAGACCTGATTCGAGAGTGTTTGGGGAGACGCTGATCCTTGCCGTTTTGAAATTTTAGGGGAGGAAGGGAGAGGGAGAGTACCTCCTCTGGTAACCATCTCAAGCAAAGGTTGAGTATCTAAGTTCTGGGGGTCCAGGGGGGTAGGCCTACGGTAAGAGGACGTTCGCAGAACGGACCCTCGGTTATGAGGGAAGAGGAAGGACCAAACATTGCATCGTCTAAAGCGAAATAGAAGGGGGAAAAACCGAACACGGAAAGCCTCGAAGTAAAAACCGCGGAGGGAATTTTCCAAAAATGAGAGGAGGGGGAGAGGAAACAAGGTTTCCATCGTATGCCGAGTGCTTTGGGGAAAAAAAAACCAAAAAGGGTGAGAAAGAGGAGGCACGTCACAGCTCTCCCGCAGAGAAAAGGAACAGCTGGGCACAAAAGGAAAGTTGTATAGGGAATGGGAAGGTTGCTCAAAGCCACCAAGGTCAAAATGTTCGAGATCCAAGTGAGTAAAAAAGAACGGGCATGTCGATAGGGGTAACCGAGTTTTGTAAAACGGTGGGGAGCCGCCTCGAAAGGCTGCGGTGGGGGAGAAAATCAGGCGACATGAGAAGGAATTCAAAAGATAATGCTGAAAACCATCCTTACCGCTCATTGTCTCCATGGAAAAAGGAGGACGGAAAATAAATCAACAACACACAACTTGGAAAAGGGGTAAGGGGGGAACGGTGCTCTTTTTCCTCACGCGAAAACCTCGGAAGGAAACATTCGAAGGGGAGCGAAAAAATAGGGCCATAACGCAGCACGTTGCTAACCTCGCAGAAATTGACCCGGTGAACCGAAAGCTGTTCGAGGGCGCGCAACCGGACAAAAAAAAAAGGCATAAACCGAGTCAAATACCCCCCCCACTGGGGGGGTGGGCGTGGCTTTTGTAAAAAAAGAAAACAAATCCCCAACTCCGGCGAGATGAAGAAGTGAAGAGGACTCACTAAGCAGAACAATAAAAAAAAACTAGAAACTTCCAAGGGGTGCATTGTTAAAGGGTATCTTGGGAGATGAGGTCCCCCTCGTTAAAGACCTAACGGATAATTCAAGAGAACGTGGCTCCTTTTACCGATGGACTCCAGAGGGGAAAAATCCCCCCGGAAGCATCTTTGGAACCCTAAGGTTCACCTTAGAGAACTCAAGGGCTGGTGGGCTCTGTAAATCCGACTACATATTCCATTGGGGGCCATTCTAACTATCATAGCAGAAATATTGATAAATGGGCTAAAAGCGACCTTCATCACTCGGAAGAAAAGAAAAGAGAAAACTCAGAAGACTCAAAACAAATTCACAGAAAAAAGGAAGCTGGAAAGCGGATCGTCCTCAAGAAACCGGGGGAGAAAAAGTAAGAAAAGAAAGATAATTCAAAAATGACCAAAGGTCTGTCATAAAGTTAGAGAAAAGCTAGTCGACCTCACCGCGCCAAACACATGAGAGGAAATACCTGAGAACAAGGTGAGTCAAGGGAAAAAATGGAATTACCTGAGAGCTCAAGCTAAAACCAGAAAAGGGGGGCGAATTGCGGTATGAAAAAAGTGGGGGGCCCCGAAGGGAACGAAAACGAACGAATAAGTTGTCAACGCAAGACTGGCCAGGCCCTGAACGAAAATAGAAACGGGATAAAAAACAAAAAACTGGAAGGTGAAGCGGACGGTCTCGGCGCCTGGACCCCGTCGGGCGAAAAAGGGGGGGAAAAAACCAGCCTGTCCCGAAACCCGGGCGTCGGGGTTTTTCCTTATTTCCGCGGCAGGAGGAGGGGCCTTTGGTCTTTCCTACGCGGGGAAAAATCCAAAGTTGTTGGACTTATAAGAGAAGGGGAGGGCGCTCTGGGAGGAGAGGGTACTGCACTGTTCACAACCGCATGAACAGGTAAGGGGCCTCAGTCGGAGCCGTCGTGCTAGTAAGGGTTGCCGGGAGAGCTGGTCTCGGGCCTCCTGGAGTGCAGGCCAGTAAGGAAAATCCGCTCAACTACAGTGAGTGGCATGGGGGGAAAAAAAAGGGGCGGGGGGGCGCGGAAAAGGACATGAGGGATTATGACAAACGCGGCAACCTCGCAGCGTCGCACGTTGATAAGGAGAGAACTCCACCAGGGACAGACTCCGGAATTCCGAGGGAAATTGCGGCCGTGGGTTCCAAAAGTCCGGCAGGAAAGCCGCATAAAGTCACGAAATGAAGCGGGGGCGGCGGTGCTGGGAGAGGGGAAAGATGGCGGGTGGTTTCTCACTGGGGTCCTAGTCGGGAGTAGTACGCGGAAAATGAAGGGAAAGCGACGTCCAGACGGGAACCAGGAAAGGTTTTTTATTCCCATAGGCGGGGGCCTGACGGACTTAAGGGAAGCGGGGAGCCCTTCAGACGTGACATGAAGCGGGGCTTGTCTGCTTCAAACAAGAGACAAGGTGGAGCACCTGCTTGGGAAGGATCGGTTGGGGTGGTGGGGGGGGTCTTCACCCATACGCCACGGAAGGGACTCCGGGGACCACCAAGAAGAGGCGTGGTGGACCGGGGCGAGGGAAGAAAGATCTCGACAACCACCACAGAAAGGGGAAGTATGGACAAAAGACTCACACCGGTCCAAAAAAAAAAGAACTGCAGGGTTGTCCCAAGAACCTTACGGTGAAAGTGAACGGAAAAAAACCACCCCACCAGCACCTCCTTAAAAGGCCAGCAGGGGCATGAAAAGCAACTTACCCACACGCTACAAAAAAACGGCAAAAAAGCAATCCATACCGGGAGCAGACTCAAACCCGCTAAAATAGCTCACGGTCAGGCCAAGAGAATGGGGAGAGAAAACACTGACGCAAGGAGTGGAATATTTACAACCAACCTGAAACACTCAATCGCAAAAAAAAAAGAGCCAAAGAAAATAAGGAGATAAAGAAAAAAACTCAAAAAACTAAGAAACGCTGAGTGTCAATTCGGATCGTCGGGGAAAGGTTCCCTTTCCTACAAGGGACGATCAAAAGGCGAATCAACTCGGCACTGCCCTTTAGATGGAAGGGGAATAGAGATCAGAAAATTGCTAGGAAAGGGGGGGGAAGACTCCCCAGTGGTCGAGGCCTGATCCTAAAAACTTCTCAACATGGTTCTCAAGCCAAACAAATTACAGTTTAGAAAGAAGGGAGATCCAGGAAGGGCATACCACCCGGGAAGTTTACACCAGCAGAATGTTAGCGAATAATACGCGCCAGACGGAAAACGATGACACTACCAGTAGCCTGACTGGGACAGGTCTTCACCTGTCGCCACGATAAGGGAAAAAGTAAAATCGAGGACTCAAGCTACCAGAGATCTGAAGAGATGGGAAGTGGGCCGCATCAAACACAACTGGGTCTTCTCGTGACTAAAGAAGAATCCAGAGACCATTTCAAAGAAGAAAGAAATAGCAAGGACCTAACCGCAGGCAAAAACTAAACGAGCTGGGCGGCCGGCCATTCCAGCCCAAGAAGTCATTTATCCGCTCCAAAAAAAGAACTCGGAGCACCGTTTGTCATCTGAGCTCAAGGACTTGCAAGAACGGAAGTCTGATGTTAAAAGTATCACTTGACAGTATAAAACCCCCTTCGCTGAAAACACGTCAGCAGGGAAAGAATCGTTGGGCCCCTTCAGGCGGGTGTAATGGCAATGGTGGGGGACATTGAAACTCGAGGGTATGCCCTTCGCCTGGGTCGGTTTCGACCAAACGTGGCGAGAAGTGTGAAAGACAAATACTCCGGGGGTCCGGGGGGGGGGGGGAAATTAGGCAAGGGAGTAACGAGGTTATCGGTGTCGGGACGCTCCTGGTAGCCATCGTGGCAAAATGAGGATCTCGGAAGGGGGGGATGGGGGTGGGTGATCAGAAAAAGTCAAAAAACGGGGGAAGAAATAAAACTCCCTCGTTTGGGGTCTAAAGTTAGCCGGAGACACATGTCAAGTCAGAGGAGTCTCCGAGCACCAACAAGAACAGCATCTCGACGGACACCCACGGGGGACTTTCGAAAATCGCGGCAAGGAGCGTTTTGGGTGGGGTGACAGAAGCTTCCAAAAGGGATAACGTCCCGAGTAAAGTTGCCAGAGAGGGGAACTTGTGGAGCGGAGTGAACGGAAAAGGAGACGCCGTACCCGAACCGGCACAGGGACAACAAATTGGGAGAGGGAGATTGTCTGTCGTCGAAACTCATCAACCGGGAAGGGTCGGACCTTTTGGGGGAGGCAACTGTGATGGGGGAAGAACCTATTTTTGAAGGGTGGATTCCGGACGAAAAAAAAGGGGGGTACCAGCCATGCGACTCGAGGGGCCAACCTGTATTCTATGAATCCCTAGGCTTAACTAAGTCCGGGAAGGGGGATCATTTCGACGGTAGCCAGCGAATGAAACAGAACTACTATAGAATCTCTCACAAAAAAGAGGAAAGAGAGGATAGCTTACGAAAAAGATCAATTGCCTCCTAAAGCTTGACAGAGATCAAGGGGTCAGGGAGGGAGCGCAGATCGGGCCATCGCTCAGTTGGTTCGCTAGAAGGGGACAACCCAAAGGGGGGGGACCAACGAGAAGCTTGGAGGAAGGATCACAGGAAACCGCAGACCAAGATCGACCTGAAAGTATGTGAACAGAACCAACTACCCCCAAGATGATACTCACCTCGTAAAAGTCATTGGCTTGGTACGGCGCAAAGAGGCCAGACCACTTCCGGTTAATGATGGGGCCACGGGGACGGCGGGGGGAAAGGAATTGTTCTCCCGCTCCCTGTTTAAAACTGTACGGAAAGCGGCCATGAAATAGTAAAGATCACTGGGACGAGAAAATACCATCGAAACACGCCGCAAAAAAGTGGTCTGGTAGAAAAAAAAAGCAGACGCGGGGGGCAACTCTGAAAACTTCGTTTCTCGTGAGACCAAAACACGACGGTGGGCCCGCTAAAAAACGAATCACCAAGGCAGAAACTGGGGGTCAAACGCGGACGAACCAGAAACCCGAAAAATAAACTCAGAGACTCACCCAGTCGGCGTTGGACCAATTGGCTTCAAACTACGACCAGGATCAGAAAGCAAGAAAAATTCAAACGGGAGAAATAAAGCTCACACAAACGGAAAGAAAGGATGAGGACTACAGGACGAAAAAACAGAAGGAAGGACATACAGGAAAAACCTTGGAATACCGGTGACACCACATTTCTTAAATAAAGAAAAACCTTCGGAAGGGGGGGCCTTTTTTCTCTGACGGGGAAAGGGGGACACGACGGGGGATAAAAGGGAACGAGGGATACGGTAAGGCCAGAAAGCCTCCGAAACGACGGCTGTCACCGGGGGGGACTGCCGCATCACCTCCCCCCTGCCGATACGGGGAGAGGGGGTCGGGCCTGGAGGTCAATCGGGTCTCGTTGTGGGGGGAAAAAAATGCGGCCGGTCACAGAGAATTACGGTGTCTTTTAAAGGGGGTTGATCCTTAGCCCGAGGACTAATCCAAATGGGGGGGGGAAAAAAAAAAAAACTAAGATATCATGTTCGGCAAGATGGGGGGCGTCGTCGTTAAATGCACTTATTTGACAAAAACGGGCAGAAGTGCAGTGAACGGGTAGCAGTCCTGAAAGGGGCTAGTTATCCGTTGGGAATGGGGCGTGGTGATCTGTTTGGCTTACAAGCCTTTCTTGTTATTAAGATCCTGTACCCTGCTGAAAAGCAGGGAGGATTGGGGGAAACCAATAATGTAAATGTGGGAGGACACGCTTGGGAATGTGGGGAGGAGGACACCTTCGGGGAAGGTGAAACTAAAGAGGTCTGACCGTAAGGATCCGGATCGGAACCGACCACCACGAAGCACCCTCATCAGGCCGATGTTAGTAACGGTGATCCTACCGCCGGTACCCTTTTCCCGCCCATCTGGACGGAACCGACTTAAAAACGGGCGCGCAGTTTGTGGGAGGGGGGGAAGATTGTAGAGGGGAGGGGTTTGGTCTACCGTTCCTAGGAGTTGCGCCCGCGAGGGAAAAAATACGTGGCCAGAGAAAACTGGGGGGGTTTGGTGGGGTAGCCTCAACATTCCGCAGAAGAAGGAGAGATCGGGGTTCTGGAGACTGACAGAGGAGAGGGATAAAGTGGGCAGTCGTTCGAGGGCGCCTGCGAAGCTTTGGAGTTTTCAAGGTGGAAGCAAACAACACAAACTGATTGGGGGACGAACGCAAACGTGAAACGGAGGGTTTTGGGGTGGGGGGGCAGAACTGACACGAGAAAACCCGTCACGGGATTAGGTGCACCAAAAGAAACAAGGGTGCTCTGGGGCCTTGCGCTGGGGAAACAAGGAAATCTCTCAGGCATAAATAGATGGAAAAGATAGAGAGTTAAGGCCCGCAGCACAGTCCCAAAAAAAGCCCTACGTGTGTCCATTGGGGTTAAAAAAAGGCCCTGCCGTGGGGGTAGCTTGAACGACAACCCCACAACAACAGCATCAGAAGCCATAAGACAGCAGGTGGATGCAAAGGGCTGGAAGCAGCAACCGGCAAAACCAGAACAGCAGCAAGGGGACCAACCGACGAGCAACTTAAAACAGTACTGCCGTCAGCCCATAGGTCCAAAAAAGTCCTTCGGTCGGGGGAATCTGTGAGAACTCACACCTGCGGCAGTAATCTTGGAGAAAATCCCGGACGGAGCAAACCAGCATCAAGATCCTCAAGCAAGAAACGCTCGACAGCTCATGTAAAAGAGGCAGGTCAGGAAGGTCCCCTCCGAGCAGGGAAGGCGGGGAAGCAAACCTGCCGCAATAACTCCTCTCTATGTACGTCGGGTCGGGAAAACGCGCCGGGGACATGCGGAAAATACACAGGTGTGCTAATGGGACCGCCATAAAAGAAGCGTACAACAACTCAGAGACGCCCGTACCTGGCGGGCAAAAAAAAGGTACCAAGATATACGGAAGAAGCCATTGAAGGGGGACCTGCAGAAAAAACACGTCAAAGATGAAAAAAGGGACAAGCGACTGATGCTAGGGAACTTAAACCGATAGATTGTCAAAAGTCACGTCCCCTCCAAGCCAGTCTGACGGCCGTGAAGTAAGTGGCCTCACAAACTAAACTTTGTCTTTTGCGGGCCGCCGCCCGAAAGTCAACAAAAACCAACTGGGATGACAGGGCCAAGAAGCAACAGCACTAACTTTCTACAAGGGGGAAAGAAAGAACCTCAACGAGCCACCGGATAAAAATCAGGGCCGAAGCAGGTTCGACGGAATTTCGGGGAGAAGGAAGGGGCGCAAAAAAAAAAAGTAGCAGCCGTTCTGTAGAACGGATCAAAGTGAGACCTGTAAAAGGCAAAGTAAACACGAAACAGCCAGGCGCCAAGGGGTACGGTCAGCCAGGGTGCAGACCCTACGCAAATGAAACGGGCTTGCAATTGGGAATAGTTGGGGGAACGCGGGAGTCGGAAGGGGGGGTACTAAGGGTACGCAGGGAGTCCAGGGAGGGGAGGAAGATGACTAGGGAGATCGAAAGGAAAACGCCTGCCCAGCCACGAAGGAACACGCAAAAAAAGACTTTGTGTGAAAGGTAGCTCGAGTTTAAAGGTTTCGGGGGGAGCGCTTCCAAGGGTCCGCTACTTGGCGTCCCAGCCGGACAAAGAGGGAAGGACGTTGGAGTTTAGAGCCCAAATTAAGTAAGGATAGATCTCCGAGAAGAATAACCAATGAAAGTGCTCGCTGGCCCCGCGGAGGTCCGGGGTAAAGAAGATACGTGGGTCCTTGTGTCAGTAGGGGTGGTGGAAAAAAAGAAGACGTCCGAGGTACTGGGACAGACAGTCGGACATCCTAACTGGAGGCTTAGGGAACGTCCACAACTGAGTACAACGGTAACAGGTGCCACAGAAGAAACAAGATGGTCCCTAGGCTGACAGGAAGGGGGGTCACATCCGACAGAACCTGATACTGAATGTGGGAGTCACACCAGTATTTACTCAAACAGCAATTGAAGTCGGAAAGAGAGGGCTGTGCCAGAGGGTGGGCGTTGATCACTTCCTCGGGAAGCTTGCGGGGGTGCAACTTAAAAAAGACCATAGGGGGCGTAAAATAGCCGGGAATGAAAAACGAGCGATGAATGCGGCGATAAAAATTCCGTCACGCTAAAGGAAAGTTAGAAGCGGAGAGCCAATAATAAAGGACTAAATCAATCCGTCGGGGAACAAACAAAAAAAAGGCTTAGGAGGACAAAAGAGATAGAAGAGGGAGGTAAGTAACCTTATGCTGTGTCCAAAACGAAAAAGCTCGACTGGGGGAAGATCGCAGAAGAGGTCCCACACCTCAGTGTTCCAGCTCTATTGACAAACACTAGGGAAGAAAAAAAGAAGAACGTTCTAAGGACCGACTAACCGGACAACCAGGGTAAAGACCACATGAAAGTGGGGGAACGGGGGGGGAAGCACAATCAGCATAATGGGAAATGGATCCGGGGCAGGGCACAAGAAATTAGGGCCCAGTTCCGGTTAAGGCGTTCATGACCGGGTAGAGGTGGAAGCCCTCCGCTCCGAGGGAAAAAGCCGACGAGGACCATGCATCGAAGGCTCATTTAAACGACGATGTCCCCAAGAAACCAACGCAGCCTAAGAAGAGGGTTCTGGGGGAAATTCCAATACGCGGGGGCCGAACCGGCAAAAAACCACCGGGGAAAACGTCGGGGTGACTGTATTCAGTCCTTATCAGTGGGCAAAGCAACTTACTTCAAGCAAGAACACAGGGGAGGGAGGGGGCGGCCCTCGCGTAAAGGGGGTCATCACACGGCCCAAAACAACAATAGAGGAATAAGACAAAAGTTTTCTGCGGGTGAAAGAACCCTAGAGAAAACGGGACGTCCTCGATAACGGACCCTCGTACTCAAATAAATTGGCAGCAAAACGGACACAACCGGAGTACGGAGTCACGAACAGGCATACACTTATCGAAAAGACAAAGAAATGCAACACCCAAGACAATAGGGGAACAAAAACACCGTTTAACACTGGGGGCCAAAAAGAAAAGTGTCCACTTAATACATCTGAACGGGCCAGAAGGCGGGGTCGCTGTATTGAAGAAAATTTACATACGTGGGAGCGGACCTATGACGGTTGGAAACAAAAGGGCCAGGAGGCAACAGAACTTCGGAAAAGACTAAGTCCTCCCAAATCTCAACGGGGAAAAGAGAGAGTCTAGGGCAAGCCTAAAACAATCGAAATCTCAATTCGGGGGTCAAGGGAGGGGGGCCAGGTCAAAAGTACAGTTATGGGGGTCGGGGGTACCGGGGAAGGGCCCAGCGGTCGCGAAAAAAAAAAATTTGTTTTAGCACAACCGAGAGGCAGCTAGGTCACTTTCCACTGGCAGGGACTTTCACGTATGTGCCTTCATTATCTTACCTGTGGGCCCGCTCAGTCAGTCGAAATTCAATTGGATTATCAGTTGAGACTGACTTTGGACCAATCCCCTCTTGGGACGAGGGCCTGGGCAGAGAGAACGACAAGGGCGGTTCATGGAAAGGGGGTCGGCAATGATGTCTGAAAGCAGGGGGTGTCCGGGAATGGGGAGTCACACTAAGGCGAATCCTCAGACGGCGAAGGGGGGGATCAGAAGACGAAAGGCCAATAGGCAACAAACAAAAACAAAGCGGACCGCGCTGCCGTCTTCGGAACGGGTGTGCCAAAGGCCGGAAGGGTGGGACAGGACGTCCTCGAGGGACCTGCACTCTGGAACGGAAAAGCGGGGATCTGGGGGAGTCGATGGGGATCTTTCAGCCTGGTGTGGGGGGGGGCTAGTGCCGGGAGGGGAGCAGAGGCGAGGGAATCCTACGTGTGGCAAAACAAAAAAAGGGGGGGACCAATTTTTGTTCAAAACCCCTTAGATTCCCTTGACAATGATCGGGAGGTTGAAAGCTAAAAAAAACAACAAACACAACCAAACGGCGGTCTTAAGGGGGGCGGGGACTGCATGAACCGGGGGGAGCACGACTGCAAGAACTGACTGGAAGGCTGCAGAGGTTTGGTGGTGGGTCTTTAGAGCCACCACCACATGGGGTCCGGAAACAACCCAGAAAAAGGCTTTGGTTCCTTTGCTAAAGAAAATAGAACACAACAACAACTTAGAGGGAAAATGGGTAACTTGGCCAGACGAAAAGACTCAAAGGAAAAGACACGAAACTGGTTGGTGACCCGGGGACTGCCTTTTGGTTCAACAAAAAAACAACAACAGAACCGAGAAAAAGCGAAAGGATGGGCAACAAGATACGGAGATGACAGAAAGAGAATGCAGCCAGCCTCCTAGAACAAGCCAACAGAAATATCCTTATCAGGGGAAGAAACCGAACAAGACATCTCCGGTTTCGAAAAGAAAATCGTAGTCATTCTAAAAACAGCTCAGGAATCTTAAGTTGATGCCACAAGCTTCACTTTCCCTTAAAGAAACAAAAAAAAGAGGAGATCCACCAAGCCAGAAGCAGAGATCACATATCAAAAACCTACCGCCAAGAGCAGGTTACTCTCGGAAGCGTCATATCCGAAAACGCTTGAGGGATCAGGAAACCAAAGCGTCACTTTGGAAGGTGCGTGAATTTAGGAGTGCGATCCGTAGAATCCAGGCGCGGAATCGAAAAAACGGGCCCTCCAGGGGTCTCAAGGGCGGCACAGGAAAAATCGGAATCTGCGCCTCCCATAAAGGGCGTAACAAGGCCAAACTGTATTAGACAAGGAGTCAAAAGCCTTAAAAAAAACAAGCGAACGCCAAAACAAACGGAAACGGACTGAGAAGCGACGCAGACCTGATGGCAGGAAAAGGGGGACAAAAAGCAAGAAAACTGACATCAGTTCGACGAAACTCCACGTTACCAAGCTAACCAAAAACTACAAACTGGTGAGGGAGGGGAAGGCCCAGACTTTGTATAAGGAACGTATCTTTCCATGGAAAAATCCCGACCAAGATTCCGGCTTACCGCCCAGACAAGAAACCCACAAAAAGACGCACCATATCTTCCGGAACACATTACCACCAACTAATCGGGGCATACTTTCCCAAGCGGAGGCCTTCATCCCCGGTTCTACGTAAGGCGGTGGGCCTGTCTAGGAGGGGGACGCGTCAACCCGTATAACGCCAAGGTTAACGTACCCCCGTCCTGAACTGTAACGCAAAGAAACAAAAAGATCTGGACCAGGAGTGAGGGAAGGGCAAGAATGGGGACCCCTTTGCCGGGGAGTTCACAGTTAGTTCCCCTTGAGGGGCCTTGGTGGTGGGCTTAGTTTAGTCAACAAAGTCAGGGATAAGTGTGGGTGGGGAAAGAGGGAAATCACGGTCCTTTTAAGTGAGGGGATTCCTTGATTAGTGGGAGGGGGGGAAAGAGAAGCGGTCCCAAATCTATCCGCAAAGGGTGTCTCTATTGACTGGGGGAGGGGTTGGGCGGTGCTGCATGGTCCAGTGTCTCTCCCAGTCGAGAGCCAGAGGGGTGAATGAAAAAGGGCGGAAAAAAACCGTTAAAGGGGCCCAAAATGTGGCAGGGGCGGAGGATCTCTAAGCGAACCCGGCGAGTTTCAGGGAAAGAAAAAGGGAACGCAGGTTACTGGAACAAGACTCATCCTTAATGGGGTTTCGATGTTACATGAGGCGGGGAAAAGTAGACGAAGAAGGGTCATGAAGGGACTGCATCTCCAAGGGGGGGAAATTAAAGGGATCGTCCACGCACGTAACCGTATTCCACACAGGGGGGAAAACCCAGGACGGTGGGCTAGGGCAATGGACTGTGTATGAGAAGAACACCCTCACCTGGGAAGTGCTAGAAGCCTTAGGGAATCCAAAGCGGTGCAGGGAATTTGGTCTTCCCTAGGGGGGGAAAAAAAACCTTTTTTCTTAATAAACTCGAAAGAGGGAGGTTTGCCCACCCAAGCGGGGGTCGAATTCAAAACAATGTATTAGTTAAAAAAGGCTGACTAGACGTCCAGAGCTCCTTGCAAGAGGACTAAAACCCTCGATGAGGCAAAATAGCAAAACTCATTACGTACAGCAAACTAATCTCGAAAAAAAACACCCACGGGAGTATAAAGAAGAAGATTAGACTGACGTCAGGAAGCGACGAGGATACTCTCTCAGGAAGGAACTAAGGAAGAAAGCAAGTGCATCGAGGAAAAAAAAGGGGGGTGGCAGAACTGGGAAGTACCCCAGTGGTGGAAGAAACCATCCAGCTTGAAGGGAAGGCACCTTAACCTCGGCAACCAAACTATCGGGACAAAAAGGGTAACGTGCTGGTGAAAAGCCCCACTCCTGCTTAGAATTTAAGGAGGGGGGGGCAAATGAGGCGGGGGGAGGCACTAATACAAAAAGGGTAACTAGACCACGCCTGGTTCCTGTGAAGGGACCCGGTTACGTTGGAAAAAGAAAAGTAACCGCTCCCTCGGATACAGTCGGAAGGGCCTCAGCGAGAATACGGCTTCCGGGGACGAAGACGAAAAGGGGCCACAAACAACCAAAGAGCACGCCTCCCGCAGGTAGGGGAAGAAAAAAAAGGAGCGGGGGAACCGAGCCCTCGACAGGTTTAAATACTAGGTTGGGAGAAGGACTCCTCGACAGATGACTTGGTACGAAATCGTCAACCTAAAAGCCCAAGTCTTGAAAATGTTAACGACCCCTGCTAAATGGAAGAAGAAAAGCCGCTCCCAGAGCACAAAAGAAAACCAGAAAAATACCTCAAAACAAGGGTCAAGGAAGCACGAGGTTCTGACAAAGCGAAGGTGTCAGAAGAGCCGCAGAACAAGAATCAAGAATCACCATAGCAAAAAATGACCTCAAAAGTACTCACACCAAACTTCTCGAAAAGCTCAACCTCACCTCGAGACCAAACCACCAGGGGAAGAAGGGACGCAAAAACGGGTTGAAAAGACAACACGGGGTCCAAAACGAGGAAACGACAGAAAACAAACTTAGCAAACGCTGTCTCGGCGAGGAAACCATTGGGTGGCCAAGCGAAGGGTTGAAAGATCCCTGAAAGGGGGGACGGATCTACAGGTTGTCAACGAGAAAGAGACCAACGGGAAAACCGTACTGGCAAGACTCACGCTGGAACGGGACAGCCCTGAATGCGGAACTGGTCAATGGGCTGAAAAGAACGACGTCTTGGGGGGGGGGTGGGGGAGGGCTGGGCAGAAAAAAAAAAGGAAGTGGAGTTTGCGGGTTGCCGGTTCAAGAACGGAGCTTCGTCGAAGGAAGCAAAGTGGGTAAGGGCATCAGACAGGCTCGGATCGTCAGGGAGTTGGAAAATCATGTGGCTTGCGGGTTCCGGAAGACGGCAAGGGGGTACGGGAGCTACTGAACTGTCCTAAAAAAAAACAGAGTTGCCCGTGAGGCGTCGCGGGTGACATCAGGAGCCTTGCAGGGGAGGAAGCGGCCGGTCTGACCACTGCTCAAAGAAACAGTGTCTAGCACCGGGAATTGTCGTCATTAGGAAAGGGGGGCGATTGATGTGGCTGAATTATGAAAACCAAACGTGCGAGTCCGGGACTGATCCTTGTCGAAGAAGTTGTAAGGATATCCCTGACATCCAGGAACTCAGCGCAGTGCCAGGGGCAGTGTATTAGGGAGGGGGGGGTGGTAAGAAAAAATAAGCCTTTTCCCATCGCCTAGACGACGAACAGAGCGTTTGATCTGGGTCAGGATAGGAGGAGGGGGAGGGGGGAGATGGTGGTTCTCGAAACCTAAGGTGGCGCCGCGGGCCTTCGAGGGATACTTAACAGTCAACTGACGGTGCCAAAAGAGGTGGAGTCCTGACAAATTCCTGCCTTACGGAGGGGCAGGGGAGGCAGGTTGGATCCAGGCAGGCTTCGGTATGTACCTTGAGAAGGCGCTGCGGCAAGAGCAGTGAGTGACACTACCTGGTGGAAAAAAGCAAAAAAACCTGAGGGTCTTAGCGAGAGGGCTTTGTGGGGGGGTGGTCGGCCCAAGTGACAAAAAGGAGTCCCGGGGACACAAAAACTCACAAGGGGGCGGTTGGTCGGGGGTTAAACTAATTAAAAATCAGGAGCGAACAAAGGGGAGGGTTAAAAAGATGGACAAGTTTCAGACACTCAAAAGGAACAAAAAAGCCCGAACCTGGGTCATGGGGGGGGGCCAATCGAAAAACTACAAAAGTAGCGTTAAAAAAACCCCCAGAAAGAATCAAATAGTTACGGAAGGCCAAGAAGGTGACAACCCCGGTTAATAGACTCACAGGGATCAAAATCACACAAGGACCAATTCCATACTGAAAAAAAGGTATAAAAATCTCACCGCCCCGATAACAGCGGACGTCAGCAACCGAATTGGACAAGGCAGAACGGGGTAGCTTCAATTGGTACTTAAAAAAAAAAGGAAGGAACCGACTGAAGGCCTCGTGCGAAACCTAGTACCTGGAGCAAAAAAAGACCAAGAGCAGCAAGATATCCCAAAGGAAGAAAAGAGAACGCACTCGATTCTTTAAGAGAAAAAGGGACAAGACATTAGGTAGGCGGATAACAAAACTGAAGCCATACAGCAAGGACGCGGCTCTCTGAGGGGTGTGTAGAAGGGTCCCCGTCGATCTTGCATGATAAAGAGCAAGGTGGGACATTAGGCCAACCTTTACCAAGCGTCACACAACAAAACGAAATGACCGGGAGAAAACAATGGGTAGAAAAAGGAGCATAAGCCGCGACAGAACAGAAGGGGAGGCCCTACAAGGCAAGAGGGAGAGTACCTAAACTAGGGAACGCAGGTCACAAGAAAAGGCAAGCAAATCAGTGAAAAGCACAGAGAAATTAGGGAGAGTCCCGATCCAAAATGAGATGAAGGGCACTCACCAACTTTGAAGGGAGGCCGAAGCAAATTAGCAGGGGCCGAAAACAGGGCAGCCGAAAGGGAAGCACAGGAACCAAAAACACAAAGACGCTGGTCTTGGGCAATGCGGACAGCGCCAACGAAGAGGGTTGCCGGCGCCTCGAGGATACAAGTTCACGGAACAGGGGGGGGGACGGAAGTCGAGCATCCCCCGTTCCGGAAATCGGGCTACGGGCAACAGAGAGGGAAAAGCATCAAGAAGTTCGGTACCCGGAAAAAGGATGGAGGGGCAAGCCGGGTGGAAACATGAACCAGCCCTGTTCTCAGGTGTCCCCCGTCTGAAAGGGAAGGAGGGGCGTAAGGGGTGAATACAAGTAACGCAAGGTCCATTGTTGAAAAGAAAGGGGGACTTCAGGGAAAGGGGTAGACGTAAGTGTACTCTCAACGCGGGCCAGCGGAAACAAGAAAAGGGTAAAAAACTAGTTGTTCGTGTGTCGTTGTGAGCGTCTGGAAAACCATTCCGAGGAAAGGGGCGGCCCCATTAGATCGCAGATGTATGATTACGGGGGCAGGGAGGTAGCCGGGCCCCACGGGCATCGGGTGAGGAAAATAAAATGATCAGCCCCAGCATAAACCGCGAAGGGGGAAAGGGACCCGAGGGGAATTTGAAAAGACTATGAGGGGCATGTTCTGCGGGTTCGAGTTTACATCTTCAGGAAAAAGTCAACGATTCCAGACGATCGACGGACACCTGAAGCTCAAAGGATAGGGAGCGGAGAAAGAACGCAAAAAGATCTTACTGAAAAAGTACCCATTAAACCAACGCATGGTCCAAAGGGAAGTTGAAGATTGGGGGGGAAAATTCTCCTCAACAACTCAAAAAGAGTCAAGAAAGTGACGAGCAGCCAAGGTTTGCGTCACCAGCAACAGTCTATAGTGACTGACACTATTTTGTCAGTGCTGATTCCGCGGAAAGAAAAGAAAAAGGGTTGTCAGTTCCACCAAAAGGGGTCAATACGCAACAGCCCCTTAGATGATTGCAAAGCATGCAGACTCCGGAAGAAGGGTGAACGTCTCCCCTAAGGAAGAAGGAGAAAGGAGAACGATAA
>Ga0179591_1227881_pt1 | contig 26232 bp, 36 predicted proteins | sample CZOMad2_1_08_16f_FD_182891 | JGI IMG/M metagenome (GOLD analysis project Ga0179591, IMG submission 182891) | Vadose zone soil fungal communities from Angelo Coast Range Reserve, California, USA - CZOMad2_1_08_16fungal (PacBio error correction) | ecosystem: Environmental > Terrestrial > Soil >...
AAAGCAGAATGGGGAACGGTGCCGACGCTACATCTTTAGGACGGGACCTAAACGGAGCAAGGCAGTGCTCCCGACAGCTGAGTACGGGCAAACGCGAAATTGGCAGAGGGAACGGAGGATTCTGGGAAAGTCGCAGCCTAGCGGACGACAGGGGAACATCGCGGGATGCCACCTGAAGGGCGGGTCGAAATTGCAATGTTGGACCGGGTCACAATGGGACACAGGACAAAAGAAAAATTCTCTCTTGACTGCAAACTTGGCACCGAAAAGGCGGCAAACAAGGGGGGGTATTATCTGCTTCGGAATGGGAACAAACTGAGGAGCGGAATCGGGACGACCGCCTAAGGAGGGAGGAATGTATGGGGTATTTCTTCAGACGGCCATCTGGATCTAACAAAACCGGGGGAAAATGGAGAGGTCGAAACCAACAGACAGGTCAGGCATAACTCGCCTAAGTGCTGTCAGGGTCTCCACGCGTCCGAAATGGCGGAGCATGCCGAAACCCAAATTAGGGAAAAGGGTTGGGGGGGGGACTTGCTGCTCCTGGGAAGCTTTGATTGCATTCCTTTAGGACGGGGTTGTCGAGTCGCGCACTATTTGCAGAGCGCAGCACCAACCTGCAAGGGAGAGACGGGAATAATCAAAATGACCCATATCACGGAAACCAAAAAAGGGCAATCCATATCCATGGACCAGTGCCGCGAAAAAAACTAATCCCCGCTCAGGAGCAGAAAAAATTTCATGACGAAAAGGAAACTCTGCTCGGGCAGGCTTGTTTGGACTTGGGCCGCCGGAAACGTCCAGGGGCCTCGTTATTAATGGAGACTCCGCTCGACACCGCTGGATGCGTCACGGAAAAAAGGGGCTTGGACCAGTGGACTCTTATGCCGATGGAGAAGTAGCAAGATTGCGTGGGTCGAAGTCAATGTGGCGAGGCCCGAAATGCAGCAGAAAGCTGGAATCAGAAAAACGAACTTTGAATCTCCGGAAAAACGATCGGACGCAACTACAAAGGGATGAGGATCGGACCTAGAGCGCAGGGCCGCCGGGAAGGAAAAAATCTTCTGCAAAGCAGTTCGTGGGCTTATCCATAAAAAGCCCGAATTGGTCTGATCACGACTTAACAGTGAGGTAATCACAATACTTCAATTGGGAAAGAATAAAGGAGAACTTGATCATGGTGCACGGGGCAGGGTGGATGAGCTTAGGCAGGGAGAATACAAAAGGAGAGGATAAAGGAAGACCGAAAAAGAAAAAAGACCAAAGGCCGCGGAAGCTGGGGACGTAGGGGCTTTATAATGGGGAGTCCCTAGTTCGTGAATAAAGATGGTTTAATTTCCCAAAGGGGAAGAAGATATCGAGGAAAAGCAAATTTCCCTAAAGTGGGAAGAAAAAAGGTCGGGCCAAACATGGACGAGAGGATTCTGGGAAAGAAGCCTCAAGGCAAAGAGAGTCACCCAGTTTAGAAGGAAGGCAATATAAGCTCAAAAAGAGGAGCACGACAAGACGGGGGAGGAAGAGAGAGACCGCTGGAATTTGAAAGCCCCCCTCCAAGAAAAAATGGGTAAATCATATCACCACGAAACGAGGGGAAGGTCCGAAGGCAGAGGAGCTGGTTCGGACCTCGGGAAAAAAAACACCTACCGCCCAAGATCCTTCCCGCAGGTATGAACAACGTCAAAGAGGCGGAAGAAGGGGGGGGATAACTAACCAGTTCTGTATGACCGTCAAGAAACAAAAAGTACAGAACCGGTCTCAGAGGAATTTATGTAGTGCGTACACGGACCGTTCACAAATGAAAAAGCGGGGAAAGAATGAACTTATATCAAAAACTCCTGGCCCCCACGCCATAAACACGTTACAAGCTCAGCATGTCGAGGAGAGAAGTAAAGGACGAGGCGTTTTTCGCACAAATCTCACTTCTGGCCCTCGAAAGCCTCAGAAGTCACTCTCGAGCGCGTGGATAACGAACAATGAATGGGAAATCAACCAACCAAACAACACCCAAAAAAAAAAAAAAAAAACCCCAAAAAAAAAAAACAAAACCCCATCAAACGGCTGAAGGGAAGAGACGGGGGTCTGTATACCTGGAACCAGAGATGGGAATAACGATGCAATGGGAAAGAAGAAGCGAGAAGACGGATTGACCCGGAAGGGGAATGTGGGTTCGAAACGCAGAAGGTGCCTGGGCTAATCCCCCAGGGTAAAAGGGAGATGCCAGAACGTCCATGTTTACGAGATGGGGAAAAGACCAGTGAGGTTTCAGAGAGGGGGGAGCCTGGAGAAGAGGGCTAATGCCAACATCAACACTGATTTAGGGAAAGACAAAAAAAACAGATTGAGCACGAATAGAGCAGCAGTAAATTCTCCGGAAGATGTGACGACGGCCCCTAACAGGGGTCGATCTTTGGCGAAAACAGCAGTACCGAAGAGTTGCCGCACAACAGCCCGGTTCCTCGCCATTGAAGGGAGGACGCTTAACCTCGGCACGACAAGAGGTGCCGTTGTACATCGCTTACGTCGAAGGCGGACGGGGAAAGGGCGAGAAAAATCACATGGATAGCGACCAGAGCAACCCGCCTCCGGAAAATGGATACATAGAAAGGGAGTTCCGGCAGGTGACGCAAGCGTAACCTTGCCGGAACGGGGGCAAGAGGGCCTCGGGTCGAAGCCGTGTGTAAGGGGAAAGGAGCTCACAGCAAAAACAAGGCTGTACAATGGAGGGTATAACGGGCATTCAGGACTAGCGTTAAAGCAACGGAGGGTGGTGAGAAGGGGAATAAAGGGGGGAACGTCGGTAGGGCAAAGGGGGAAAAAAAAAATCGCTCATCCGGGGGGAATTGGAATTGCTACAAAAACCGACAGAAACTTCGAGAGAATAAAAAAGGAATAAGCGTGGTGGTTGAAAAAGATTGGGGGAAACAGAAGCTCCCTCATTCCAGCTCTCTCAAAAAAGAAGAGGAAGAGGGTCATTGCGGGGATCTGCGGCGCACGCGGGAGAAAATCTCGCGACCAAAAAAAAGAGCCGTATGAGTCGCGAACAAAAAAATCAAAGTTTCTTTGGGAGAAAGAAAATTCGGTGAGCGATCAGGGGGGGATGGGGGCAGCCACGCAAAACAGAAGATAAGAAAATACACTCAAGGGGAGCCGGAGGTGGATAAGCTCAATACCGGTGAATTCAGGGTGGAAAGAAAATTGAATAGAAATTCTAAGAAAGGAAGGAGGGCTTTTTGGCAATTGGCAAACGGAAAATCGCGGAGGGGGGCACAGGCGAAGGGCAATTCCGCAAAGTAGCCCTTGAGAAACGGCAGTAAAAAACAGTTTAAAAAAACGGACTTAGCAGAAAGGAGCAGGGGGGTGCACCCTCTTTCTCAGGGGGGGGGGAGAGGGAGGTGTTCGCGCCTCCGGAAAGGGCCTTCCTCCTCGATAAGTAAAAAAAGAGGGAAAACTCGGGCAATGACATAGGGAGCCCGGACAGGAACTAAGCCTATTTGAGTCACCCTCTTCGGGTTGCGAAAAGAGGATAGGGAGCGCATCAGGAGGGGGAAAGTCGTAAGGAAGGCGAATTTGACTGAGGAACTGAAAGTCACGACGAGAAAAATAGGGAAGGTTTTTGGGAGACTGAAGAAAAAAGGCTGGTGGTGCAAAACCAAGAAGGACAAGGAGGCCCAAACCCCGAAACACTTGGCATGCAATTTTTTAGTTACAAATGTGAAAGTGTCATCGGGAAGTGAGAAACAGCCAGATCATAACCGTGATGAAAAAGGTGTCAGAAACTCTCTCCTCCAGACGACAGGCAAATTCTCGGCCAGGACTTTTGAGAAAAAAGGCCAGGGAATGACATGAAAAATAGGTCCGGGCACTTACCAAAAGGGGGAAGATTCAGGACAGCAGGACTGGGCAATGAATGGGGGAGGGAACAGACACCTCTCTCGACAAAAGAAGTTTCTTGAAGAGGATGAAAAAGTTCGATTCGAGAAAAAAAAAAAAAGCGCTCAAAAAAGAACTGCACGCCTCGGCAAAGTAACGGGGTTCTTTCCTTTGCCCAAGGGGAGATAACTTTCTATCTGCCGCCTTGGAGGTAGCGGCGCCGGAAAGGCGCAACAGCATCGAAGATCGGGTCTTTATCACTCAAGGTGGGAAAAAAACAGCGGGATTGGGATGAAACACAGAAAGGGAGCGCAATCGTGGGAGGACTGAAACCGACCTAGGGGAAACGCGAGCGGGTGACGTTCTGATTTAACTGGGTTGTTGGACCGGAAGGTGTGTTGAAACCCAGAAGTTGCCGAGGGACCAAGCGGAGCTTGACTTCGAAGAAAACCTCGGGATGGAAAGGTATACGTGCTTTTCAACACCGGAAGTTGGATAGGGGGGGCTAAATGGTAATAGCCAACTCGAGTCCGGGAAAACACAAAGTGGGGGTTCTTTTAGTCGTGGTGAGGGCAGGGGCTACTTCGACGTGTTTAATAAATCAGGAAACTCTTCAGGTGCACCTGAAAGGCCGGACATGATCGGAAGAAAAAAAAAGATTTGGCCGACTTAATTTGGAAGGGAGGGAAACTCGATAGATTTGGTGGACACCAAAGGATCAAAAAAGCTGGGGAGGGGGAGACTCTGACAAATAAAAAAAGTCATTATAAAAAGGAAAAGGACACCCGGGCGCGGCTATTTGGGCGATTCGGGGGGGGGAGGGGGGGTCGCTCATGATAAAAAAGGGACCGGCTTCCTAATATTTGGCGAGAAAATGAAACGGGATTAAGACCTAAAAAAATAGCGACGAGGGAGAGGAAAAAAAAATATTTTGGGCAGAGAAGAGTTGGAGCTGGGGGGGAAAGGGAAAAACCCCAAAAAAAAAAAAATTTGAGGGGAGGTTTGAAAGGGAGGAACCTCTGGCGCATCTTCCGGAAATGGGTTCATGGCTACTTCAAAATCGGTCTGAGAGAAAAGTAAATACCATTGCTCGATAAGCGACGTAGAGCAGGGGAAGGAAGTGAGTGGTCCAACTCTGAGAAGAACCGTAAGGGACGACAAGCAGGGTTACGACGAAAAAAACTCAATCGCCTGAGGGGAAGGAAAAAAACTCTTCAAGAGAGAGCTTAAATGTGGCGGAACATCTCGGAAGAGGCGCACGTTCGAGAGGAGAAGCATTAAATGGGGGGGGGACGAGAAAAAAGACCTTTGGAGCCGTGGGACAATAACCTCCTCAACAGGACCAAAAGTTTTGGGGGGGGGGGGCGCCAACAAAAGGAGCGGATAAGGAGGTTATTCCTTAGGAAGAGGGGACCAATCTAAAATGGAAAGGGGGTGACGGTACGTGGAAGGTGGATTTCGTGGTCTTCAAAAAAAAAAAATTCTGAGGGGGCTGAGGGGCAAATAGTCGCGACGAAAAACCGCCGAAAACTTTGGCGCAAGACACGCGAGGGCAACCGAATCCCAAAGGAAAAATAAATAGTCAATCGCAGGGGCGAGGGGGAGAAACCAGTCTCATTGGCGCCAAAAAATTACGGGAATAAAAAAGGATGCTCCGCAGAAATAAAAGAGTTAAAAATCATTGGGGCTCCAGGTTTTGGGACAAGCCGAGTCTTAAGGCGAGAAAGGGAGTTCAATATCCCGCACGAAGGAAAATGAATGCGCAACAGGGGGAAGCGCGGGCAGAGGGGGGTCGGCCGGGATCCAGCCTGACTCACCGGTGGAAAAAAGGAAAACCGTTAGAGGGGTGATGGGGGGTCAAGAATGAATAGCTTAACGAAAGGTATGGGCCTTTAAAGGGGAACAGACAAAAAGTGAAAGTTTTTGGGTGAGAAAAAAGGCATTTAGAGAACGGACTCCTTAAGAGAAAGAGATTATGCCGAGCGAGACCAAAGCACAAAGGAGCGGGAAGAGGGACACGCGTTGTCCTTACGGAAAAAAGTCTTTCCAGCAAAGGAACCAAGTCCTACCGACCGCGAAAGGAACCTTAAGACGAGTCCACCAGGTGACAGGGAAGGGAATGATGACTCACCCAAAGAAGACGAAAGATTAAAATATATAGTCAACTTCCCGTGGCCTAAGGGACGGATGTTCGAGGGTAGGCAAAGGGCAGCCTTTGTACAGGGGGGGCGACCACTCGCAAGTAAAAGGCACGAAATATGAGGTCCTCAGGCTTGGTCTTTTGAGTGAATCTAGGAATAAGGAGAGGGAGCCCACGTCTCTTAGGAGGAAGAGGAAAAAAGTGCAGGGGCGGTCGAGATATTCGCAATCAAACTTTCCACACGGCCCTCCAAATAGAGGAGAAGCGTCCGCTGAGAACCCGGTCTTGGGAAAGACGCAACGTCGAAAAGTTGACCTGACAGTGATATAAAAGAGAGGCGGAAGTGTCCGTCCAAACGAGAAACTGGGCACGGAAAAGTTAACTTCTGCGATGTTGAAAAGGGGGGGAGAAACGAAATAGAGAGGGGAAGACAAAACACCTAGAATACGACGGGAAACGAAGTGTTCTCTTCTAAGGACATGACGCGATTCCGGCCCTGAAGGGCGTGGCGACCGGGACAGTCCTCGACGGCGCGAAGGAAGAAAAGGAGGGGACGCGGTTAACCCGGGGAGAAGGGCGCGGAGTTCGGGACGAGAGCGAAGGTGCAAATGAGTGAAGGGACGGGGGCGCTGCGCTGGAAAAACTTATTTGCCGCGCAGACACCAAGAAGGGGAGAGGGTGGCGAGGTCGGTACTAGGGGAAGAAAAAGCCCGAAAAAAAACCTAAGAGCAACGAAAAAAAAAAAAAGGGACAAGGTCTGGCCACAGGGTATGGGACTCTCCTGTGGCAAGCTCCGGGCCAGCCTATCAGGTGCTGTCAACTGCAGCTTTCTTCTTCTCCAAAAAACTCCCCGATATCGTCGAGGTGTTGCTAGGGCAAAAGGAGACCACTTTCAGAAAAAACACGGACACGAGCCGGGAACATCACGCTCTGTCTCCGCAGAGGGGAACGGGGAGCGAAACGTAGATCTTTTCTGTTCACATTTCCTAGAGTAACTATGACGAAGGGGAATGACACCTGGTGGGGTCATAGTTCTGCTTAGGGATTGCAGCAACCATAATTCATGTAATAAGCGAAAGGGGAAAAGGGTTGGCTCGATATCTGCGACCCTAGAGGTAGGTGGGAGGGAGACTAAAGGAAACCTTATCGAAACGTGCTCCATACAATCTTCAGGAAAAAATGCCGGAAAGAGTGAATCCCCGGAAAAAGCCCGAAAGGGGATTGGTCCTAAAAACAGGGAGGGGGGGCATAAAGATATTCCTTTTAAAAATATATCATGATGCATTGGTGGAGATGATTAAGAGGTTGAAGGTATGGAAAGGTAGCACAAGAAGGGAGAGAAAGGTGTCTTACCATGAACGAAAGAGAGAAATAGGATGCTATATGACTTTTCTCGTATGGAGGTAAGAAGAGGACCAAAGACAAAAACACAAACAACACACAAAAGAGATGGACGTCTAACGCAATGCAGTGTGGGTTTTCGGTCAATGAGGAGGGGGCCGCAAAGAGAAGGATAAGAAGATGATCCATAATTTGGCAAGGCGGGGAATGCTCAAGCTTATAGAGGAAAGGGGACAGGACAGCGGCTACGAAGACATGGGGGCAACGAGGACCCGACAAGGACAATCAAAAACGGAAGAATAAAGAACAGCAGGTTTGGTTCCGAAGGGAGGAGGGAGACGGGCTGTGAACTTTTCCCCCTGAAAAAAAAAAAAAAGGGGGGGTTGGTTGCCCAGCAAGCATAACTACGCCGCGATCATGAAGGACCAAGTCCATCGGAGAGAGGGTGCTGGCCGAGACAATGAGGGAATGAAAAAATAACACCATTAAAAAAAAAGAAAGTAAAAACTGAACAGATATAATCCAGCCCCGGTTCGGCGAAGAAATCAAAGGGGAGAAAGGGGAAGCACGGGGAAAGGTATTCCGTACAATAAAAAAAAGAACCAGAACTGAAGGCAGAACGGCGAAGAGGTGGAGGCGCTAGGGGTAAGCAGACATGCGGCTATTGAAAGAGGAAAGCAGTCAAAGTCAGAGCGGAAAAGGGGGAAAAACAATCCTCTTCCAAACAGTTACAGAAGAAAATTTCAGCGGCTATCTTGCCTGATCGCAGGATGCGTGGGGGAGCAACTGAAGGCATCAAAGGAGGCCTAGAGAAGACCCAAACCTCATGAGCCCCCACCACTCTCATATATCGAGGGGGGGGGGATGAACCGAAAAATCCTTGGATAAACCGCGGGACCGTGAAGGGGGGAAGAAAGAGTTTGTTCATTTTATAAATTGAAAAGGGGAGAACTGGGGGTCATTGTTTACTTGAAACTTACTTGGGGTTTTGTCAAAAATGAAGCTCCTGTTTCAAGGAGGAGGAATTATCGAAAGGGCTAAAAAGGGTCACCGAACGTGCGGAGAGAGAGGAACATTGCCGTCCAAATTCCTATCCTAAGGAAGGGGGAAAGGAGGTAAAACAAGGAGTTTAAAAAAGAGGGGTGGTGGCCAAGGCGGCTGATGAACCAAGGAGGGGAGAAGGGGGATGATGAAGGATCAACACCGACAAGGAAGCGCCGCCTTAAAGCGTCAGGAACCGAGAAAGGGACAATTCTCCTCTTTACTAAAGGGCCCAGGAACCTTACGTCCGGGTCAGGGGGAAGGTTTCGAAATCGCCGAAAGAAAGACCCGCCCCTGGTTTGTCGGGAAACAAGGGAATGGGAATTCAGGATGACCGGAACTGTCTCACATAAGGAGGGGAAGTGGTCCTCTATCAGGGGTAGACGGGGATCTGCTTGACCTTCAGAAAAGAAAGATCCAAACAAATGAGAGAGAAAAGATGAAACACCCGCCTCCGCATGTCTCGGCAAAAGAGGGAAGCTCCTGAACAGGTTCCGCTCGGGGGGGAACGAAAGGGGGAGGAAAAAAACTGCAGAGGCCTTTACCATAGTTGAAATAAGAGGGGGTGACCTCCGAGAGTGCATAAGGAACGGCTAGGGCACCACTGAAAAAGCAAAGAGTCCTGCTGTCTTCCTTGGAGGGCGAAAGCATTCAAGTGGGGAGCTTTCCCTAAACCTCTGCGATTTTGCGGGACGGAGGGGGGAGCAATAAAAGGCACTGGATAATGGGGAGGGATGCTGCAAAAAAAAACAGAAAGGAACAATTGTTGAGAGGGAGAAAAGGGGGACACAACATTATCATCTGGAATGAGGGGGGAGAATAGAAAAGGGAGGAGAGGTCCAAAAAGGAATATTGGTATAACCTCAGCCGCGAAATCGACTCATGAATCCTCAAAAAAAAAACGAGTAGGGGAAAGAGAAAGAAGGGGAAGGGGGGGCGGGCGGGGGGAACGGTTTATAAACAATACTGAGCCGACCAAAAAGACAGAGTCATCCCGCTATAGATGAGAGGAGAAGGGATCGATAGGGCGCGGTTTATGCAGACCTCCACTCGTGACTCGGGGGGGGGGGAGAAAAGCAGACCCGACAAAAAAAGATAAAGAAGAACTTAAAAACCAGTCATTGAAATCGGGCGGGAAAATTTTGGAGGATCTAAAGAAACGTAAGGACAGGGAGCCAACATGGGATCAGAGAGATGCTTCGGGCGTGTGAAGGCAAAGGTGCAATATCAGACAAAGAGCGTCCATTAAACCGAGAAATAAAGATGGGGAAAAAGCCGTCAGTTTCACTGCTGTAACCGGCAAGGAAAAGGAAAGACTTACCGAGGGTGAAGAGAAGGGGAGGGCCTTGTCCCCTGGGAGATATCCATTGGGAGAGGGGAGGGGCTCGGGGTCCTTCCAGCAAAGCAAGGCCTATCGCCAAGGGAAAACTCGAGCCACACGACCCTGGTCGAAAGACAGGGTCTCAGGGGGACCAAGGGGGAGGACGACCCGCGGCCAAAGGAGGAAAAGTAAAAAATGATCTACAATGTTCGGGGCCTTCTGTCAAAAGCGGAGAATTTTACCGTCGATGACCCTAGAAGGAAGACTATGCATGAGGAGGGGGGGGATTTGAAAGAAAGACGGCGCCGCGAGGGGTGAAGGACTCAAAAAAGTCTCTCAAACCCTCTATGAAATCACTGCAGTGGTGGTTGAAAAGGTACTGGGCGGCATCGACTTTGGCGACCAACGGGAAGCTGAGCCAGAGCCGTGAGGTCCACGGGGGACAAGAACTCAGAAGAAAAAGTCGAAGGGGCAAAAATTTCTAATCGAGAGGAGGGGAAAAAGTGGCAAACTGCTTGAATTGGAAATGAAGCAATACCATATTTACTGGGGGGGATAAAAAGGAAAAAAAGGGATTCGGCAATGCACCGGACGGTGGGGGAAAGGGAAAGTTCTTCATCCACCTACGATCGAGAGCATTCTATTTCTGCTCTCTGGGAAAGAAGTGAGCTTAGATGAAACCAGCCGCGTCAGCCCTTTACGGAAGGACTAGAAAAGGAAAAGTGTTTTCTTGCCGTAGGGCACCGAAAGGGAGGAGGAATTCGATCGTCCGACTGATGGGAGAACTAAAGGCCGCGCGCAAGACATCGGGGTCGTTCTTTGAAAAGAGGTTTGACTGCGTATGGGTGGGGGATGAAAAACGGAGAAAGAAAAGTGGGATCACCCTCTATCTGCTGGCAGAAGAACAGGGTGAAGCGGTATGCGCGTGAAGTTGTGACTGGTTTGGGGTTAAGGGGGATGGTAGTTGGCATCCCTAAAGGGAAAGGAGAAGCACAAACCGCGAGAGGGAAAAGATGCATAATGACTAATGACATAGGGGGGGAGGGGAGTTGAGCTGGTGGTAGGGAGGGCACACCCTGTGGGGGAGGGTAAACTCAAGATTCAAAGCGGTCCCAAATCTTCTGTAGGTAACAAAAAGAGTGCGGGGAGGGTCGGCTGACGCAACTTTTGTGCGGATATGGGATCGGGCACTCGTTTGAGAGAAAAAGGGGGGAGGGGGTGAAATGGGAGAGCCTCGAATTGGGGGGGGACCGGAGGGAAAGATAAAGAGACTATGGCGAATGGAAAATGGAATTTGAAGAGGCGGGGGGGGGGGAAACCTCCAGATAAAGGGGGGGCCAACCACCGAGAAAGATGAAGAAACAGGACGTGGATAACGGAGGAAACGATTGCAGTGAGAAGAGGACCCGATTACAGACTTCTTTTGGGTGGGGTACGTCCTTGATTTAGGGTAAGAGATGAGAAAGCCGGAGCGGTCCCTTAGGGTAGAAGGAGAGAACAGAAAGAGAAGGACGGTAAACCATGTTTCAGAGAGGCAGTATTCAGAGTTCAACTGAAAAGGGGGGTGATGCAAAATAAGGGGGAGTAGAATCAAAGAAAAAAAAAGGGACGGAGGTAGCCCGAGGAAGAAAGGAATGGAGATGTTCAATGCAGAGGGTTCTCTATCAGTCTTCTAGAGGTGGCCCAATAAACAGGGGATCAGGAGCTCGGAGGAGGGGGGTCAAGGGAGAGCACAGCGAACTGCGAAATTAAGCAGAGGAAGAATAAAAAAAGGGGGAAAAAAAAGGACCACAGAAATCGCCTGACTTCAACTCTGAAGATATATAGAGGAGAGTCTAAGCCACGCTCGACAAAGGCCAAGGGTAGAAAGAGATTAGGATCGGAAGGAAATGGAAGAAAAAAGTGGAACAGGGAGAATTTGCAATGACCATCCAAGCCAACGGGAGAGAGGGAGTTTTGGTGCGCCGAGCAAAGGAGGAGGAGGAGTTCGGTTTCGACAAGTTGCGGAAAAGACGGGGGGCCAAGGGGAGATAAAGTAGTCCCTTGGGTTGAGGGTGGGATAGGGGGGTTCGGATGCAATTCACAGCAGAAAGAAGATCTGCGGGGGTCGGCGATTAGGAATACGTTTCGGGAGACGCGCAACACAACGGAATCACTTTCATGGTGAAAATAAAAGAGAGATCAAGTCCCCCAGAGAGAGACAAAGCCTCAAATCTTACGACCAGAGGCAGGGAGCGCGCGGCGATATTAGAAACGAAGGTGGAACCAGTAAAGTTCCTGGAGAAGAAGGAAAGGGCGGCAAAGAACATCTTTTAAGGACTTCTCTGGGGTTTGCTGATCAAAGCGGGAGGAGGGAGGCGTAACGTTGTCAAATATAGCAAAGAAGAAAGGAAACGTAGGAATGTGTGGGAAAAGCGCGCGTCTAAATGTTGGGCGGAAACCTTCAAAGAAAGAAGAAGATACCAAAAAGGTGCGCGGGAAGAAAAAGGAGAGGGGGATTGAAACCGGATCAAAGAGGAGGTACTCCGAGAGAAATCTAGGTTGCCGTCAAATGACCAGGGAAAGTGCCAGAGACCAAAAATGCAGGGTCGAACTAAGTACCGCTACAAGTGCAGGCGGCCCCTCTCAGATAAGAGAAGAAGAAGAAGCTGAAAAGTACATCTCGTGGTGACGATCGCGCGGTCTTTCCGAACCGGAAAAAAGGAGGCCTAGAAAAGAAAGAGAAAGAAAAGTCAGGAAGAAGGAAACATTCCATGAGGAGTAGACGCTAAAAAACAAAGGGAAAAGTTAAGATAACGCCAAGGGGGGGGACGTCGAGACGTCAGGGGAGGCCTCGACGCCTGGGTACTGTGCAGGACAAGAAAGAAGGAAAATAAGCACCACGCATTGGCATAGTTCCAGATGGTAGGGAGGTGCTCGCCCCGAGGGGGAAGGAATGCACGTAGAGGGAAGGGTATAGGCAAGGAGAGGGGAGTGTGAAAAAAAACAGTCGCAATTGACGTTTAACCTGGAAAGGCCCCTAGAGTGAGAGGGAAGGCCATCTTACCAATCGAGTCCGGATCAAGGTGAGTAGGAGAGGTCCGGAAGGAAGAAAAATCTAAGTGGGCTGTCTTAAGAGAACTTAGTTCACTCTGGGAGATGAGAGTGTGCGTGGGGGGTAAGAGTAGATTGAGGCGGAGAGGTGGGGGGGGGAAGGGGGTAGTGGGGGGTTGGGGGGAGGTGGGGGGGGTGGCGGGGGAGGGGGAAGGGGAGTGGGGTGGGGGGGTCGGGGTAGGGAAAGGTTGGGGGAAGAAGAGGGGCGGGTTGTAAAGGGGGGGAGGAGTATTAGTGGGGAGGGGTGCGGGGGGGCACCACGGGTGGGGCTGGGCACGACAAGAGAAGGGTTGGGGGGGGTAGTGGGGGGGTGGAGAGGAAGGGGGAATAGGGGTGGGGGAAGGGTATAAGGGGTGGGAAGGTAAGAGGGGGGGGGAAGGGAGGGAGGTTGCAGGGGGGAAGAGGTGGGAGGGGGCGAGGAGCGGAGAAGGAGAGGGGGAGGGGGAGGGTAGAGGAGAGGAGGTGTGCTTCTGTCTGGCTTTCCCCTCTCTATCAGCACTCTATCAAACCATCTAGCTGACGAAAAAAAAGAGAAAGACGAAAGGGGACCATGTTATCTCATGGGGAGCATCAGCGATCCTTACTTCCTGTAAGGGAAGGGCCACGGCGAGAAATAATCGAAGAAAGCTTTCCGATGTCGAGCGTTAGAAGGGGTACTTTTGGTAGGGGAACGACTACCTGATTATGGGGAGAATGAAAGTTGAGGCAGGGGAAGGGAAGCCGAATATTCAAGGACGCAGCACCACGCCGAGGACTAGTAGGATGGAGTAAAAACAAAGCACGTCACATGAATCATTCCCCCAACCCATGGGCACCTTGGGCCCGCCAACGGGAAAAGAAAGGGGGGGAAAGCATCCTGAGAAGGGTCTTGCGGAGAAATAAGAGAAGGGGAGCCGGGGGGGTTTCTATTACGATCCCCACGGGGAACAAAGGACGCTCGGTGCCATTTGCCATACGATGCTCCTCAAGCTAGACCGCTAAACCTGAGGGGAGAGTGGCTTGCAAAAATTGCAATCTAGAGAGAGAAAAATTCAGTCGCTCTTGTTTTTTCCTGAAAAAGGTTGGGCGGGAGGGGAGCTCAAGAGTGAAGCCATCAAAACTTGAGAGAAGAGAGAGAAGTCGCCCAAAAGTGCTATAATTTTAAGGGGATCCAGAGAGGGAAGAGCAGGTCCGCCTGCCAGGAAGAAGGCATAGGGCGTGGGAAAGGGGAGACCTTCAAAAAAGGGAAAATGGGGGAGAGTCGACGTAAACATGTAGATTTTGAGAAAAAGTAAGGAAGGTAGATGAGGAAATGAGGGAATGTGTTGAGGATTGACTGTATTGTGAAGAGATTAAAGCAAATAGAGAGACGGAATCGTAAAGAGCGACCGAAAAAAAACAGAAGAAAAAGAGACCGGAAGACTCCCGCCCGAGGGGTTAAGGGGAAGAGGGAGAGGAAGTGGAAAGTGGACTCGCAATGTTTGGTGGGGCTGACACATATGAGGGTACAGCCAAAGGGGGAGAGGGAATGAGGGAAAGAAGAAGTTGCGTCGAAGAATCTTTCGCGGCGGAAATAAAGGGTTACGTCAGGCAGAGAAGAAAAAAAAAGATTCAACATTTTGAAAGGGCAAAAAGGGACGAGTCGCAAAAGCGCACAGAAAACCAGAAAATAGAGGGTGTGACGGAATGTATGGGGGGGGGAGTACGTTGACTCTGGGATGCCCCCGCCAAAAGGTGCCTCAAGAACAGACGACATAAGACATGGAATTACAGAGGGAAATATGCCTCTCGTCGGTTAGATCGAACACTTGAGAAAAAAAAAACCTCCAGACAGGAAACACAAGAAATCAGGTGTCAGGAGAGAAACACGGACCTAGGGGGGCGGAAGGAAGAGAGGGAACAGAGCCGTTCTGGTATCACTATCAAAAAAACTAAGCAACCGAGTCTAGACTCAATCGTAACGGCGAGGGGGAGATCTACGACGTCTCCGATTGACAAAGAAAATGAAAAATGCATGATAACGAGACCTCCTGTCCAGCACCGGACAAAACACGGGGAATTCCTCGAGATTGTCATTCTAGAGGATTGAGAGCAAAGCGCCCAATAGGGGGGGGGAGAACTCAAGCTCCCCTTACTGGTGAGGATCACCCCGGGCGAAATTCCCCGCATCTACCGAGAAGGGGGGTTAAATAAAAACAAAGAAAAGAGCCACCAAGAGGCAGATATTAAGAAAAACGAAGCCCTTTGGGGGGAGGGGTGGATACCGGGTCATGAATTTGACCTCAAGGTGTTGCAAGGATCAGAAAAAAGAGCGATGTGGGACCGTCGTCGAATTTGGAAGAGAGTTAGGAAAAGGAGAAAAAAAGTGCTAGGCAGGAAGAAAGAAGGACAAAGTGAGAGCCACATGTACAGTGCAATGCAATACGTTTTAAAAGGGGTTATCGAGGGAAACGGCGGAGGACAAACACAGGCGGGAGCCGAGACGTCAAAGGAGACCAAAAAAAGGGAATATGAAGGACTGCCGCAATCGGCTTCCTAGAAGGAAAAGGAGCCATTTCGACGGCAACCGTAAATTATTGAGAAAGGAGATAAGTGGGTCGACCGTCAGGACGAGGTGCCCGAAACACGTGGCGAGAAAGGGCCGACTTACAGGCTGACCTCGGGCAAAAGAAGATTGCCTCATTGTGGAAGCTAACTTCTTGTCTATATGAGAGGAGGGCGGCCGGAAGACAGAGATCATGGGATATCGGAACGAGGGAACAAATAAACTCGCGGATAGGGAACAGCCCGGGGAACGTTCCGGCGCCGGGACCCAAACTGGAAGGAAAAGTGACAATAGGATCTCGGGGCCCGTGCCAGGGCGGATAAAGAAGGCTAGTCACAACGGCACAAAACCGAGAGGGAGGAGAGCCAGGGGCTACACCGAAGGAACGGGGAGAGGAAAGAGAGGGGGGTAGGATTGGGTGCGGTGACGGGAGTAGAGTTGGGACTGGAGTGAGGGCTGCAGGTGCAAAGAAAAAAACAGATCGAGAAGCAGGTTAGGATGTCGTCCGGACGAAATACATCTGGAAAGTGAGCACATAGGAGAAAGAAGAAGCAAGATTGTCGGGGGTATCGGGATAAACCACCGCAAAGACAGAATGAAAGATATATAAAAAAAAAAAAACGTATGATTATGAAAGAGGGAAGAATGGGAAAGCGGGTTTAAAAATATTAAGAAAAACTAAGAATAGAGAAGAAAGCGACTAATGGAAGCGCGAAAAAGAAGGAAGATGGGCGGCCCATGTTTGAGATACCTACCAGAATTTAGCTATCGTTCTAGAGCAGCCATAAAGAAAAACTACCTACGAGGCCAATGCCTTCACAAAGCGCGAACGGGGGATCTTGCTCAAACCGAAAGGAAAGTCCCTCCCTCGGAAGAAAGGAGTTGGCTGGACATTATAAGACCAATCTTTACGTGGACCCTATCACGGACCCTGGGGGGTCACAGAAGGCAAGCACTCAAAGGGGCGGGGACACAGGAGGGAAAAACCTATCAGTCCCTATTGCAGAGAAAAGGAATTAAGGTTTTTCCCGGTCGATAAAGATCTCTTTGGGCGGCTAAGGCAGAAAAGACGTCTAAGGAAAAGAGCTCGAGGGAAAAAGAGGGGACAAAAGCTGGGCCGATTCAAAGGAAAAAGCGAAATGAAACATGAGTCTCAGGCGGAAGCCAGTCTTAATTTGTCGAAAGGATAGGGAAGTTCCACGACATAAAAGGGGTTACGGTAAGTAGGTCAAGAGAGAAAAGTACCCTGAACTAGGACTGGGAGGCACCTTCATCTTTCGTGTTGGGGGGAAATATAACAAATGCCGGGAAAACGCTTTGGGGATCAATTGACAAGGCGCGCACAGACTCTGGGGTTCTAGGGGTTGGTTGGAGGGGCCACAGGTAAATGAAAATCATAGAAGGGGGAGGGGGACCAATGAAGACGCCTCGCAACGGGGAGTCGCACAAACGTGTTTGTCAGAAAGAATCTAGACGGATGAAATGAGAGAGAAAGGGACAGAGAGCTCGCTTCTAACACATGAAAACGGTTGAAGGGGGGGAAAAAAGGAGAATTAACAAGTAAGGTTAAGTCAAATGTTCTCTACAATGAAAAACCAAAAGGGGGCTTCGCGGACGATTGTGCCAAGAAGTTGATGAGATCAAGAGAGGACAGCGGGACTCGACTGAGAGGGGGGGCCATATTCAGTAGGGCGCAACCGATCCGCCGATAGGAATCGCCGCTGGGCAATAGATCGCCATGTAACGTTTGGGGGGGGGAAGGGGGGATGGCCAGGAGGGCTCTCGGTCTATGCTGGCCGCTGCAGAGGAAGCAGCGCAAGGGACGTCGCGCATCATCGAAGTAAGAGGCTGGGATACTCTGGGTCTTAGAGTTTGGGAGTGACGGTAGAAAAAACGGATGGCAAATCGAGAGCTGATCAATGGCCGACATGAGGGGAAAAAAGGGGGAGCGCTGTAAGTGCTTATAGTGGGGGTTTGAACCGTAGGGGTTAATCCGAGGAGTGGGGGGGGGTAAGAGGCCGCAACAGCGAAGAAAAGGAATTGCCTGCGCCCAGGAACAACGCGAGGGGACGCTATGGTCAACAGTAGGAGGCGGGGGTCGCAAAAGGGGGGGGAAAAGACGGCATAAAACTCTTCACGTAACCACAAGAGAGGGGGCGGAGTCGCTAGGTGCTATAATGTGAGGCCTCGGACCGTCACAAACTGTTTGGAGAGGAGGGTGCCGGAAGGGGACATGAAGAATGGACAACCGTAATAGGGAGGAGGAAGAGGGAAGATTGAATTTGGGGGATCATACATGGAACAGGAGATTAAGACCCGCATATGGGAAAGCCACCAAACGCGTTAGGGAAACGACAAAATCTATAAAGGTCAAGATACAAGGAACGAAGGAACCCAAAGGGGAGCTATTTTGCGCCGGGAAGAGGGAGGTTCTAGACATGATAAAATTTTAACCTGAAGTGTGCTAGCGGAAGAGAAAGGAACGCCTTGAAACAACAGAAAAATAAGAGAGGCATAAGGAGCAAAGTCACGAAGGATATTTGATGAAAAGAGAAGGGAGGGGAGGATCCAAAGCCCCAAAGGACAGTCTTTGGAAGGGAAACTCTGGGACAAGAAAGTGCCGGACAAAAAAGGGGAACTTGCAAGGCGGAGGCTCGTAGAAGTCCGCGCGGGAATCAAAGGGACATGTTCACTCTTCTAAAGGAGGAGCATTCCGACTCAAAGTTAGGAAATGATTCCAGCTCTCATGAAGAGAAACGCCAAGACCGGGGGGAAGCCGAACCAAAAAACAGCAACGGGCCAGGGAAGTGACGGTAAGACGAGCGGCAATTGGGTTCGGAAAGCCACGGGGGGCATCTGGTGAAGAGGAGGAAAGAAAGACCGAGGGAAATGGAAATACAAAAGAACAAAAGGGGACCGGGGGGAGCACGGAATAGCCAAAAGAAGCCACGCGAAGAGACGAGGGAAGCCGGCGAAGGAGCGGCGGGCTTTGCTTTAGGCAATCAGGGACCATGGAGAAACCGGGGGAAATGTTTGCGGTCGTGCCACTGGGGGATGGCGGAAAAGCGTGTAAGCGGCCCGACGATCTCAGGAGGGGTAGGGGAGAGGGAATACGTCGGATACGCCAATAAAGGCCTCCACTTTCAATGGGGGGGGGGAAATACCCGATAGAGGTTCAGGCAAAGAACGCAAAAGGAAAGGGGGGAAAAGTCAATCAAAGGCTCTCCGTCGACAGGAAGCAGCCTGTTTCCCAAAAAGAGACCGTAGGAAAAAGCGCCTGAATGCAGACACAGAGGAAAAAGGGGAGAAAACATTGGACTGTCGATGGAGACGGGGGGGGGTGAAAGATGGGGAAAAATTACTTTCTATGCGAACAGAATCGTTCAATCCATCATACACCGATGCAACTCGGTGAGGCGACGCTGAAAGCGGGGGAAAAAGGCATGTTCCAATTAAGAAGGGGAAGAGAAGAAAAGGGTTAGTCATACCGTTAGAGGGGGCTGGGACGATAAAGACATTATGCGCTCGACCTCTATGGAATTTCAAATTTGTACCCAGGGACAAAGGAAAGGCCCAAAGCAGGGGCTCAGACTCCTTCAAAAGGTAGCGGAACAGCTAGGTTCAGGAAAGAGCCCAAAAGAGAGTAAGAGACAAAGTTGGCCGTCTGAGAGGGAGCTCACAGGTAACAACAGGCGGAACAGCCTCTCGGAAGAACAACCTTCTCAAGGTGCACAAAGGAAGTCACTTGGAAAGACTGCTGCAAAAAAAATAAAAAGAAAGGAGGAGGAGGGAGACCGACTTTCAAGGTGGGGAATCGAACAGGTGACTCAGTAGAAAGGGAGCGGGGTGCATTTGGCGGCCTCTAACTCTCGATAAGGAAAAACTATTTTCAAGGGAAGTATGTCGTTCTGGGCTGGACTGAGAATAGAGGGCCGGTCCGAACAAGCGAGGAAGGTTTAGCAAACTGCATGTGCTGGTCTCCTGAAGGCACAGTTCAACTGGAAAAAACCACAGAGCGGTGTCGTCCTCGGCAGTCAAGGGGGGAGGAAACCTCCACGCTACGGTAAACTGCCTGAGACCTTTTAGTATCTGGAATGGAAGGGAGGAATGGGGGTCCACCACCTCGCGAATGCCTTTCATACGGGCCCGCCGTCAAGTGGAGTAGAGGCGGGGATGGTGAACGATGAGTCTCCTACCAATAGAGAAGGAACAAAATCAAAGTATAGAAGGAGAAACAGTCAAGGGGTTCTCGGTTCAGAACTGGTGGGAGACAAGAGAAGCTCTCTTCACGCCTGGAAGGGGGGACGGTGGGGTGGACACGGACGCAGATACCTAGCCGTCTATCATTCCGAATTTGGAAAGAGGGGGAGGTTTGCGTTGGTGTCTTTGAAGACTACTTCTTTGTCAAAGGGGAAGGGGAAGGGAACGTTTTGGAGCAGGTCGCGCAAACTTATGTCAAGAGAGAAAAGAAGAGATCGTCGGGAGAGACAGGAAGAGACCAATGAACGCCAAGATCCCGAACGGAAAAGGGAAGATATCCATGAAACCGGATAGTGCCCCTAAGCCACCGAACAAAGAAGCTCATTAGAGGAGGGACAAAAACTCCTCAGGAAGCGGGAGATGGTTGGGGGCTATTTCCAAAGCTCCCGAACTTTAAAAATCACTCAGGAATGGCCAAAAAGTGGCCTCTCCGCTCTATGCGCCTAAGTCGAAGAGGTGGCAGGGAAGCAGAGAACAATTTGAAAAAGGAAACTTGAGTTGGTGCAGTCACAGACTTGGCTTAAGGAGTCATCGCCAGAAGAGGGAAAGACTAACTTTATCTCAAAACTGAGCGTGAGAACTAGAAAATTTAATCAAAAGACTGTAGTCGAGCCGGAAGGAAAGGACCGTGACGCAGGACTGCGAATCATATTTGTTGCAAGGGGGGACAAAAAGCCCGCAATTTGGGGGCTGTTAATCACGTAACCAGGGGAGATTGGCTCAGAAGGAATTCCGTGAAACTAAGAAGGAGCCTTCGATGGGTGGGACATGCGTCTGTTAATGTGGGATAGAGGAGAAATAAAATACGACTGGCGTATCAGCACGAGCATACCTAAGCAGGGCCAATAGCAAGAGGCGGGTCACCCGTCGGGAGTTTAAAAAAATACTGAAGAGGGGAGGATGTGTCGTTCCAAACAAGGCTGGTGTGGGAGGAAACATAGGGTGGGGAAGACATCTATCTAAGTAACAAGTTACATAGGTCATCAGGTAAGGGAAACATTCCCCGGGCGGTCCCATTCGGCTCATAGACCAGAACCTCGAGAAGGAAAGCAAGTGGAGAAGAAAACAGCAGCCCATGGATCGAAGAAAAAAAAAAAGAAGAAAAAAGGTGGGTTGGACGAAGCTAGTTGGGGATTGACATTGATCCCAAAAATAAGAAGGTGTGTCACAAAAACGATCACCAAAAAGCGGAAAAAGAAGAGAAATGGGTGCATGTCAGGAATATGAGCGCGCGGTCGAGGGGAAATCACAATTAGGTAGAGCCTCCCAGGACAAGACCAAGTAGGAAATTCACAGAATAAAAAGTTCACCTCGGGGGCGGGCAGGCCGAGAGAGGTCCCGATCCGGTCAGGAAGGCAAAAAAATACCGCAGCAAACTAGGGCTCAAAAGCTATCGAACGGGCGAGGCGCGAGGTTACCAGGAGGGGACGCGTCATCCAATCAGCTTGGAAAATCGAACTGAGAGCAAGCATGGAACGAAGGACGAAAAAACAATTGACATGCTAGAGCGGGGTCACTGGCGGGGGGATAGGGGGGAAGGAGAGGATGAGGGGGGAAAGCACTCGGAAGATCACGGCTGTCCCAGATGTCCCTCGAAAGGAAAGGGCGCAGGACGGACATTTGGCAGGAAACGAACACGACCTGACAACATAGGCATAGAAGGAGCCGAATCCATTTTGGGAATGGGAAAAGGGCGATCTATTTAAATATGGCCCTTCACGGACGGTTGGCAAGTGGGGGGGGAATCTAACAGGGAACTGTTGGGCCCGGTCGTAAAGAGGGGAATTTGAGGTTTGGGGTTCGCCGAAGGGGGAGGGAGGATCGAAAGGGGTCAGGCAAATGGGGCGGAAGGACATGTGAAAGGGGGCAAAGAAAAGTTGAAAACAAGGTGTTCAGGAGGGGTGGAACGCGGAGAGACACCAAGCGCTTCAGCCTGTCGTGTCGTTAATCTGCAAAAAGGAAAGAGAAGGAGCGCGCCTGAGGAGGGCAGTCAAAATCTAAAGGTTTCGCAAGCTGAGGTCCAGTAAACAGTGAGGTGCATAGAGTGTCGGAAAACTCGTAAGAAAAAGAAGGAAGCACCGTCTTTCATCAAAATTGACTTGAAGCGTCCGTTTAACGAGGGCCCAAGAAATTTCGGGAGCAAGGTTGGGGGCCTCTATTAAGTGGGAGATCTAATTCGCGGTTCCGCAGAGAAAAAAAAAATAGCTCCACAAAATGAGAAGAACAGGTGAACCCAACAAACTGCCATGCTCGGCAATCTAGCAGACTTTGACTTAAGAGGGGTGACGAAAGTCAAAATTTGGGCAACGGACGTGCTCTTGACTATGGTCAAGACAGTGGCATCATCAAAAGGCTCAGTAAAAAACAAGCGCAAATCTCCTTGCCGAGGAAGGGGATGGATAAGAAAAAGGACATTCTGTCTTGGATTCAGCACGAGGGAGAAAAATAGGAGTGGACGTCTGGAGCGAAAAGTTGCAATCGGGGGGAGGCTGCTTTTTCAAAGAGAACAAACCAGAGAGAGACACTAGTGGAGTGCTCACCAAAGAAAGGAGAAGACAGTAGAGGCATCGATAGCGGTATGAAAGAGCACTTGGTCAAGGTAGCTTTGTAAAAGAGAAAAAGCCGGACTGGAGGATCGAGAAGGAATCTCTAGAAAAAAAAACAACAAACGAGGGAGGGAGAAAAGGGAGTTGGGGTCGAAGCGAGGGAGGAGGGATACCAAGACCACCACGAACGCAAAGCCTCTCAGAGGATAGAAAACTTTCCGAGGGAGAAGTTGGACTGTAACGGGGGCAAACAATGCCGTCGGTTAGCGAAGAGGGTGGATGGGGAAGAGAGCAGACATTGCAAGCGAGAAAGACTCCCCGGCACGTAGAACGCGGAGGGACCGTATTTTCTGAGCTCAAGAAGCCGGAAGGCAAAGGGTAATATATTGTAATCATCACTGAGAGGCTGTGCGTGGTGAATGTAGCAGGGGCCTTATCGACCTCTGAGCTGGAAACCAGAGGGGGAAGATTTAATAAGAAGAGTTCAACGGCCCACCGGAGTCACCATGCGCGGGAACGGTACAGAGTTCATTTGACTAGAATGGCGGTCTTGTGATGTCAAATATACATTTGGGGGGGGGAGAGGGCGTGTTTAAGGGGGAAGCCACGGCGCAATTGAAAGTGCCAATATCAGAAAGGAAACTGCCCTGGCTTGAGGACGCGAGGTAACCCGGAAGCTCAAGCTAGGGGGGTCGGCGAATCTGGGGCTTCACAGTCTAAAGGCTTCTCCTTGGAGACAAATGAGATCGCCGCCTCCATCAACGGGAAAGGGGTAAACAGAGGGAGAATTTGAAAATACTGGAGAAGCCGGAGGGCGCGTCCTTCAGAGGGAAAAGGGGGGGGGGAAAAAAAACGTGAACGCAAAGGCAGCGCACTATCTGTTGAAGTCCGCTAAGGACGCGAAAAACACTAATGAGACTCCCTGTCTTGTAGGGGGTGAGGGAAATGGAAACATTAAAAAAGCATCGACAATGGGGAAGGACCCGTCTGATGGAAAAGAAGAACTGTGCGGCGCAACTTTTGAATAAAGCTCGAAAAAATTAGAAGAACAGCAACAGCGACGATCGACGGAACGCACAAGTCATTGAATAAAAATTCACATATGTGAAAAAAATTCGTACACATGACCACTCGGGGAGGTTCATTCAAAACCGGACGAAAATGGGGGCAAAGGGGTTCGTGCATGAAAAAGCGCTAGGGAGCACTCTCATTCTCGGCTCGAGAAGGCAGAGTGAATTCGAGAAAGGGAGCAAAATCGCGGAGAATCCGGAAAGAAATCGAACGCTGAAAGATCGGCCATGGGAACGGGGTTTAATGACGGAGGGCACAGATGGAAAAGAAATCGTTCGGAAATCTGGCGACTGTATGAAAGAGGACTGCTCAAAGCGCACAAGAAGGGAAGGAGGGGTTCGGGGAGAAATAGGTAGGACTTATTGGGGTGGGGTTATTGACTTCATACAAAAGGAGAGGGGGGGATACAAATAAGAATCTGCGTCCTTGACACCATGAGGTGATCGAGGGGAGTGGCTTATTCAGTGTTGGGACCTGGGAGGTTGGTTTCATCCATAATGGGGGGGGTAAAACCTCGAAACTGCAGAGGAAGGATGTCCATTCTACTAAAAAAGAATCTGCTGGAGGGAGCGCTGTGGGGAGCTGTGCAGGCATGAGTGTGAGGCGGGTTGCGACAGGAAAGTCAAGACTCTCCACTCTCTTTCCGGAACAAAACCCGTGGAAGTTCCTGCTTGAAAGTCGTTGGTGGTTTTCGGTAATGGAGGGGAGCGAACAGGGTTGCCGAAGAAAAATGGGTGAATCGTATGGAAGGAGATGAGTGACTGGAATCTGGCATGATCGCGACATTGGGAGAATGTAGAGGGGTTCAACAGAGGAGGTCAACGATATATTTGCTGCAAAAAAGATGGGGGAAAAGAAAAAACAGCATTTGGTCACATAAAAAATACAGGGGAAAGATGCAAAGATAAACGCCGACGGACCCAGCTTAAGAGGAGTGGCGCTCGGGATTAGGGAACGCAGAAGAGACTTCATACGAAAGGATTGTGCAAGAATCACCTGAACAAGAGGGAGCACTCGAAACATGATCGAAGGGGGGAGACTTCAGTTTCAACGAAAAGAGGGGGGGGATGCAAGGCGACAGTTGGATTCAAGGAAGACCAAAGGTGCAGGGAGGTTGCTTTTGAGGAAAACTCGGGCAAAAGACAAGAGGACCAGCCGGAAAAGGGTCGGCAAGTCGGAGACGAGAGCAGGTACAGGCAGCACCCCCCCCGAAGGGACTCAAAGAAAGTCGGAGCGGAGAAAATCGAAGTGGACTTCCAGCTGGAAAGGAGGGAGGCGAAAGCAAAAACCGGGTGCCCGACACCACAGCTTCCTGAATAGGAAAATCGGTCGAATAATAATAAGAGCAAGGGCGAAAGCCAACGCACTCAGGAAAGCAGCGCAGGCAAGAACTTAGTGAGGGCAGAGAGAAATGGGGGGGAAGAAATCAACGTGGACTGGGGATCCGGTGTCAGAGCATCAAACCCCTAGAGACTAGGAATTTTTTGGTGAGAAGAAAGCACAAGGGCTGCTTTAGGTGGTACTTCAGTGAATGGATACGGGTTGAAAGGGCAATTGCCCGTTTGGCGTCGTGCAGAGGGGGAGTTTTGAGGGAGTCTGGAAAAACAGCTGGAGAGGGGATCAGCTAGTCTTCTTGGGAAGGGGACGCTTCGAGCGGTGGCCGACAGATCAACCCGTCCAGAAACATTTCCATTGATACCATCGGGGAGTAGGACCCAACCAAGTCACCCATTATAGACCGAGGAGAGCGTAATGAGAGAAGGCTGGGTCGAGGGCCGTGCGGCCCACCTAAGTACGTGAAGGAGAGAGCCTTATATCACTGCTACTAGAACATAGTTGGAACAGAGGTTGGGAATCAAAGCTCTATGTCGTAGGGACGAAGAAGCTACAATCATACGAAGGCAAGTGAAAGCGGCGGAAGCTCTAGGGGGGGGTCGCAATTCAAAATGGGAAGACCGAGAGCATAACTGCTAGGCAGACCACGGTGGAGGGTTCGAAGACTTATGAGCGGACGCGAATGCTATGGGCAGGTGGAAGTGACAAAAAAGGGTGGAATCAAAGGTCGATGACGCAGTGTGCCCAAAAAAACAACTCAGTAAGCGAAACAGGCAGGAGGAAAGCTCTGATGCCGATCGCGCAAAAGAAAAAGAGCAAGAACGGGAAATCGGCGTGGGATTGATCGCTGAAAAGGGATTAAGAAGGTCACAGGCGTCCGAGGTCAGACCGCGGAACAGAAGGTCGAAATGTTCCACCCACCAGGGAGGGATATCATACTAGCAAAAACAAGAGTAGGATTAATATATATCGCCAAAAGGGAAGGGGTGAATAGAGACGGTCGGGAAGGGGGACAGGAAGACTGGGGGAAAGGTGATCAACCGACGAGAGAGGTTAACAGTGGCTGGTCCGCGCTTGGCTTTAGGCGAGCGATACGAGGCCTTACAAGGGAGAAGAAGTCTCCACCTGCCTGGGCGTGAGACCTTTGCAAAATTGAAACTTTTCACACATGACCCGAAACCGAAAGGGATCTTCCGCTGTCATCAGGTCTGAAAAGAAACCGAGAAAAAGTTGCCTAAAACGGTGATATAGAGGGGGAGGTGGCGGGACGACCAAATCCGAAAGGAACATCTCAGCCTCAAGGGCCGTCGGGAATATGAACATGAAGGAGCCTGGGGGGGAACCATCGTTGGGAGCATGCCAAAAAACAAGGGGAGGGAAAAAAAAAAAAGTCGACTGAGGAGTGGGGTCTCGCACGGGTGACATCATTCTTCTGTACGCACGGTATGTTGGAGAAAAGCGGGGCGAAGCCCTCGACGGTCTATGAAGGTCAGAAAACGGAGGGGGGGATTTGGGCGTTGGAAGATCTATAAACGTTAGGGAGGAAAGGTTGCCTTGTGGGGCACGTCGCGAAGTTTGGACAGAGGACAGCAACCAGCGCAGCCGTGATGAGACGCGAAGAAGCACTAATCCAGAATATGGGGGGGGAAAGAAGGCTAGCAAAAAGGAATCAGGTATCCATCCAAGCTAT
>Ga0179591_1307525_pt1 | contig 26201 bp, 25 predicted proteins | sample CZOMad2_1_08_16f_FD_182891 | JGI IMG/M metagenome (GOLD analysis project Ga0179591, IMG submission 182891) | Vadose zone soil fungal communities from Angelo Coast Range Reserve, California, USA - CZOMad2_1_08_16fungal (PacBio error correction) | ecosystem: Environmental > Terrestrial > Soil >...
TCTTCGGAGATACGAGCAACGGTGGGAAAACGTACCTCTGGAAGAAAAAAACTACTTGTCGCACTGAACGGGACCTTCCTCGGGAGGGACCTTTTTCCTGGCATCTACGCGCCTTCAAACTCAGAAGAAAACTTACTTCGAAAAGGGAAGGGAAACCCGGAAGTATCTTGCCACGTTCTGGGTTTCACCCCTTCATTCATGGGACGCTGCAGTCCACGGAAGGGCACGAACGGCGTTAGTCATGGACTACAGGAGGGCGAACGGGAGGTCGGGGGATTCTCCAAAAAGGAACCGCTACTCTTATCCGCAGGCCTCTCGCAGAAACGGTGGGGGCGAACCAAATTCGTTCCCGGCGTCACATCTTACAAAACTTTAACGGACTTCCAGATCAGGAAGGAAACGCACCGCCAGAACATGCGTTCTCTGCTGTATTCGTCTGGGGAAGTGATCTCCACAACACTCCTTTTCCGAACCCTCGTTGAAAGTATCCCCCACACAGGGGGGGGGGGGGGGGGGGGGGGGGGGGGGGGGGGGGGGTGTTGGTTTTCGGGTCTTCTCTTGGGGAGCGTTTGTGGTTCGGCTAGCTCCGGGTAACGGCTCTACGGAGGCGGCCGGGAAAGGGGAAAGGGAGGAAACTAAAGGACAGACGCCCTTTTCATCTCGAGTTGTTTCTCGCGGGCGCCAAAGAAAAAAAATCAAAAGGAGGGGGGGAGGGAAGTGCGCCGCCGTTCGTCGCTGATATTCAACCACTCGACTTGGAAAGGGCTCTCTAAACTAAGAAAGAGAGGGGGAAGGACCTGGAATCGAAAACTCCTTCGGCCATAATCACCTCCATCTCCGACATGGAGGAAGCTTTAGCCGAGAAAAAACCTCCCGCTCTGCACAGCTGTCGGGATTCTCGTTGAAAGTTCGTGTCGAGAGAAAAAAAAAAAGGAAACCAAAAAAACCTAATGCCAGAACTCTCCGCCCACTGGGAAGGCCCACCCCCTCCAGGCTGGGGGGGAAAGCTCGAACTATTTAAGGCAGGAAGCGATCCAACCGAAATTAGGGGAGGAACCGAAAGAAGGTTTTGCGGGGACCTATCCTTAACCGTAGGAGGGAAAGAAAAGCCTGTTGAAACCGATGCGTGAATCTGTCTACTCGACGCCTGTTTGGTTGCCAGAAAGCGAAAAAAAGGTTTGGGGGGACCGGGAAGGGGGAGAACTACGTCGCGTTTTAACGGGTTTGGAGCATTAACGGGAAAAGAAGCTCCGCCTGAAGAAGAACTCGTGAGCCGAGGAACGGGGGGGACGGGTAAGTCTCCCTATCCTTGGTGAAAAGAGCTGATAATTTTGAAAATAGGGGACGGTGACCGGCAACATTATGACGCGCAAGAAATAAGAGAATTGGTAGATTCCCAAATGCCGTCGATGAAGTTCTCTCGGGGATGGAAAGGAGGGGGTGCACGATAGGGGGGGAAATACCTCCGCAGGTACGAGGAGAGATCGAGTACTTTTCCGATGTTGAGCGGAGATAGGGATGAAATCGGGGCCACGTTAAAAAAGGGACTCGAGGGTATGTCCAGGGGAGAGGTAGAGAAGGGGCTGTCTAGCGGAGCGGTAACGAAACCGTGGTGAGGGGGCAGCAGGGAAACCGAAGCAGTATGACTGAGGGGGACGCGACAGAGGGAGGGCACTGGTCCGACTAGATGTTGAGGGCGCAGCTGAAAGGGAGACCGGCACTCGCGGGGGGGGGCTGAGACGAGACTTGGGGGGTCGGGCAGTCGTGGTCAGCAGCGGAGGGGGGTCAAAGCGCAGGAAGGAAGATTACCAGACGTGAGCATAGACGAGACAGGGAGGCTTCTGCGACACCATAAAAAGAAGAACGGGTAGCTTCGAAAAAGAGGGCTGCGAAAATGTCGTGGTCGACGTTTGTGAAACGGCACGTCGAGAATGCGTCTCGTTCGCTGTGACGGGGGGAGGCATCAAGAAGGGAGGCCTGCTACGTGGAGGGAAAGGAGAGGCCGGAGAAACTTTGCAACGGACCTGCTTGTCTCTACTTAGCCCTACCAAGACTCCAAAAAAACGTGGTGGACCTCTTATTTTGGAGAGAAACGGTTGTTTGGGGGATCGGGGTAGACCTGGCTTCGGGGAGGAGAAGGAAAGTGGAGGAACGACATCAGAGTTTGGTGGGAATGAGGGAACTTATCCGAAGTACCGGGTCGAGAGCTGAAACCGAAGGGAAAAACGTTTTCAATGAGGGGGAGGAGGGGGAAAGGTGAGTCTAAGTCGCCGCCCAAATAAAAAAATCAATCGCGCACACAGCGGGTTGGGGAACACTGAGATTGAACAGCAGATGGGGGAAAGCACGTGATAACGTTCAAGTGGGAGAAAGTGCCGCGGTGGATCGGATCGAACGGTGAAAGATGTTTAGGTCAGTGTGTCTGCAAAAAAAAAAAAACGGCTCTCGTACACCGAACATTGACTAAGTTATGGAAGGTGGAATCGAGGAGCGCTACAGCAGTGTTCTCGAAAATTATGGATACGGCACTCCGGAGTTCGGCCATATGGGGCGTGCAGGGGTGTCGAAGGGAAGGAGCGTAGAAGGCTGGCCCGGACCTGCAGTAATCGATAGGGTTTGGCCGCTAGCAGTTACTGAAAACCTTCTCTGGTTTGATTTGAAACGTCGGTCCACATTGGGAGAACGATGGCTGCCGGAGAGTCTCTAAGGTGAGAGGAATTCTGTCTAAAGGGGCCCACACTAACAGAAGGGAGCCATCTCACTGACTACGGCGGGGGGGACGACAGTTGAAGGAGAAAAAAGCGTTGTCCTTTTCCTCTAGGTTCATCTGAGTCGTGCGGACGCCGCCAAATAGGGGGGGACCCGGGCGCCGTCAACTCTAAACAAGGGAGGCCAGAACGTGTCTCCATTTGAGCGTAGAACACTTCTTTTGGGGGCAGCGCCTGATGGTTGCGGCTGGCGATCTGAACGAAGAAACCAAGAGAAACCAGGCTCGGCTTGGGGGAGAAGAACGGAAAAGGCAGTTTGAGATCTGGGGGGGGGATATGCTTTTCCTGGGGGAACTGAGAACGTGGCGGGCAAGCCACTTATCCCTTTCATCTCCAAACAACCATGGAGGTTCCCTGCCGTGACTTACCTAAACCCTCACGAGGGAAAGACAAAATCTACACGATCTCAACTCAAATACTGCCCTGACGGGTCTTCGACTGGAAAGGACTAAGGGCGGAAGTCGGCGTCGGTACGTTCGAACAGGGCCCGCAGAAGTCACAGTCCCAGATTGCAAGCATCACCGAGCTGTTCTAAAAAGGAGGAAACTTCAGGGGGACAGGGGGGGGTCAAGGAGCGACCGGAAAAGGGGGGAAAACTATGGAAGCTTCTCTGACAAAGGATAACGACGCGCTGACCTACTATACAGAGGACTCCGCAAAACCAAATTGACTCCGTCGGACGGGGTCGCGGTGTTGGGGTGTGGACGGTAACCCTGAATCGCACTCGCGAAAACGCCCACCGACGGGTAGCCGAGCCTTTTTTCCGACATAAAACTCGCAGGGAGGGAATCGTTCGCTTCTAAAGGGTGCCACCTACTGCCGAAACTGCAGCCGACCGGCCAGTCGCTTGGTTAGGTCACCTGACGTTCAATACCAATTGCACACACGAAAAAAAAATGGGCATGAATCAATCTAACAACTCCTGCAGGGGGAAGGACGCAAGATGGGCACGACACAAGAAAACGACCCCTATCAACTGAAAGAGGCCTCCTGGTGGAATCTAGAAGGGAAATATAATGAAACCTGAAAGGGGGGAAAGAACCGGTAGACGCTCTCAACCGCTGAAAGAAGACGACGAGTCACTCTCGTAACTTTGGGGATAAACTTCAAAGTACCACCGAAGGTGGCACCAGAAGGTCGGCGCGATGAATATTGTCAGGGACGAAATGAGCGAAAGAAAGAAAAAAGGAGATTACGCCAAAAAACGTTCCCTTTCTGGGGGGAAAGGAAAATCTTAACCACTTTCCTTCAAGAGCCGTAAAGAGGAATCACGAACTCTCTAAAAAATTACAAAAACCGGGACAAAAGAAACAGGGAAAAACCAACGGTTCGAAACGGGACACACAGCGGCAGTTGAAGAAAAATGGAGGGGCTAAGAGAGAGGAGAAAACACCCACAGCACCGAGAAGGAATTGGACAACTACACGATCTCGAGATTCTAACAGGTAGACGAGCAGAGTCCACTAGGGAAAAATCGGAGATCGTCTCCTCGCAGCGTTCAAAGCACGAAATGCAAGGGATCGGTCTGCGCGCAGGGAAGGAGCTGAGGCGCCTCCTCTGAGTCGACCAACTTCCAGGGCATAAGGCTAAGGAAGGTTCAGTAGAACAGACGACACATCATCTGACCACTCGGAGGGGATAAGTCGACCCTTTGGAAAAACTCAGATCACCGTTCCGAAAACGAAGGGGGAAGAGTAAACTCTAAGGGACCATCAAAAGAAGTGAGAGCGTACAAGACAGACCATCTCGGACTGCTCGGGATGAAGGAGTACGTCATCACAAAGAAGAGGGAGCTAGAACGAAAAACGGCTGGGGGATGCGACCGAAAGTTCCCTAAAACGGGGACGAGAACGGTTCCGAGAAACTCTCCGCTCAACACCTGTGACGACCACAAAAGGCTAGAAAAGCGGAAGAGGGGAAAGGTTTTTACCACACGATGATTTGTACGGAGCGAGAAACTAGGCGACGGCATGAGGCTTTCTTAGTACGCGACACAAAGAGAGACGAAGCTAAGGAAGGGAAGGCAACCTTACTAAGCTCAGTTAGGACATTTCTCTTTCTAGTGCCAATTCTTCGGTCTCTACACTGAAGGCTTGACAGAGGTCTCGACTGGGCGGCGGGGACCTGGAAAAAAGAAAAAAAACCCAGAAAAAGCGCCTTGAAAAAACAAACCCGGCGAAAAAGAGAGTCCTTAAAGTAGGACCAACAAACAAGGAGAAAAAAAAAAGGTAGGACGATTCACTCTTTCCTCTTAACCGAGGGAAGGGCCATCTCAATCAGGATCAGAAGAAAGGCAAAGAAAGACCAATCTCTTTCCTTTCAGAGAAATACGAAGCAAAAAGCAGCATGACCCCATTCAAAAACTCCAGAGAAGGGAGGGTTAAGTGGAGGGGGAGGATACTAGGTTCAGGTTTTTTGTCCGCAAAAAAAAATACTGAAGACGCGGAAAAGAAAAACTAAAGAATCACGACAGACCCTGTTTCGAGGTTCTCTGAGAGAAGGGCATGCAACGTAGTCGCTCTTTTCTCGTGAACGCCGTCTCTGATTGCGTTAAAGGCTCTACGGGGGAAAAATCAAAAAAGAAAGAATAGGGGGGGGGTAAACATTAGACCTTCAACTGATCGCGGAAAAAAAAAAGCAAAATCTCCGGCAGCAAAAAGCGCTTGTCTCCGGAACCCACCTCCCCAGGCTCTTCACTGGAAAGAGGGAAGGAATGGAAAGAGTGAATAGGAGAAAGGAAAACACCTGCCGCCACCACTCTGAAACTCCCGCCAGAGGAGACACAAATTCTTTCACAGGAAATTTTGTCTCATAGGAAATGACTGGACTTCTAAATGAAAAGGAGGGAGGCGCTGGCAAGACAGATCCTAAGGGGTTTGGAAGAGAAACGAGCTGGGTACCGTTTAAGACGGGTAAGACTAGAACACGTTTAAGCTTTCGGCTAACCTTGAACGGGGGCGTCAAGAACAGAGGGGGGTTAAAGCCTTTAGCATCGGTCCGAGGGTTGGTGGGGGGAGAATAGGAAAAAAAATGATTTCTTACAGGGACTCGGGGACCAAGAACGGAAAAAAAACCTCGACTTGAAGAATTATAAAAAGGGTCGAAAAAAGAGAATGAACTCGGACGGGTTGCTAGAAAATCTTCATTATCAAAAGGGCGGAGACAAAGAGGAGGACGATTTGAATGGTCGCTGCCGACAGAATCAGTGGAAAGGAAACGCGGCGACACGGCGAAAAGGAGTGGGGGAAACCTGTGCCACAGGCTCTTGCTCCTCCTGAGCCGTCGGTTTTGCTTAGGGGCGGGACGGTGCCCGAAGGGGGCATCAAACGTTTGAAGATGGGGGGAGGGTGAGCCTTCAAAAATCGTGGCGACCATAAGGGGGGAAGCGCGGCGGTAAAGGTGGGCTGAAACGTACGCCTGCGGCGAGAAGAATGGGGACCTCGTCTTCTTGATGGGTCTGGGGGTACAGCGGGGGGGGGGGGGAAAAAGGGCTGTACACTCGGTGCACGGAGGTCGGGATACACTTCAAACAAGGGTTTGCGCTGTTAGTAGCAGAAGGTGGAAGAGAAGGTGGTGACGATCAGGCCCAAAGGGGGAAAACTCAGAATGGCTTGGTCTCCAAGCGCGAAAAAGGATTCCTAAAAACGAAAACTGGGGCGAGGTCGTGGAGCCAGGGGGACATCTCGAATCGAGGAAGAAGAAGACGGAACGGGTCTCGGTCTTCGTGGGAGAAAAGGGACGAGGTGACAAGTCTTGAGACCTGGGTGTCCGTTTTAAAAAGGAACGCGGAAGGCGGGGAGAAGGATGAGAGACGTCCGTCCCACACATCGCCAGCCGTTGTTCTTAGTTGGGAAAGAAAGGTTGGAACGGTTGGAGGGAAAGGGAGGACCTTCTCACATGTGGAACGAAGAGATTGGGGAGGAGAGGGTGGAAAGGAGAGCAGTATCCCGAATTACACCGGTCTGCCTGAAGAGGTCTAGACCCTACTCGAAGGGGGAACATGAAGAGGCAAAAAAGAAAATCATACACAAGAGTCGAAAGTCTGCAAGCCCGAGGGGACGAGGAAGATACGGGGGGGGGAAAAAAAAAAACCTGAGATGGTGGGGGCAGCCAGTTTAGTAAGTGAGGAAGTCCGGGGGCCGGGAGGGGAAGGAGGGGGTAAAGATTGACTGCGTCGGGAAACGCGTCCGGTGAGAAGAAATTGAAATATAAAGAAATCGGAAAAAGTGAAGGTTCCATCTTTATCTGGGGGTTTGTACGGTGAGTTTTTGTGAACTAGGGAAGCAGGAAAGTGGGCGGTTTTCTGATGCGAAAATGAACCCGCACGGGGCAAGGGGGTTGCCGGACGTAACCTGGGGAGGGGTTTAGGAGAAAAAGAAAGAGGAACGTCAAGGCTCATAGGGGAATTGGGGGCTGGGGGGAGTAATACAGAGCACGACCCCGTGAAGGGGGTAAAGCTGAGGGGAACAAAAACTCTTAGTGCCGACAGGCGGTGGGGGACTGAGATCGAGCAAACTGGATGGGCCGGCCAAAAACACCTCAATGAGAGGAGGAGGCCGGAAAGCTGCTAAGGTGGGTCTTTTTTGGGAACGCCTCCCCGCTGCGTTGCCAGGAAAAAAAAAAATCAGAACGCAGCCGGAAGAAAAGGGGGGGGACCGAGTTGGAATGTCGCAAAAACGGGGAGAAAAAGTCGTGAAAGGGGGAGAAGAGCGTGTTATCCCCATCTGCTGGGCTGTGCGGCCTTGAAAGGAGAGAAACTTGGAGAACCTAAACGGAAAAGTCTGGCGAATTAGTCCGGAGGGAAAAGTCTGGCGAGTAGCCTTTGTTGGGGTGACTTTGTTGGCTGAATCTCGGATGTGGGTGAAGGAAAATCTCTCTAAAAGGGGGAGGAGGAAAAAGGGGAGGTAAAGATCCGTACCAAAAAGAAGAAAAGAACCCTTCAGCCTACACCGAAAATATCAACTCCTGGGGAAAGGAAGGGAGAGGGGAGAAACAGGTGACGTAAGTTTCGAAAGGAAAAGGATGACATAAAAAGACTGGGCCTCACATGCCAAGGCCGGCTCACCACGCTGTTAAAAAAAACAACCACTACAGGGGAACGAAGATACAAAAAGAAATATTGACAAAGATGGAAGGACAGGCTATCACCGCTCTTAAAGACTGATTCCCGGGAAAGGGGGGGGCATAGAGAATCCACTAAAAACATGTAGATGGAAATGAAGAGGGAGGATGACATTTGGTGACCGTCAATCCTGACAACTCTCTCGATACGAATGGGTCCAAAATCCGTGGAAGATTGGGGGGAAAAAGGAAAGAAACAAAAACCACGCGAAAAAGTCTGGGTCAAAAATAAGAGAGTCTACCAAGACGCCGTACCCGCTCTCTTCGTCCTTGGGGGGAAAGGGGGGCCAGGTTCTGAAAAAGTTCACTGAAGTGACAATACCAAGGACTCAAATAATCCCGGAGGGAAAGGAAAAGATCGCAACTCCGTCGCGTTCGAGCCTCCCTGAGGGGGAAGGGGAAAACGAGAAACCCCGAATCTCATCGGAATAAAGGACTCAGGAGAAAACGGGTAGAAAGTACTCCCTTACGTCCGCCGACCTACTCAAGTTCAAAGAAAAACTCTCAACCGACAAAAAGAAAGACGATGTACAGGTTAAGAAAAAGGGCCAGAAAACTTCTTCATTTGTGCCAACCCACTGTTCGGAGCGATTATAGGAGGGGGGGGCCGTACTAGTCTGAGGGGGGGTAGAAAAGGATCTGAACCTGACCAAAGTCGGGGGGGGAGTAGGGTTGGTAAAAAACTATATCTTACGACCTGTGTACTTCGTTAGTCGCGGACAAGGGGCAGCATAAGGAGGAGGGACGCTGAAACTACTTCATCCTAGACGTAAAAAATCATCACCCAAACAAAAGGAGCGCAAAGAGGGGAAAAAAAAAAGTCGGTGTTTTGAAAAAGCTGTGGAAAATTTAGAGCTCGAGGAGGAAGGACTGGTGGGGGAAACTACCCAGGAAAATATGAGTTTCGAAGAGGGAGAGACTGTCCCACAGGGAACTCCCTATACCGACGCTATCCGGTCTCAGAAAAAGCGGTCACCTGAGCTCAAGAAGGGAGGGGAGCTGAAGTGAGGGTTCGAAGAGGGGCTCTTGTAAGAAGCAAAAAAAAAAACTCGAAGTCCATGGAAATAAACGGGGGATATCAATTGTCAAGGGTCTGAAGAACTTGCGCCAGAGACGGAAACACTACAACGTTCTCGAAAGGAGAAATCACCGTGCAGGTGTCCAAAAGGGACCTGTCTCTCAGGGGGAAGACTTCAACAAAAATCATAGAGAAAGGGAGAGACCCAGCATAAAACATAAGACTCGCGAAGAGTAAGAACGCCAAGTCGAAAACGTTTCACCTCTACGAGACCTACAAAAGGGGAGAAAATGCAACTGTAAGGCGTCATTTTCAACGCGTAAAAGGGCAGGGAGAGGTCGGGGGCCTCTCAACACCGAAGAAAAAGACTAGCTCGGGGGGGAAACGCGGGTTGGAAGGGGGTGGCCAAAACAGAGGCCCCAAGACTTATCCGGGGAAAGGTTCCGGAGGGAAATTATTTCGGGAGACGCTACCTTCGATTACTGAAGGGGGGAGGAAGGGAAACTCAGGCTAAGAAAGACCCGGAAAAAGGGGGGTTCTAATTCTAGGGATTTCACCCGGCTGTAGGGTTCGGCGAAAAAGAAAAGGCTTTTAGGTCTGGGAGGGCGGGAAAGAAGTCTGAGCGAAAAGGAATCGACAAGAGAATAAGAACACCGAAGGGAACTAAGGACAACCCTCTCGCGCGCCGTTCGGTTGCAACCCTAGAAAGCGTCCCGAAGGTCCTAGGAAGAGAAAGGGGTAAGCGACCAATCTTTTAAAGGCACAACCCGAAGGGGAGAGGGGATAAGGGTCTACTACATCGCGTTCACCTTCGAAGGGGTCAAGCCAAAGTCAAAAAAAAAGAGGGGGGTGGACAGGGCTTGCGGAGAGGATTCTTTAAAGAGAAGCGTCTAAGGGAAAGAGAAGTTAATTGGGCAGGGGACACGAGGCTTCCACGATAATCACTACATCCAGTTTCAGCAGAAGGGAGGGGGGAATTCGTCGCAGATCTTGATCAGAAAAGGCTAGGAAACGAGTGCAAGCGCGCGTCCTGAATAAAAAGGAGGACCCGGATAGAAATGTGGAAATCTCTAAACACAAGGGGGAAAATAGAGGGACAAAAGACTAGCCTGTCACTATCAGCGACGCCGAGTCGGGAAAGAAAACGAGCAGAGCGAGTCCAGAAAAAAAAGAATGAGACTTGGGGAGGATTCAGAGGGGAAAGAAATCTTGTCAGCGAGCAGTAAAAGGGGACCAAAAAACGAGGCAGCGATCCCGATCCGCCCCCTCCACTTCAAACCAAGAAAGGAAACTTGCCGGGGGGCAAAGGGAGAGGCGGCAGATCCCGGTGAAAGAAGGGGGTCAGTAGACTGCCAAAGCCCCAGGTCCTCCAGGGGGGGGGGGGAGTTGAAAGGATATGTCTGGGCAGAAAGGTGAAGGGAACGTGAAGCTGAGGGACAGGAAAGGGTGAAACTCTGGGAAGGAGGGGCGGTGGTCCAGCGGTGATCATAGTCCGAGGGGGGAAGGGGGGGGGAGAGAAGGAAGGTCCTCGCCCGTAGGCGAACCTAATAAAAGAAGAAAGAAGGGGAAGGTAGCAGACCGGGGGGGGGAATCGAAGAGAACGTGTTGAGGGGGATAAAAGGTTGCCGGGGGTCACGGAAAGGAGATGCAAAAAGCAGGGGAAAAAAAAGTCGCGGGGGGATCTAATGCCCTATAAAATCATTACGGGGAAGAATGTCTGATGCAAACGGGAGGGGACAGGTAGTGGCACCCCACTCGGAAGGGAGAGAGGGTGCCGAATTGCGAAAAAAAGGATGGTAAGAGGGGTTGGGCGGGAAGAATGACGGCACTGCACTTTAAGTGGAGAAGGGGTCCCTGTATGTCGAAAGAAAAAATCATCGGAAAAACTTGGAAGAGAGTTTGGAAAAGTTACCTTTTTGGCTATGAAGGGAACCGAAAACCCAGCTATGGGTCGAAGCGAGAAAGGGAGATCTTGCTGTTCATAGTAGGGGAGGGTATGAAAGTGAATTTTTTTGACACAAGGGGAGGGGGTGGAAGAACCCGACTTCAGGAGGAAAGTCCGGAGTCAGATTCGGAACGTCGAAGGGAGAGAATAAAGGCAAATTTTTAAAGAGAAGATGCCCAGGGGACTCGCGGGCTGCACTAACAAAGCTGCCAAACCCCATAGCAGGAAAATTATTCTAGGGGGTCGTGAATTACGGGGAAAAGGGGGGAGCTAAGAGTCTTTTATCTTCAAGGGCACTCTGGAACTTTTCCTTTTGGGCTGGAGGGAGAGGGGTCCGGAGGGTTTCCCGGGAACACTTTTCTTTGGGAACTGAAGAAGGGATATAAAGCTGCTACGACGTCTCCAGAGACTAAACGATCTCCGCAGTGGGGGGACCTAAATATCCTGGGGTTAATGCTCTGGTCTGTAAGGCTCCGGCGGAAGGAGTTCCGAAGGGTGTTCTTAACTAACAGCTATTTTAGTCATGGAGTAGGGCTAAGAACAGGGGGGAGCCGAAAGGCACTTTTCGGAAAAGGACAAGGAGAGAACGAAACCACCTTTAACGCCTTTTTACAGTGAAAGGTGGAATCTAAAGAAGGGGGAAGGGTCGGACGCCTCGATCATCGTCAGAGGGGACCTGGATCCTGTTTTACGTATTGGGCAGAAAAAGAGGGACTATCAAAGTGAAGAATAGTGCACGCTGGCGGGCAGGGTATATTAGGTTTACATTATTCGGGAAAACTTCGCAAAGTACGAAAGGGTCAGGGTTTCCCCGTCTCTGATGCAAAAAAAAGAAGAATCGTTAATCGTGGAGGTGGATGTAACGGGAAACCCATGAGTTCGGCGAAAGAAAAAGATTTTTGGAGCTTGATCATGGGGAAGACTTCGTCTGGACTTTTATCACCTGGTGGAGGGAGATCGGGTAAGGGAGCCTACAGAAATAAAAAAAAGGGAAGTTCTCAGAAAGCGGGATGATGATTCAGGGGGGGACTCCTCGAAAACACTAAAAAATGTGGGGGTGAACCGTAGTACGTTCCAACTGCAGGGAAAGAAGGTCATTTTGGGGTCAGAGCTGGGTTAGGATGAATAAAAAGGCCTAAAAAAACCGCTCTGTCGACTTCAAAAGGGACTGATGGTGAGTTGGTTTCTAGAGAAGAAAAGCTTTGGGAAGAGGGAGAAAGTCTTCGGTTCTCTAGTTGGGTTAAAGAAAATAGTGGTTAAAAAAAGAGGGACTTTTGGGACCTGTCTAACAGGGTTAAAACAGGCGTCACGCATAATGTCGGGGAGGCATGTTTGAGGAACAAGTGGCCGCCAGAGGGTCTTGCTTTTGACACTGAAAGGAGGCTATCTAATACATCGAACGACTGAGAAGGGTGGAGCTGAACGCAAGGAGACGTTCTTGATAAAGTGGGGAAAGGGGCTTTTTTGGCCGGGCGATGGAGGGTCTTCAGCCCCTTATCCATGAGATAAAAAAAATTAGGGAGGAAGGGGAAGATATAGGGGGAAACACCAACGATACTCAGAAAAAAACAAAAAACTAAAAAAACCTACACATATCTCGAAAAAAAAAAAAATGGGCCAGACAAGTGTGCTGGAGGGGGAAGCCGGAAAAGGAACTTTCCTTTCTAACAAACAAGGGACTACTCCGCAGGAATCTGGCCGGCACAGCATATGGAGAAGAAAGAGGGGGGTGGGTCTAAGAAAAAACATCAAAATTCACCAAGGAGGGGGGGGGGGGGAAAAAAAGAAAAAAAACGCTGAGGAAAAAGGCAGCCCCCAACTCTTTCTGAAATAGACAAGGGAGAACAGGGAAGACCAGGACAATCTTCTGGCCTTCTCGAACCGCAAAAGAACGCGTCGAGGGCTGAAGCCTCGCTATGTGAGGGGTAAGCACTCCGGTCGTCAGCAAGATAGGAAAAAAAAGCGTCTTTCCAAGCCGGGGGGGGGGACAGAAAAAACGGTCAACCACCGCGCCGGTCAGGTTGGGAGATGAAGGGCGCGCAAGACAACGAAAAGGAACAAATCGCGGCAAGGGGGGAACGGAGGAGGGGTAGAACGCGGCCCACTTTCAAGACCAATTCTGAAAAGGAAAGAAAAAAGAGGGGATTAGCGAGGCGTAAAAAAAAGTCGCGGACGAAACGGCGAGTTTAGGCCATCCAGCTAAATAAAAGGCAAGGGGGAAAACTCGAAAGATCTGAGATGTAACAGGATAGGCCGACCTGCCTCCTCCTACTAAGGGGGACGGGGAACGAACAAAAAAGAAAAAAAGGAACATCACTTCACGGGGAACGTTCTAACGAGGACACTGGTCCCCCACCACCGCGCCGTGGGTGAAAAAAAAAAAAATTTCCAGCTGAGTTGTGGGGAAACATTAGACATGAGGCTGTTTAGAGGGGGAAAAGCAACTCCCCGGATGAAAAAGGGCCAAAAAGGACGTTTTGGGGAGAGAAGTTGAGCTTCCCGTTCCTACCCATTGAACGGGGGAAGTAACTGCGCTCGTCTCGGAAGAAAAAAAGCGAGGCGGGCAATTCCTACGTCCAAAAAAAAAACCAGACCACGAAATCAACAAACAAAAAACAAAAAAAAAAAAAAAAACACCACCAACAACCACAAAAAACCAACAAACCAAAAACAAACCCCAACTCCACCGGCATAAAAGAAAGGGGTCCAAAAAGCGATTTGTGGGAAGATGCGGGGTATGGGAGACGGAGCTTCATGCTAGGAAAAAGATTCAACTAAAAACACAGGGGAGAAAGGCTGGCAGTACTCCCTGAGATGCGAAACATCCACTCCTACCGAGACCAGTAACTGAGAAGACTGAATCCCGAAGAAACCGGGCGACAAGAAAAGGCCTCCAGAGGAGTAATGCTCGCCTTGTTCTGGCCAGAGGAGGAGTTTATCAGTCGAAAAAGGAAAAAAAAATTTCGTCAGAGGAAAAATCAATGAGAAGGGATAGGACCAAGAGATTAAAAAGAAGCTGACTCACTCTACGTAAGAAATCTACAAGGGGGAGAAACTCAGGGAATATCAAAAGGGAAAACAACGGCCCTGTCGCTCTTGCCAAAAGCAACAAAAAGCAACTTACCAGAGAATGAAACGGCTTAGAAAGACCGCAGACCAAAAGAGCGAGAGGAAGGCAGAAAAAAACGGGGGGAATTAAAAAGACATAAGGCTGCCACTACTGGCGAGCGACCATCCGGCAGAAGAAAGGAGCACAGGGCTAAATGGCAGACTACATCGCGCCGCAGGGAACACCTACAGAAAAGGAAGAGCTACCTAGCGTTCGACGCGGTAACGTGTGGAAAAAGAATCTGAACGGTAAAACGAACAGCAAGGCCGCGAAAAGTGAGTGAGGGAAAAGGACTCGAGGAAATCTTAAGGAGAAGGGACCTACTTCGCCGCCTCATGCCCGGAAACAGGAAAAAGACGGAAAAAGAAAGGGGAGAGGAACTACCGCTAGGGAAGGACCTTCCAAGCGAGTTCTCGACCTGACTTCTTTCTAAAATAAAGGGGAGAGGAAGTAGAGAAAAAAAAAAAAAAAACGGGTCTAGGGGGAGGACGGCGCAAAAACTCTCGGACAAGGGGGACTCGTTCGAAAAAAGGGCAGTGAGAGACGACCATCTTCAACACTCGTAACCGTCGTAATAGAACAAAGCTCCGTGGGAGCGGGCAAAAAAGGGCTCGTCTGGGTAAACATAAGGGTCAAGAGGCCGTCCGCCGTCCAAACTCTTGAGGGAAAAAAGGAGGCAATAAGCAGTTGCGGGAAACGGGCGCGGCAGCGGTGGTTTGGAAGGGACTTCTCCGGGGGTTACGGGAAGGAACACGAAAAAAAGATCACGACAGCGCGTGCGCTCCGGGGCTCTCTCGTCTGGAAATGCTGAGAGCAAAAAGTCGGCGCCGAGAGAAAATGACCCATGCTGTGGGGAAAAACTCTCACAACAAAAAGAAAGAGATAGAATGTAAAAGGAGGAAGGGGACCACAGGCGGCGCACGATCAAGCATCTCGCAAGGGAGAGCAGGAAAAAAACAAGGTCGCTGGAAAAAAAAAAAAAACGGGGAGATGAACCTGAAAAAGGACGTTGGGAAAGCCGTCGGGTCCCCAGCGCGTACCCTTAGCAAGGGACCCGAAGCCTTAGCCTTAACAACCAACGATGAAAAAACCTAGAAACATGGAGAAAAAAGTAGTCACTTTCAAGTGGCGCTCGAAGAGGGGGACAGGGAACGGGCGGGGGAGATCAGGACTAGGAAGGTCTTCGAGCTGCATACAAGGGAGAAGGAAGGTGAAAAAAAGGAGTGGAAAGGGTCGGAAACATCCTGTCAGAGGAAACAGCTTAAGCTGGGACGCCGGGAACGACGGTGGGTTGCAACAACCAAGAAAAGCAAAAAAAAAGGTGTCAAAAAGGTTAGAAGAAGGAGGGGTTGTAGCGGGTGGGGATCGAAGAGGGAGATCACGCCCGCCGTCTAAAGGTGGACGGGGGAGGAAAAGAACGAAAGAGAAGGGGAAAGTATCAGTTGGGTCCGGTTGCGGGGGTCGGGGGGGCCTCGTCGGGGAAAAAGGAAAGGAGGCGTGAAAGAAAAAGAGGCCCAAAAAAAAAGAAAAAAAGAGGGGGTCTAGGAAGGCGACAAGAAGGTTGACAAGGGGTATGACCAACCGTGACATCGGAAAAATCTGCTAAGGGGGGGAGAACTCTCGGAGGGGGGAAGTAGGTGGCAAAAGGTCTTCAAAAGAAGCAGTCGAGAGAACGTGTCGCCTGGGAGGGGGTCGCTCGCCACTCAATCTTTTGACAGTCTTCGAGAGGGGAGAGGGGAACGAGTGGACCTGAAAGCGGCTACCGCGGGGGTCCTGCGTGTTACTCTACCTAGGAAATCTTTGAGTAAAAAAGATTGAACGTCGGAAAGAGATACCGGGGTTGGACTGAGGAGGGACGTTGTCATGCATTCGAGCACTTTGCGCTGAGTCTTTTTTCAGGAGGAGGGGACGCGCAAAAAGAAAAGGGGAAAGGGGGCTCAGAAGATGCCAGGAAGGGTCGACTAAAAGGAGGAGGAAAAAAAGCTCAAAAGAACAAGAAGAAAGATGGGAATCTGGAGGAAATCATTTAGGGTAAAAGGGAGTGGTTTACCGAAGAGGCGAATCACGCGTCGCTGTCTCGGGTGAGAGGGGGGGAAGGGGCGGCTCGTGCCTGAAGAAAAAAGCCTGAGAGGAACGGGTGGAAGAAGATGAAGAAAGGCCGAGGAACGGCTGCTGCAATCTCTACTTAAGAAAGAAAAACATCGACAACCCAAAAAAGCCGTTGGGTCTCTTTTGGGAGGAATCCGTGGAGTTTCTGAGGGGGGGAAGGAAAGCTTTCCGTGATGTGTTCTTAACGAACATCGGGGGAAGGGTGATGAGAGAAGACTAAAAGAGCCGGTATAAAGAGACACCGGGTAGGTGGGGGGGGTCCGGAGAAGAGGTCTATGAAGACCAAACAACGAAGGAAATCCGCCAGTTTCTTCTGAGTAAGAAGAGTCCGAGAAAGGAATCGAACGTCTCCGTCAGCTGGGGGTTGTTTTTACAAAAATCAAAAGGATTAGGGGAAGAAGACGATCAACCGTTGATTCCTTTCGCGTCGAGGGGGGCCTGGAAAGGGAGGGGGTAAGACGCTTTACCGCGTCGTTCCTTCTTTCTGCTGGAAAGAGAAAGTTAATAAGGAAAAAAAAGCACCTACAGGAGGAATAGGGATCGGTCTTTAAGGGGGGTAGGGTCACATCCTTCGGCAGAGAAGGGAAAAGGCTTTTTGGAAGCGAATAACCGCGAAGGGGTTTTATAAGGGGGGAGGGGGAACGGAAGTTCCTCGGTCACCACGACTGATCTAAATTGGAACAGGCGAACTAAGGTCGGTTGGGAAGAAGAAACGGAACCGCCTGTAGGGAGTCAGGAGCACTACCGGCGCGGTGGTTTCTTCTTAGAAACTCCCGAAAAAAAAGGGGGGGGCATAGTCCGCGGAGGAGGAATCCTTCTTATTCCCAAAAATAAAACCTGCATAAGACTGAAGAGAAAGGGGCAACTATGGGGGGGGCTTTGGGCGCAACAAAAAGGCTGTGTTTTGGAAGTCTGCGGAAAGGAGGTTCAAAAAAATCAGACTCTGGGGGGGGGGGGTTGCCGTGAGCTTGCAGGGCTCCTCGGTGAAACCCGCTTCGTACCATAGATTGAAAGAGTTGAGTAAAAAAAGGTAAAATAGGACCTGGGGAGAAAAAACTTGCAAGATCCGAAGAAAGACGAGTAAAAGGGACCGAAGCCCGGTCAGGTTTTAATCTTAAGTGAGACGTAATTTTAGCGGGGGAAGCGGGGGGTTTTTTCGGGGGAATTTTGAAGACTGAGGAGGTCTTGGTGGACCCTTATACCGCCTTCTCGAAGAAAAAACAACAGAAAAGAGAAAAAAGAGATGCATTCTGAACTCCAAAAAGGGGAGAAAGGAAAGGGACCGAGAAGAGGCAAACGAAGGGAGGGAGGAAAGCACTTCGCGCGAACCTAAAGGTGGGTCCGTTTTCTAGAGGAAGAAGGGGGGAAAAGCTGCGACAGGCACATCATATTGGCATAACCAGGCGTCTGGGGAACGACCGCGGGAGGAACGAAATTGGGAAAGAGACTTGTGTGGAAAGGCTACGAAAGAGGATGCAAAAAATGTGGAAGAAAGGGGGAACGAAAGGAAAGTCCCAACGAAGTTGTGTCGGATAGGAGAAACACGCCAGGGTCGAAAAGGGGGTCGGAAAAATTGCCGCCGCGCATTGCATTTCTGTTGTGGGAAGAAAAGTCGAAGAGGAGAAGACTCTAAGAAAACCCCTAGAAAAGGTTAAAGGGGGTTTTAAAACTACTTTCAACTCACAAGCGCCGGTAGAAAAAGGGAGAAGGAAGTCGAGATTCCAACAGAGTAAACAGCAGAAGGGGAAAGAAGATGAGAGTTTGTAAGTAGGGGTCAATCGTTCCTAAACCGGTAGAAAAGATCACGGGGGAGGTGGAAGAAGCTCTCTAACAACAAGTCTCTGTAGAGGACGCCCAGAAACTACAAGAAACAAAGATAACGAGGCCTGACGATAGGGGTCAACCGTAAAGGACTACCTTACTCGGGGACTGGTCAGAAAAAGAAGGAATGTTGAAACACGTGGAAAAAAAGGAGAAATCTCACACGCTGGACGGCCACGTTGAGAGAACAAAGTCTCCACTAAAGGGGGGGTTGGAAAGCAAGAACTCGAATGATCTATTTCGGGAGAGCAGAAGGGAAAAACCGTCGTTAACCAACAAGCGTTCCGTACTGGTGGTTGAGAGGGGATCTTCAAAAAAAGGGGGCGGAGACTGGCGCTCCGTTACATCTCTAGGACACTACATCACAGAGAGGGAAGGGAACCACATGAAAAATGCCGGTAAAAAAAGCACCCAAAACCACTTAGAAAAACTCCGAGGTCCACAACGGCTTTCGGGGGGTTCGAAATGCTTTGGAGAAAGTCGCGCTGTCATAAAAACAGGGGGTCGTCGGCGAAAAAAAAACAGCGCAAAAATCTTCCAGGCCTCTGAAAAGCCCCAGAGAAGGAAGAAAACACGAAAGAATATGGCGCTGTCAACCTTAAACACGACACTGCAGAGAAGAGAGGGCGCGCGAAAGCTGCGAGGGGAAAATAAGACTCACGTCAGGGCATCTATATAGAAAGAAGGTCAAGAAGGGGAGGGGAAACCTCTGACCCAGAGCTGACCACCTACATGACAAATCTAAAAATGAAGAAAAGTGTTAGAACGAGTCAAAGAAGGGTGTCCAAAAAGTCCCGGGGCTGGCAGAGAGAGCCAAAAGGAAGATCTTTCGGAAAAAGAAAAAACTCACCAAAGGAAAAGTGCGCGAATCCCCAAACAAAAAAACGGAGGAGGTTAACCTCTACTAAAATCAGTCTCCACTAGCTGGGATGATAGAAATATTTAAAGAGAGAAAAAACTTTCTTCACTACGTGGAGAGAGAGGGGGAAGGATCAACAATACTAGGCAACTTCTTCAAAAAATAAAAGAAAAGAATAGAGGGGGGAATACTTCAACTTTGAAGAACTCTTGCAAGAACGAAATCAAGAACTAAAACGCCTCTACTATGTCCATGTTGCAGCGACTCAAAATTCACAAGTAGAAAAGAATATACGAAATAAAGCGTACGATCTCTATCACAAATTGATCTAGTGGGGAAAAAACCCCTTCTTCGGAGACACTCTTCACTTCTGAGCGGCCGGGAGAGGAGGGGCTGAAAAAGGGACCTTAAAGGGGGACCAAAAAACTCGAAAGCTGATCACCGTCAAACCAAACCGCGAGGCCCGAAGGAGGGGTGGGAAAAACCCTTCTTTCGTAGTCGACAGCTTCACTCTTCCTCGGAACAGGGGGAGGTAATAAGAAAGAGGAAAATCTCAATCAACTCGGGGGGAGGAGGGGGCTTGGCCAATAACTTCCACCATCGCCTGCAAAAAACTTCCCAAAAGAGGGAAAAGAGCTCCAAGAAAAAGAAGGGAGGAAAGCTTGGAGCGCTCGGGCAGGTGTTTGTTCGAGAACTGCTTCAGAAGGAGGAAATTTCCAAGAAGGGGGGAAAGGTCTCACTATAAACGACATCGACCTGTTTCATTCCAGGTTTGCGAGTCAGAGGAAAGAGAAGTCATGAAAAGAAAAAGAGGGCGGGAGAAAAAAAAGAGAAGAGGAAAATGGGGCGTGGGACCCTTCTCTATTGTAAACATCTCTCCAGAATTAGTATTAGGGGAAACAAGAGGCAATCATCGAATCGGGAGCACGAGCACATCAAACTCTCAAAGGGAAAATGGAAGGAGAATTTCTAAAAACCCTCAGGAATTTTGATCTCTGGGGAGAAGAGAGAACTGCCTGAAAGTCCGTAAGGGAAGAAACCAGCCGTATCTTAACCACGCACAGTATGCCCTATCTCCGAAGCCCCAAGAAAGAAATGAGTCCACCCGCAATGAGGAGAGTTTGAGAGTAAAGGATGTCGGAAAAAACGTCAGGGAGCGATCCAAGGAGAGAGTAGTCGGGACAAGACCTCGCCTATTTTTAGGGGGGAGGGGAAGAGAAAAGAGTGAATGAAAACCCGTTCAACGAGAAAAAGTGATTTCTAGGCGAGTGGGGGAAAAACGAACGGCAATGAGGCGATCTGTTGTCCGACGTGAAAAGAGAGTCGCGGGTTGAGGGGGGGGGTCGGAGGGCGCAAGTGGCTATAACTCGGAAAGTCGAACGGGGGACGGAGAAGGAACGTTTTTAAACCATAACTGTGCGAGAACATCGTCAAAAGTTTTCGAGGGGGTTGGGGGGGTTGTTCCGAAAGGTAGGCGGAAAAAGAGGATTCAAGGAGAGGTCGCTTCCCTGCCCGACATCATGCCGGGCGATGGGTCCGGTAAGAGAACGCTGGGCAAGAACAAGAGGGAAATTCACAAAAAAGGAACATGAGGGGAGGAAAAAGGGGGAATCTCCTGCTTGAGCGGGTCGGGGGGGGGGATCTAAACAAATGACAGGTGCCGACAGGAAGGGCAAGGGAAATCTTTGGCCTGAGTCGCTCAAAAACAGCTCGGGGATAAAAATTGATGTCGCGTTAAAGGGGGAGGCCTCCGGCCACAAAGAAGGAAACCGATGGTTCTTCGGTTTGAGCTCAATAAGGAGGAAATGGGGGGGGGGGGGACGTCTGGCCATATCTACTGGGGGCGGTTTTACACCCGACTTGGGCTGCGTGGTGATCTAGAAGGGGAATGTTGAAGTCGGTGGGGTCAAAGGGTCAGCGCCGGAAGAGGGGGAAGGGGAAATTGAACTCGGGCGAGACGATGCCTGTAAAGGTTTGTCTACGAGGGAGAGCTGACCAGATTGACAAAAAAAAAATCGAACCTGCTCTAAAGGGAGGGCCGTGGTTGCCGAGGCTTATAGCGAGGGGGGGGCCTCGGTCGGGGCCTGGGCTGGGGCTCGATCAGATGCGGAGAAGGGAAAAAAGGGCGGCCGGGAAATGGGCCCTGGCAGCCGGCCGGAGGCACATAGAAAAAAAGGAGGGGGGGGGGACAGGAAACGACGACCTTTTTGTACTCGGGAGTTGGCGAGCCGTTGGTGTTAGGTTTGCGGGGGGGGGAGGACCCGAGGTCCGGAAGGCTCTGGGATGGGTGTTCTTTGTCTGCGAGGAACTCTCAAAACGGGGGGGATAGACCGGGTCGGTCCTGCTACAGAGGAAAACAAACGACTCATGGGGTACAGGAGAAGGGGGGAGTCGAAACATCAGCGGGGGCCGTTCTAAAGAGGATCATAGCGGGCAAGCCTTTGTGGTGGACCACCTGAAGAAAGGCCTATGAAAAAAGGGGACTTGAGGACCCTATTTCGGCCGTCTGTGACATGCAGGGGGGGGAGAGTCGGAGGGGTATCCAAAGGAAAAAAGGACCTGTGGGGTCAGGGTAATTGAATCGGGAGAAGTCAACTAAGGAGGGTCCAAGAAGTTTGGAGAGGGGGGGGGTCGTGGGGGTTGTGGGAGAAAAACAGAAGGGGCAGGGAACGGGGGGAGCCTGGAGGGTGGGCGAGGGGAAAGAATCATGCCCAAAGAAACCGAGGAGAAGTTTGAAGCAAAGTTCTTGAGGGAAGGTGGCTTCTGTCGAAAGACTAAATCGCCGGCAGGAAAAGGCATTCGTAAAGTCTTGAAAAAGGGGGGCTCCGGGACACTACCAGAAGGGGAAGTTGAACGGGTGTCGGCAATCGAACTTGCAGAAAGGAGGGGTTCGGAAAAAAAGGGTCTCTAGGAAGTGAAGGCACAATAACAAAAATTCAGGAGGGGGGAATGGCCCTGGAAAGGTCGTTTAGGGGGGGAGAAGAAGCCAAATAGGAGGGGTCCTGGGAAGAAAGCTGCGAACCGGCCCGCTGCCATATGGTTTGGAAAGTTAGAGGGGGGGCCGAAGAGAGAACCAACCTCTTCAAAAAAGCAAGGATTGCAGCCATTTTGACTGGAAAAGCTTGGGCCGAAAAAGGCTTGGGGAGGTTGCTGCAAGAGGGCCCTGCGTCAGATAGAAGGGAAAAAGAGAGCGACGGCCAAAGTTCGAAAAATTCTCCACGCAGTCCTAGGGTCTCGGGGGGAGATTTGTAGAGGGGGACCCTGGGAGTGCTCTGTGTCAGGGTGGCTGTCCAATCCATTCCGAAGGGGAAGAATAACAAGGAGATATCTAGAAGAGGTGCTTCTTGAGCGAAAGGGCCGTCAAAGAATCAGACAACTGAAAAGACAAATCTCACGCCAAGCTGGGAGGACGTTCGGCGCAAAACCTAACGGAAAACTTTTTACTTAAGGGAGTCGGACAGGACTGAGCCGCACGCGACTAAAAAAGAGTTGCGACTACAGAGGGCTGCATGAAAACTTTAGTGAAAAGGGGGGACACCGAGAGGCAACGGGGAGGGGGAAAACGAGTAACGCTTCTGCGGAGGGGAAAAGAAAGGGGGAAAGGAAGTACAAGGACAACTCGCTGGTCGGCTCGCACACCAAAAAAAAAAAAAAAGTCGGAAAAGTCTGGAAAGGGAAAGAAGCCGAAGGTTGAGGGGAAGGTCAAAAAAACGCAATCGAGGGAGTCTCCCCTGCAACCCTCCTCTTAACAAGGAAGAGTTGGTCAAAGAAAAAGACGCCGGTCGGGAGGGGGGCTAATACGAGAAAGCCTTCAAAAGGAGGGGAGAATCAAAGCTGAGCACGTTTACCTTCCGTCTGACCGTGTCAAGAAGAGAACGTTTAGGGAAAAATCAAAATGAAGTGAATGAAAAATCCTAAGGGGTACGCCCTTATGTCAGCGAAAACACTAGAGAAGCCCGACAGGATAAGGTAGGAAGAGACAAGGTAAGAAATGAGTCCCTGACGGGGGAGAGACGTTACCTAAAGAAGAGAGAGAAAAAATCCACCTCACTTCCGTCCCGACATAGGGCGGGGTTCAGAGGCTTCAATGGACAACCTTGGGTGGGGACCAAGAGGAAAAAACCTCTTCGGGTGGGGGGAAAAAAACAGCTGTTGGAGGCGTCTATGGTAAGAGGGCTCGCCTTGTCGATAGGACCAGGCAGTATTAAAAAAAAGGCGTCCAAAGGGGTAAAAAGGGAAAAGGCCGACATGGGTTACTGAAGGGAGAAATCGCGAAGGAGGGAAAAGCACTACCGAAGTCATGCGTCCTCCACTTGTCAAAGCAACAAGAGGAAGGGAAACCATACCAAATAAACCAAGAAAAAAAAAAAAAAAAAAAACCTAAAACACCGGGACGAGGGTTTCGTAGGTGAGTGCTCGTAAAGGGGGAGGAGCCTTGACCAAGGCATCTCTTTCAACGACAACGGCTCATATTCAAGTCAGATAAGAGTCTTTAAATCAAAAAAAAAAACCCGACTGAGATAAGGATCAAAAGGGGGGGAAGCTCGGAAAGAAGAAAAGACCTAGAAAGTTCGATCTCTCTTGCGGCAGCTGGGGGACTTCTTTTCTCAAGAAATGCGCGAGGAGGAAAAAATCATGATGATGGGAACGATAGAAAAAGAGTCGCTGCAAAAAGAGAAACGACTTCAAAGGGGACTAAGGAGTGGGGAATACCAGAGAATAAGTCAACCAAGAAGAAAGACTCAGACAAAAGATAGGTCTGGGGACCAGAAATTTGAGGGGCAGGGGGGGTGTTACTGGGGGGGGGCGCATCTTGGGCAAAAACACTAGGGGGGGAAAAGAATGAGAAAAGAGGTCTCCTCCCTTCTTGGAAAATCAAAAAACAGGAGTAAAGAAAGGGCGAAACGCACGAGTTCGAAAAGAAGGACGTCCTGACCATCCATATCATACAGGAGGACGCGAACGGAAGGAACCTAAGCAACACCTACGAGCCTGCGATGCTCTGTCGGCAAGGCTTCAAAGAGGTGAAAATGTGTACAAAAAGTTGGAAGGAGTCATCGCCTTCAGGAAAAGGGTTCATCGAAAGGATAGGGCTCTAGCAAAAGAAGATTCGGGGGAAGGCAACCTTACCTCGTTATCTCACCACTTGGAAGTTCATTGCAAAAAAAAAGAGGAGGGGGGCGACCAATCGGAGTTAGGGAAGAGTTCGGAAACGTCTCGCGAACAGGGGAAAAAGGACATCTGCATAAAGAGCTACACCAGAGAAGGGAGGGTAAAAAAGAGAAGGCTCGGCGAGTTCGGTGGTCAAAAACGTCGTGTCCGGAGGAAATCTAAGGAAAATTACAGCGGAAGACGGGAGAGGAACCGGAAAAAAGGCGTCGTCGGCTGTGCAGAGGGAAAGACGAACCGTCCGCTCCGTTCATCCCCTCAAGGTGTCAGGAACCCCAAAGAAAAAGGGGGGGTTAATGTGCGGGGGGGGGGCTGCTCTGGGACGGGCAGCTGTGGTTGGTTCCGGCCTTCGAGGGGGGAAAGAGACCGGTAAGGTCGAAAGAAAACTAAAGGAAAATAAAAACTCACTGAAAGCCGGGAGGGTTTTGGCTCCGGGCTCCTCGGAGGGAGGGAATGGCTTGCTTCGCGCCGCGTCGCTGATTATGCGTTAACACCCGGACTCGGGGAATTGGGAAAAAGCTCTCAATACAAGTCTTAAGGGGGGGATGACGGTTTCCAGGGCATCGAAAGCCGGCGAAGGCAAACCAGCGAAAAAGAGGGGAAGGGAGTGGGTCAGGGGAGAGCCACCTTCCCCAGCTGCACAGGGCTCTTTCTTTATTAAGTGGGAATCCTGAGGTAAAGGAGAGGTAAAACCTGGACCAAGGAAAAAAAAGGGAAAAACCGCCCAAAAGAAAGAGAGCCCCCGAAAAATGTCAAAAGGAGGGGAGATTCAAAAGCTCGGCACGCTGGTCTGTGGGGGTTCCGGCGATACCTTGGAAAAAAGGGAAAAAAGGACGGGGGGACCGTTGGGGCTGGGGGGTTTTAACGGCTGGGATAGGGGAGGGGGGACGGATTACCTTCCAAATTCCACGATTAACAGCGTAATATGTCAAAACGGGGGAAGGGGAAAGTCGCACTGGCAAAGGGCGAGCGGGGTTCCAAGGGTAGGGTTTAGCCGTGGGGGATCAGTCCGATGGGGGGGAGTTCCATGGGTCTCAAAACGTCGTGACAATCAATCACGCCGAAGCGAAAAAAAAAGGGTCAAAAGGAAGGGGGGGGGGGAACTCAATGAGGAGAACGAATCGTCATGTTTGCAAAGTTGCCTGGGGAGAAAAAGGGAGTAAAGGCTCGCTTCCGTTTGAGGGCGCGGGCCCGATGCCGTCGAACGCAATCAGCGACCACCGTCTTGTAAAGAATTTCAGGTCAAAAAAGGCGGACAAAAGGCTCAGGGAAAAACGTCTACTCTTTCGTAGGGGGTTTGAGCTGAAAAGGATGAGCGGGGGACGACAAGAGTTCGCGCAGCCGTAAAAACGGAGGACCGGGAGGTCAGAGAAAAAATCGTGTGTCGAAAAGGCTCATGGGAAGGGACGGCAGGCGCGCCGACCGCGCAAATATTCGGGGGAAGAGAAACCAGGCGAGCCATGTATTGCAGAAGATAGGGAGGGCCAGGAGAAAACGGGGAGTTTGTTGTGACGGTGAGGAAAGGTGGGGTGCTAAAAGAGCACTTTGTCAAGCGGGAGATGAATGGGGTTCAATCTAAGGATAGGGGAAAAGGGAAAAAAAACGAGGGTTTGGGAGAGGGAAGTGCAGAAGTTGGTCTACTCGCTCGGGCGACACCGGGTAGCGGAGGAAGGAACTCAAAAAAAGTCGATAAGAAAAAAAAGAGGGAAGTTTATGACCCTGCGGGCTAGGGGGGATCAGGAAAAAAGGGGGGGAGGGGGTCCTCAGGGCTTTTCCTGGGGCGAGATTCAAGAGGTAACTGATTAAAGGGAAGCAAAAGGGGGGAAGTGAAAGCAATTGCCATCCGTGCCTAATCTGGGAGTATCAAAAAAATCTCCGCCCCACTAAGGAAGAAGGGGGGGGAACCGTGGGGGCAAAAAAAAGGGGCGGTTCGGGTCTTACCTTCAGGGAGGTTCCGTCGGAAGGGGGCGTAACGGTAGGAGTGTAGTGATTCGCGATACGGCTCGCTCCGGGAACGAAGTATGGTTAAAGAAGCTGTCGGAAAAAACCATACCTGGGGAAGGGGGATTCATCCCTCCGGCAGAGAGAAGGAATCATAGAGGGGAAAAAAATCACTCAATCAAGAATCACCTGCAAGCTGGGTGAACCCCGCAAATGTGTCGTAGTTTTCATAAAGTGTTCGAGCAACTGTGAATGAGGGAAAAATTCGAGGGGGTTACGGAGGGACTCGGAGAAGGGTAAAATTCTCTGTCCATTCTTCTGAAGTAGTTGAAACTTTTCCC
>Ga0179591_1247179_pt1 | contig 26144 bp, 41 predicted proteins | sample CZOMad2_1_08_16f_FD_182891 | JGI IMG/M metagenome (GOLD analysis project Ga0179591, IMG submission 182891) | Vadose zone soil fungal communities from Angelo Coast Range Reserve, California, USA - CZOMad2_1_08_16fungal (PacBio error correction) | ecosystem: Environmental > Terrestrial > Soil >...
GTAATAAGGATAATAAGGCAGTAGAAGCATGAATGGCAATGCGAAGGGATCATAACAGCAGGCTCCTTGCTAAAATCACTGAGCGTTTAAGGACAACGCATGACGGGGAAGGGGGAAAAAGAATGCCGTCGAGGCGTATGAAGAGAAAGGAAAAGTATGTCGTGGACTGAAGAAAACCAGAGTCTCGTCCGAAAGTGCAAAACGAAGCGTAACCCACAACACCGGGGTTGTTGCAGAAAATCAAAAGTTCCAAGAAAAGAGACAGCCAGGCCCCAGAGGGGGTTGCGAACATCCCGAGTTGGGTCTTGCTAAAAAGTCTACCCGGACAAAAAAGAGAAATCCGGCAAGTCCAAGGTCAAGGAGGGGGAGAACTGATCATTGCTCAGGCAGGCAGGATAAAAAAGCACCTTTATCAAAAAGTACATTTACAAAGACGAGATCAACGAAGGGAGGGGATAAAACAAGAACTATCTAGTGGGTTGGGGTGTTTCCTCTTAAACAAGATTGGAACGAAAGGAGCAAGGGGAAGAAAAAGGTCTTAAGAGAAAGGGGAGGAGATGGGCATTAAAAAGGAACAGTTGCATGGAGCATGGAAGCAAGGATTCAAAATGAAGTCAAAACATCCGGAAGACTCTGGGTCCATAAAGGGGATCGGGGACGGGAAAAAGCTCAGGGGAAAGAGGGGGGGTATTCATTAAAACGGAAGGTGACGAGGCGTTTGACAGTGGCCTCAATGCGATTGGGGGCTTCTCAAATTGGTAAATCGACTATGGGCCGGGAGAGAGGGGATTTACTGGGGCGAGAAGAACTAAACAAAGGAAAACAACTCAAGAAAAAAGGGAGAATGTCAAAGAAAGAAGAAGGAGCAGAAAAGGTGGGCATAGGGAGGGATGGCCCTTTTTCAATCCTGAAGAGGGAGGGGGGGGCAAGACTGGAGGAGGGACGGCGAAAACGAGACAGAACGGAAAAAAAAAAAAGATGCGAGCAGGAGCAGGCCGAAAGAAGGGGAGGCACACGAAAAAAAAGTGGACTGTTTGATCCGCAGTTCTTCAGCCTTACCACCGGGGGGCTGACCATTTTGAAAGAAGGAAGTGCACATAAAACCACAGGGAAAAGTGGGAGAGAGAGCCCAACGGGACCCGCTGAAAAAGGGCGATAGAGGCTCAAAGAAAAAAGATGAGCATTCCCAACGCGAATGCCAAAAAGAGGCGTAGAGGAAGAAGGGCTTGTGAGAAGAAAGTGTAGAAGGGAGCGCCCGCATAGAGTGCTGCAAAATAGATAGATGTCATGAAAAGATTCCCACGCAACACTGATGTCATAAAAGTAATCGGGAAAAAAAAGGGTGGGCCTAGGGAGGGAGGAGGAGAGTTAACGAAAACAGACATTGGGGTGCCGGCTACGAAAAAATCCGTAAAGGGGGGGGCGACAACCTGGGGTGGATAGATGGAAAATAAGACCGAACAGGAAAGGAGGCGCAAAGAGAAGAGCAGGTCAGTTCTTGGGAGATTGTGGGCTGGGTGAACGAAAACTCCAACTAAAGATGAAGAAGGGGGGGCACTTTTTTGTACACTGATGATGCTTCAGTCGGTAAGGGAACGCGCAGGGTCCAGTTGGGGAGGGAAATGCCAATGAAAAGATACGTGAACCGCAGGATGAGAAGGACAAATAAGATAGTTCCGGAACGAAACGACGAAAGGAATGAATCACATTCAAACAAGTCCATGGGGAATAGACCAGGGAAGGGGCATCAGGGCAAATGGGAATATGAAGGATCGCGGAAGAAGACCAGGGAAAGGAAAGGGGGAGCTAAAGGCAGGATCCTATTGGTGGCTTAACATGGGGGGAAAACACCAGCAGAAACAGGGCAGTGTAGAAACCGGGGATAAAAAACCGGGAGAAAACTGGGCGGTAAGAAACATCGGTGGGGGGGTGGCCGGTGTTTTTTGCCAGCAATTCAGGGGGGGGAACACATCTTGTGCAAAAGGGGGTATGGGGTCTGGGGGGGGGGAAGAAAAATCAGGAAAGGGAAAAGGGAAGAAAAGAATGTGGCGGACGAGAGAACGCTGAAGGGAACAAGCTTCCAATTCTCTCTAACACTCAAGAATCACTTGGGAAGAGATGGTGGGCCTCAAGGTAAGGAGGAATGAGTAGAGAAAGGGAGAGAGAACCTGCCAGCAAAAAAAGAGAACGGCGAAGAGCCGAAAAAAACAGGCAACTCTGTTTTCTCATAAACTTCTGTTGGACATGCGGAGAAAACTACAGCATGGCAGAACGAGGGAAAAAGGGTCACAAGTGAAGCGCGAGGGGGGGGGGGGGGGGGGGGGGGGGGGGGGGGGGGGGGGGAGGGGGAGGGGGGGGGGGGGGGGGGTGGGGGGTTGGTGAGGGTTGTTGGAGGAGAGGGTGGGGGGTGGGGGTTGGGGGGGGGGGGGGGGAGGTAGAGGGTTGGTGGGGGGGAGTGGGGGGGGGGGGGGGGAGGGGGGGGTGCTCAATACTTCATAAATCTCCATTACTAGTGGAAGACAGCCCAACCAGGAAAAAAAACAAAGAGAAAAGAGACCGGAGAGAAATTATGTGAGGTAAAATAAAATGTAAAAAAGAACACTCCCGTCATGACGGAATTCATTGGGATATGGGGGGGGGAAGAAGCAAGAAGGAAAAGGACAGAGAATCCAGAAATCAAAGGCAAGGGTGAAAAGGGTGACCTGCGACTTGGGACAACAAAGAGAAGACTACGGGGGGGATAGAAGGGGTGCAATCAGGCTTTCTTTCTTTTTTCAAAGAAAGGGAAAGTACTTCTCCCTGAAGAAGATCCACGGTTAGGGTAGCCAGGGAGCGCCAGGTAAAAAGCAAGGCCTTTGGAGACAAAGAGAGGAAAACAAAACGTAGGGGGGAAAAGAGATAGGGCGAATAAAGCCGCGGGCGCCTCTGCAAAAATGAATGCCTTCCTCAAAAACCCTAAAGACCCACAAAGGGGAGCAAGAAGATTCCAAGGAGGTTGGAAAAACAGAACAAACCACAGGGGGCCCACCATTTCCTAAATTAAGATCGAGAGGGTTGGCCAATATCAGTGGAAACCAAATTGAAAGGGAGAAAAAAAGGGAAAAAAAAGAGGGCCAGCTGGTGAGGGGGGGGGCCGAACGAGGAGCTTATGGAAGGCGACAAAAAGATCCAGAAGGAAATAGGAGGGACGCGGCCTGTTGAGGACTTGGGCGGAACCGGACAAAAAAATCTAGGTGAAAAAGAAAAGGGTAGGAAGGCGGGAGATGTGGCTGGCAGTCAAAAACGGGAAAAGGGATGCGGCAAGAGCCGGCGTTATGTTATTTAGGCGTACGGCGGGAGGGAAGAGAGATCAAGAAGGGTGAAGGGGAAACGGCGTCGGAGAAAAATTCTGGAGGGACTGAAAGTTGGAAAACAGCCACTAAAAGGGGTACAAATCGTTCCACATTTGAGGTTGTTGGTGAAGGAGAGCCGGATAGAGAGAGGGGGGACGCGGGGACAGGGGGCGTCAGCTCCTATCATTCAAATTGGGAACCAGCCAGAAAAAGAGGAACAATGAAAGAGGGTCTGGTCTGTTTCTGCATCGAAATGACGGGTGGAGCAGAAACGCCGGAAGGAGAAGTACAGGAAAAAAAACCGAATAAGTACAATTGGCGCAAAAAAATGTGACGGAAAACCAAAAATAATGGGTGCCCCTCTTAAGTAAAAAAAAAATCGCGAAAAAAAAGAACACACCTTACAAGGGGAGAAGAAGGCCTTGTTCAAAAGCGGTTTTGAGCATACACGGTGGGAAAGCACCCCCTCATGGGGCGGACTTTCTTGTGAAACTGCCCAAAGCACAGAAAACGGAAGGAAAAGGAAAGAGGCGGAAAGGGAAAAACGGGGGGTGTGAGGACTCAACGCGTAAATCTCATCAAACGTTTGCGGGGATAAAATTGAAGAAAGGGATAAACAAGGAACCAAGGACTTTTTTCTTGAGAAGTTGAAGCAATGCGGAGAGTCGTTGACTTTTCGGAAACAGCTCGAGTTGGCGGATACGGAACAAACTAGAGGAAGGGAGGACATTGAGAAACCGAATCAGAAAAGGGGCTTGAAACGGCACCGAGCGAAACCGCAGGGCCAACAGAGCAATTGGGGGAAAAAGAGGGAAAAAGACCGGATGATCACATCTTTAGTGTAGAACCAAAATAAAGAGCAGAACAGCAAGGAGTCAAAAAGAAGGAAGAGCAAGAGAGAGGGAAGGGAAAACGGGAAGTGAAAGATCATCTACGCCACCTGACGTAGGAAGCAACACGATTGAACTTCTAGCCGGAAACAACAAGATGGGGAAGAGAAACGGGCGGATGAAATCTGCAATACTGGTGCCAGATGGGCTCACAAAAAGGATCGTGAGCATCTAGAAAATAAGAGATGGAGGGAGCAAAATAGAATGGGAGGGGCGGAGAATGCAACGGACCCCGACTGTGCGCAAAAAGCATTCGAAAGGATAAACGAAGGAATTCGAGGAAAGGGGGAAGGGTTGTGGACAGGGAAAAGAAATCTGTAGTCCGGAAGCTAAGCGAAGAAAGAGGAAAAAAAAGAGCGGCGACAACCGTTTTGAACTGAAGCTCCTGTGTTAACGGTTTTTTGCCAGACAAGAAACAAAGGGTAAAGCAAAAATGGAAAGGGGGGGGGGGGGGGAAGAAAAAGGAGGAGGAAAGGGAAGGAAAGCGAAGAAGTCATTGAGGGGAAGAAAAACCACTCGAGAAGGAGAGGGAGGAAATGGGTAATCAACGGGATTCAGCAAGAAGGAAAAGTAGGAAAAAAGAGAATTCAGCTATAGAAAGGGCCGACACCGTCAATTTAACACCTGAAAAAGAACATTAGTAGGAGTGGGGGGGCTTCATCATGAGGGGGGGACCGAAGGGGGGGGGACGCATAATAGAATCGCATGCAAGAAGAGAAAAGGAGGAATACGTCGAGAGAACCAATTGAAAAATTTTATCGCATTAGCCGAAAAAGGACGCCTCGAACACCAAAAGAAGGAATGAAGAAAAAAAGAAGGGAGGGAAGATAAGGGTACAAAAAATCCGGTGAAGAGGAAAAGAAATCCAGGCTTCCATATAAAGGCTTTAACCGGCCCAAAAGTCAAAAGAAGTAAAAGAAAACGGGTAGAAAAAATCGTGAGAAAAGAAAGGGAGAGACCGCAAGGCACAAAAACACAAATGGAAGAAGTCAAATAGAAGGGCAATGTAAAAAGGAAAAGGACGAAGAGAGTCGGGGGGGGAAGGGGGTGGGGAAAAGCAAAAAGCGAAAGGGGGGGAGCAAAAAAGTTGCACTCCTTCGGTACGCAATCGGGCAAAAACAATGCCCTTTGAAAGGGAAGCAGAAACGAGAGGGGGAGGGAAAGAAGGGGCTGGAACAAAAAAAGAGAGCATGTTTCACATCGGGGGGGGCCTTTCAGGGAGTAATTGCTTTGAAACTGCTTCTTAACAAACTAGAGAAAAAAACAAGGGGACAAAACCTCAAGGGGAAGAGAGGACGTAAGAGGGAACTCTCGACGGGGTGAAGCGCCAGCAGACATTGCTCGGGGAGCTGAAGACCAAGGTACGAAGACCTCAAAAAATTATTAAGCATTCTCTTCAAGGTGTCAAAGATTCAAAGGGCCGACAGGACTCAAAGTGACCGGGTCGGAAAGAGGGCAAATAAAAAAAAGCGATGGGGTCCCGGGTGGAGGAAAGGAGGGAATATAAAAACACGTATGAGGCTGAGAGAAATGAATGACTGCTGAACCTCAGCGGGGAAATCTCGGAGTGTATGGGGGATCTCAACGGGAAGAAAGATAGAAAAAGGGGAGAAGAGCAGCTGGGAAGGCGGGTCAGCCACAAAAAATCGATGGGGAATGCCTATCATGAAATGGCGAGAGGAGTGGGGTATGACACTATGGGGAGGCGTCGGGGCGGGAAAACCGATGAGAGGCCGAGATGGAAGGCCAAGAGAGAAAAGGGGAAGGCCACTTTTTTTTTGTCAACGTTGAGTTATGAAACGGAACTAAAGCGAAGGACCTTAGGAAAGGGGATAACGAAAGAGGGTTAAGAATGACGAGAAAGAAACAGCGAACCTGCATCAAAGTTCAAATGAGGGGGGGGGGGGGGGGGAAAAAGGTCGCTATACAAAGGACCCTTAGTCCTGTACCAAAAGGCACCCAAATGCAAAGAGAGCAGAAGGGGGCACGGAGGGGGGAAAAGGGAAAACTGAGAAGAACGAGATTTTGTGTGGTGGGCCTTGGCGTTAACGGAGATGAAAACAAGAACCTGGGAGGAGGAACGGTAAGGTATTTTGCAGGTGAAAAAATTTTTTAAGGAGGAAAGAGGCGCAGGAGGATGAAGGACCGATAGAGGAGGGGTACAGAGATCGCCTGTCCCAGAGAGAGTCTGAGAGGAGGAACGAGTTGGGGGAACTTTGGAAACAGGACTCAATGGACATTTTTTCTAAAACGGTGAATCGAATGGCCAGAGAGAAGGGGGAGGCAAAGAAGACGAGAGAATCACCAGAATATCACCACATAAAGGAAGGGCAATTGAAAGAACTACGAAAGCAAGGAGAAGTTGGGAATAGGGACAGGGCACTGGGAAAAGCTCTGGAAAATCTGGGAGAATGCGGCTGGAAGAGCACTGACGCGCACATAAGGCATGTGCCCCATCATTCTTATCCAGGGACGAGGAATGAAAAATAGTCGGGGGGGAGAAAAGAAAAAAAAGGGGGAGTTTGGGGAAGAAAGAAAGGAAGCGTGAACGTGAGGGGGCGGAAAGTTTGGGACGGACGGCAGGGAAGTGCACTAGAAAAAGAAGGGAAGTACTTGCTCCAGTGCCAAATTCCAGGACTCTGGGGGAGATAAAGAGGGAGGGAGGAGTACATATAAAGAGGCGAAAACGTCCAAGGGGGCAGAAATTCGCTCTAAATCATAAGTCTGTAGGCATGGTCTTGGGAAGGGAAGGGGAAGTGGGGGAGGGAAAGAAACCGGGGAAAGATAGGTGTCATGAAAGAAAGAGATTGACAGAAGGGGTTGCCTCCATCTCTCACTGATAATAATAGGGAAAACAAGGGGGACCGGGGAGAGGGAAAGGGGAAAGGGACACAAACGGGGGGGGGTCAGGCTCGGAAAAAGGGGAATTGACAAAAACGCAAAACCAATACCGGGGTCGAAATCGTTATAAAAACCTGCGGCGGTCATAAACGAAGGGAGTCTCAGCCATGATCGAGGGAATGACCCGGGCAGACGGTGATGGTTAGGAAGAAAAAGGAAGCGGAAAAGGAAGCAGCTTGCTGCAAGTGGGGGGGGGTAACAGAAATTTTGAAGAGGTTGGAAAGGGAAAAAGGCGTGGGGGTAGAAAGGAAGAGGGAAACGCAGATTGGGGGGGGAATCCATCCAAACGGAGATCGTGTTGACAGAAAAAGAAGAAGAGCGATTAAAAGGAAAAGAAAGAACCGCCTTTTTGGAAATGCATTGACTAAAGAAGGGGCAAAAATTGAGGGGAAAAGCGAATCCGACCGAAAGGGCCCTTGAACCGGAGAGAATATAGTAAAGGACCGTGTGCGTGTGGCTTTGGTTTTACCAGGGGGGCAAAAACCACACGTAACAAAATGGAGGGAAACATACAGAAAGAAAAAGCTTGCGAAGACTGATTTTACAGTAAGGCGGAGGGGTGGTCAGGTTGTTGCTAGACCAATCCTAGCCGGCGTTACTGATGCGGAAAAAGATGAGTGTGTCCAGGAAAAAGGAAGGGGAAAGAATGATGGCCGACGGGAAGGGAAGGGCGAGAGACCTCTTCAAACAAAGCGGGCCACTCATAACAAGAATCGGGGGGGAGCGAGGGTGGCCTCAGGGGGAGGAAAGTACGGGAAAGATGAGAACGAGAGGAGAACCTTAACCAAAGAAACAGAAGCAGAGAAAAAGAAAAGCCAAAAAAAACCAGACTCTGTAACCAATCTGGGGTTTTAATCGGCATGATGGGAAAAAAAGGGGGGTAAACGAAAACGGGGCCGGAAAAAAAGGGGAAAAGGTCAAACAAGGAAGGAACTCTCCGAGGCGAAAGTACGACTAGAATAAAAAGGCCGGCGAGTGGCAAGTGACAAAAAAACTGACAAAAATCGAATTCAGAACACTGGAAATAAAGGTAAAGGGGGGGCGTTGGAAGGAGAAAGGAGAAAAAAGCAGAGACGCTAAAGGAGCGGGATGCAGGGGGGGGGAAAGGGGAGAAATCTCTCGGCCAGTCAACCGATTAACCCGCCTGTAGGTCCCTCGTTGTGCGATGGGGAAGGTTAAAAGGTCTGGGCCGAAAAGAAAAGAGTGGTCAGAATGGGTGGGGGGGGAAAGAGGATGGGCGGACAGGGGGGTGTCAAACCTCCAGAAGGAGGGGAGGAGGATAACGAAGACCCTCTGGTATAGTCCCAAAACCCCCCCCCCCCCTGGGCCTTTTGCAGGGGGGGAACGCGTCAGGTTGTAGAAAGAGAGAGAACAAAAAATTAGAGGGATGGGGCGACAAGAAGCGAGGGCCAAAAAGGCACCGGAAAAGAAGAAGAGAAACAAAGGTAACGAAAATGAATTCCTGGCTTTGAAAATGCAACCTGAATTATGGAACCCATTATCTACAAGTCCCTTAAAGGGAAGGGGAAATGAAACACCAAGGAAAGGAAGAAACACGAGGAAACCGGCCGGGGCCACGGGACGGGGGAAGTCCTAACGGTTCCATCGACCATTCTTACCCGCATCAGGGAAGGAGCGAGGGTGGGCGACGGGGCGGGGAAAAAGGCCGAGGGAAGGAAAGTTTTAATGGCCAAGGGTTTCTCTCTTTGTTCAAATGGCCGGAGTTGTCATGCAGGGGGTCAAGAAAAAGGCGAGGAGTGGGGATGGGGCGGGATCGCATCGAACTCAATTCACTGGGTTGAAGGGAAAAGGGGGAGGAGAGAGGGGGATCGTCCATAAGGACTGACCTTTTCACTCCTGGAAGAAACCAGCGGTTGAAAGTGTTTTGGAAGTCATTTAGAAGGGAAGAAGGCTATTCCATGGGGGTCAGGTGGAAGGGGAGAGAGAGCACTAGACATGGAATGCAAGAAGAACTCACAGTAAAACAGATTCTTGCGGGGGGAAAGGGCGCAGAAAGGGGAAGAGTGGGTGCAGCAAAGAGAAGCGCTCAGAACAAGGGCAAAAACGAGCACTCCAATCGCAAAAACAAATGAGTTTCCGAAAAAAAAGAAAGAGAGGGGTGCCAAAAGGCAGGTACACGGGAAGCTCGTGGGGGGCAGAAAAAAAGACAACAATCGTAAAGATTTACTTAAAGAAAATCCTCTCAAAGGGGGGGAGGCATCAACGGGGGTCTAAACCAGAAAAAGAAGAAGGCGGGGTGGAAAAAACAGGGGAAACCAAACACCAATAGCCAAAGGAGTAACTATATAGAGAGAAAGGGGAAGTCCCTTTGCATTATGCGTACTGCAAGGCGAAAGAAAAAAAAGGGGGGCTTCAGGGCCAGCAAATGGGGAAGGGAAAAACAGTGTTTAGGTGAGCATTTAATTCGCAGGGGGGGGGAGAGGAGGGGCTGAAACGCATCGGAGGATTAGCAATCCGGACTCCCGATCTGACATGTAAGAACAGAAGAAACGGAAAAGGGGAGGAAAAAAACACCTGATGGCCATCCTGACCAGGAATAGAATTTGGAAACAAAGGGAGGGGGGACACAACCTCTTATGTAGCTTGAATTTTTGTCGGCTGGAAACAAACAGAAAAGAAAGACCACCAGGGAAGAAGGCCTATCGGGAAAGACCGCGGGGTGAAGCTCATAGTCTCCTGCCCGTCTGTCCCCAAACTCGGTGGCATTACTAGAATTAAAACAAGAGTGGAAGAGACAACTGCGGGAGCTGAAGAGGGACCAACAGGGTGAACAACTTACGGACCCGTCGCGAGGTGCTGGAGTTCAAGGAAGTGTAGTGTAAAAGTAGATTTTGAGAAAGAAGGAAAACACCAAAAGGGACAAAAAGAACATAAGAACCTTGGTCGCGAGCATGAAGCCCCGAGGAGGGGGGCAAAAAAGGGCTACTGATCTGTCCGAACAAAGAGAGAAAGGGGTAAAAGGGGTAAATCACGCAGTTTTGAAGGATCCCTCTCAAGGTTCCAAGGGGGAGTTGGGCCTTGAGCAAGGGAAGAGTGGGTCCAGCACCAAAGTGGGGAAGGACGGAAGTCAACTAACCGGGGGCGGGTCAACGTTCCCGGGACGTACGGAAAGAGGGAAGCCGCACCGGCGAAGAATCGGACTCTGTGGGTAAAAATCCGGTTTCGCAGAAACGGTTCAAGACCGATGAGTGGAAAACCACCCTACAGCTGAAAGGAATAGGGCAGACAGAGAGGTAAAAAGGCGAAAAAACAGGTCAGTCAGATTTGTTGGAAACCTTCTCCGAAATTAAGTGGGGACGCGAGGTGGGTAGGGAGGAGAGAATCGCAGAATCCAACTATAGAAGGCGGCCCATCGTAGAAAAAAAGGGGGAGGGGGGGAAGAGACAATTAAAGACACTGTAAAACTCAAAAAAGCCGCCGTATAGCGCAGAGAGAGGAGGGAAGGAAAGATACTAAAAGGAGGTTAAAATCGAAGAAAAGGACCTATCAAGGGACACTTTAACCGGCCAGCAAGGATAAAAAACGGTCTCCCAGGATCGGGGGAAATCCCGATGGGAGCGAACTAAAAAGAACTTAGAAAGGGAGAGACGGTTGAGTACAACGAGGACAGGAGGATCTCGTCCGGGGGGGTGGGACATGAGGGCTAAAGCGGCCGCCGACAAGAAATGCCGCGGAAAAAAGGGCCGAAAAAAAGAAAGGGAAAAGGGGGGGGGAAGAGAAGTCGGCAGGTGTCAGTGGGATAGAGGGGAGCAGAAAACAAAGAAGAGAGGGTGGACACATCTGGTTCCTTCATTCTGGGCGTTGTCGTAACCCAAACGAAGAGACTGAAGAAAAGGGCCCGTGGAAAGAATAGGGAAGGAACATCTCGGACATAGAATCTTGGTTCTCCATCCGAAGGAGGAATGGTGATGGACTAAAGAGGCCAGGAATAAAAAGAGAAGGATAGGAAGTAGAACTTTACAGGTAGATGCGGTGTTGACGGAAAAAACTCGAAATAACCGTAAACATTCAATGGCTAGAGGTCAGGAACGAATTGCAAAAGGGAAAAGAGCGAAGGGGGGGCCCGTGAGTAAAGGGAAAATTGAAGAAACAAAACAACGCGAGGGGGGGTAGATATCATGAAAAGCTGTAATCAGAAAAACGCCAGCGGAAGGGGGAGGAAGAAGTGGGGAAATTCAGACGGAATCGAAATCATAGCCGGAGGGGCAGAGGCGTGAAAGACGAGTTGTCAGAAAAAACAAAATTGAAAAAAGAAAGGAAATTAGATAAAGAGAAAGGAAATCGGTAAGGTGCGGTCGAGGGAAATGGCGAAGGGAGGGGGCTTTCTGGAGACCAAACTCATCTGTTCGGAACGATAAAGACCTTAAACGGAAGCCACCCCGGGAAAAGGGGGGGGAGAGCGTGCGGTAAGAACCACGCAACCAGGGAGAAGGGGAAGTACCAATGTGTTCGAAGACAAAAAGAAAAAGGGGTTGCAAAAGTGGCGATACACAAACAGACGCTCTTAGACCCAGTCGGTAGGTGGGGGTGGGGAGAACCGGAATGGGAGAACTGGGAAAGGGCCGCGTCGGAAGAAGCCCGAGGTCCCAAAATTGAAAAAAAGAAAAAAAGAGTCAATTTCAATGTGGTAACAGAGGATAAAATTATGGTTTGGTGTTGGGAAGGACTGTCAGGAAAAGAAGAACCGAGAAAGGGGGGGAAGAACATCTCGATGAAGGGATATATGGAAGAAGAAAGGGACCGAAGGGGCAGAAGCAGAAACGGAGTTCTATTCTATAGCCTCTTGTCAGAAAAGGGAGGAAAAATTGAAAAACTCGAGAGGGAAGGCATTATAAGAAGTGGGACGGTGAAAAAGGGGGGAAAGATCAGGGATCAATTTCCTGAAAAGGGGTGATCTCGAAGACACCTGCTATAGGTGTGGAAAGGACGATCTCTCTAAACTAGGCATCCAATCAGAGACACAAAAAAAAACACGGTGAAAAAAAAAAAGGCGCCGCGAGGGAAAATAGGCGGGGATGGAAAGGGGGGACAGGAGATGAGCGGGGCACTACTTAGTTTACGGGCTGCGCTGTGCAGCATCTGCTTTCAAAATCGTCATCAGGGAAAAAGGGTGTGGTGAGAGGACTATAAGGGAGGAATAATTGGACTGGGGTTGATCCGCCAGTGAGAAGAAAAAAGGAAAAGGGGGGGGGTCGTGGGGGGGGGCCAAAGGGGGGTGGACACAGACAAAAGGACGATTATCATTGAGAAGGGGGAAAAGCGGGACTCCAGGGGTTGGGAGGATTAGAGGAAGAAGACGGGAGGAAAAAAAAAATGACAAAATAGGCGAAAAATGATAGCATACAACTGGTCTCTTTGCGATGGGAGGGTCAAAACGATTTCGCTTGGGAGAAGAAAGAAAGAGGGGGATGGGAAAGAATATCTATATAACATAATGGAGAAAGCGAGAAGATGGAGGATATATGGAAACATTTTCAACGAGGGAAGGAAGGGTACCTAAATAAAAAGCGTTGTGGGGACCGGGTCAGAGAAAGGGAAACGCATGTGGGGGATGGGGGAGAAAACGTGGAGTTATATTCTCTGTGAATCACACTTCCCTTCACCTCCCTAGCTCAAGAAAAGTCCGAGGAGGGTAAGGAAGTGAGGGGGGGGGGGCTTGTGGGGAGCAGAGGAAAAAACAGAAAAAACTGGTCACATCACTGGGAGCCACTTACTTTAACCAAGAGGAACTTGAGAAAATGATGAAGGATCTTTGAAGGTTCAAAGGGAAGAAGAGAAAGAGAGGATGAACTGAGAAGAAAGGGAAGACATATGGGAAGCCGTATCCGAAAGGATCGTTCGCCCTACTGAAAGAAGAGAGGGGGAAAAGAGCAAGAACAAGGACGTGTTGGTCCGTGAGAAAAGGTGACATGGGATCTCTAAAGCAACGTTTTCAGCCAGAGAGCTTGAACAAAAGGCAAGGAAGGAAGTGAGAGAGAGGTAAGAGGAAGGTAGAGTTTGGAACTGGGGTTCCACCCAGCCAGGGGGGGGGGCAAAAAAGGGGGGAAACGAAAGGGGTGCTCAAAAAACTTGACGAAGGCTGTTTTGAAGTCCAAGTAGGGAAGGGTGTCTGTTGGGGAAACCATCCGATGAACTGGCTTGGAGTCATCGGTGTTAAAATCGGGGGGACTTTGGGGGTAACTTAAAGAGGGGGGTTAAAAAGGATGGGGGGGAGGAGAGGGGGAGAAATGTAAGGAGCGAGATGCAGGAGAGTAAGGAGGACGGGCCGCTGCAAAAACATAAAAAAGGGACTCTTTGAAATTGTAAAGATGGCTCAAGGGTGGAATGAAAGAAGGCAAAGAAGGGACTCCAAAGAAACCAAAAAAATCAAGAAGAGACGGGGGGCGACGAACAAAAAAAAAATGTGAAAAGAGGTTGTACTTCAATCTTGTTGACAGGGTTCAGGAGGGGGAGGGGACGAGACAAAAACAAAAACTGAAAAAATAAAAAAAAGGTGAGGAAAGGAAGACATAGAATAACAGGAAAGGAAGAGGGACCGCCATGCACCGAGGGGGAAAAGCAAAAAAAAAATAAGTCGACCACAGAAGAGGTCGGGAAGCGGACAACCACGATCACAGAACAGGAACGCGCCTAGGAGGAGGGCATTCACAGGGGGTGGGAAGGGGGGAAAGAAATCGTCTTCACCGCCACAGGGACTATGTCCTCCTAAATTCCCTCGTGGTTTGAAAGAGGGGGAAATCAAAAAGAAGAAAAGGGGGGGAGGAGATGGGGTTGGGGCAATCATTCTTGGACGGAATTGTGGAAAGAAAGGAATTTCATTGAGACAGAAACGGAACAGAGGAGCAAGGTGGAAGAATTATTACTTTCGGTACTGGGTTTTACGAGATTGTGGATAATAAAAAAACAAAACAAGGGGGGAAGAGAAAGGTCGCAAAAAGAAGAGGACTTGCCAATCGGAAAAGAGCAGAAAAGCAGATCCAAAGAACGTAGGACGTTTAGTGACTCCCTAAAGGAAGGGTTGACATCCCAGAATGTCAAAAAGTACCTCATTCGGAGATAGGGGGAGGGAACAAGAGCAGGGAAAAGGAATTATACACCATTCCACACCGAGGGGAAGAGGAAAGTGGAACGGGCAAGACTAGCTTCTTTCAATGAAAAAAATGGTGGCGAATAAGCGGAGAGGTGGACTTCTCTGGGGGAAGATCGGAAAAAGGGAGGAACGGACAAGGGAGAGGGGAGACACCTGGGAGACACTTTTGGAATTTCGATATTTGGGGGGGGAGTGCGTCTGCTGTGTAAATATGAATCATCCCCTGTCAGGGGGAGGATATGGAAGAGAAAGATGAGAAGGCACTTGGGTGAAGTGGAACGTTTCTCGGCAAGGTCCTGCTGGTAGGGCTCTGAACGCCTTTTAAAAAAGTAAGGGGCAGTACAAAAAACAGATTGGGAAAAAAGGGGAGGGTGGGGGGGGAAGGCGGCACGGTCGCCGTGAGCCTAGGAGACGTGGTCGGGGAGAGGGCGTCAGAGATACAAATATCATTCCTTAATGCCATAACCGTATGACAAAAACGAGAGGGAGGGTTAGGGCAAGGAAAGAAAGTTGGGAAAGGCACACGAGATAGAGAAGGACAATCCGACACAAAAACATTCGGGAGAAAAACTGAAGACCAAGTCAAGATTGAAAAAGGCATGTCAAAAGTCGGAGGGGGGAGAAAAAAAAACAGACGTTACCTACCGGTTAGGAATCCAAAAAAAAGCTCCGTTTGAGAAAAGGGAGGGGTAAAGAAAAAGGAAAATGGCTGACGTTCTGGGGGTTGGTGAACCAATGTCAAAAAGAACAGATACCTTCCTAAGGCGATAGAGAGGGGAATCAATAAGGAGGTCTCAGAGGGGGGTGGAGAAAGAGCAAGAAAAAGGGGGATGAGGATTTAAAGGAAAGTGGTGTATAAAGGGGGAAACTCCAGACGGGGGTGGGATTTATCGGGATTGATCCTGGGGCTTATTCTGACTGGGAAGGAACGAGCAGAGGGGGAGGATAAGGTAATCCTGCCTGAAAGTGAGAAGGGAAAAAAAAATCACTGGTAACATGGCGTTAACACTCTGAAGGAACGAGACCATACGGCATCCTAAAAAAAAGATGGAACCAAAAACCTGGGGAAAAAAGCGGTATGGGGGATAGGAGAAATACATCAAATATAAACACTGGATAGGAAGGGAAAAGAGTGGTAGGGGGCAGCAGGGTCTTGAGTACAAAGGACAAGGATTAAAACCTTTCTGCGCAAGCAAAATTCGGGGGGGAGTTAAACTACGGAAACACACAAGCTTTTGAAATCGGAAGACGATGAAAGGGCAAAAAAACTGGGGCACGATTACAGAAGTCTGAGAGAGGGAAATTCAGATTAGGACAGAGAGAATATTCAAGGGGAAAGGATAAAAAATCAAGGAAGATTCGAAAAAGAAAGGAGCAAAGAAAGGGAGAGCGCCGGGGAGGAAAAACGTTGGGAAAATGTGTTGACCCTACGATTGCCCCACTAAAAGCTTATCGAAATCAAGAAAGGTATCTCAGCATGAGCACGGCATTTGACCAGGAAAAACGCTAAAAAGTGGGTACAAAGGTGGGGAGATGGGAAAAAGTACATGAAAGGAAAAAGGTCGCCCCAAACGGGGGGGGGTATCAAGAAACCGGCAGGGGAGAAAAGTCCAAGGAAGGAAGGGAGGGGACCTCTGGGGATTCGGGAGCAAAGGCGAGCATCCAGTTCGCAGTGACTGGTGTTAAAGAAGGTATATCAAACGCGCCGTAACGAAGCAAGGAGGTGACACCACGAATCGAGGAAGAGATAGTTGAACTGGGGACCTCACCGAAGGACAAGGAGGGAAGCCGGACATTCGTCTAGGTTTTACATTACCGAGGCAGTTGAAAAATTAAGATGTGGGCGAAAAGAGGACAAGGAAATAAAGATCAGTCTGCCAGGGGACATGAGAAACAAGGAAGGAAAAAGTGATAAAAATCAGGGAGGCACCGACACTGTCAAAACGCCGAGCCAATCAAGCAAGGGATAAACACAGAGCAGAGGGGGAGGGGGGGAAAAGTGAGAAAAATCTCTGCGGAAGTAATCCTGAGCAGGAAAAGGAGGGAACGAAGGAGGACCTTCCCCATCTCAGTTAATCTACGAACAGGTGGAACCATGAGGGGAGGGAAGAAATTTAGAGAACGACAGGCAAAAAAAACACAACTGCCATTCTAAAGGGGGAGTGCAGGAAAAGCCAGGAAAGAGGCGGGCGGGTTCAATGTGGGGGGACATTCCCTACTACCTGACTGAGCATTGGGAAAAGGGAGGCAAGACGTCAGCAAACATCCCGTGTGGGAAAAGGGGACCGGACGGAGGAAGTTGGGAGGATCGACGGAAGAAAAAAGAAAGAGCGGAGTTGAGGGAAATAGGTGAAAAAAGCTTTCGAAATGAGTTGGCCCGACGCTATGAAAAACCCTTGGCAGAAGACGGGAGAAGAAAGGACGTGGAAAATTGCCCGACTCTATCGTGTGGTCCGCAACAAGACAGGGACAAGGCGATGAACCTACGAAAAAGAAAAGGAGGAGGTCGAAAGTAAGGAAAAGGAGGGCGGGTGGGAAAAAAAAGTTCACGCCGGGAAGGGGAACGGGGTGAGAAGGAGAGAAGTTGCAAGGACGGAAACCAGATCTATGTCGGAAAGGGAGAAGCTATCCTAGAAGGACACAAACGATTCTAAGGGATAATGGAGGAGAAGACGAAACGCCAGTAGATGGAAGGGTGCGGAGGCCGCAAGCGACAGTTCATATCCTTCTGTTGATGCGCGTTAACTTCGCTTTCGGCACAAGAGGGGGGGGGGGTGAGAAAATCAGGAGTAGGAGTAGGGGAGGGGCCGCAAGGATGGGCAGAGGATGCTGGCGCGACACCCGACAAGGGCCGCGATGGACCGCGTGTAGGAAAAGTCACCGTTTGGTGGGGAAAAGTCGGTAGAACGGGACAAAAAAACTGGGGCCAAGGGGAAAGACCAGAGGTGAGCCAGGGCAGAAACGAAACAGGAGAAAGTCAAGTCAAAAAATTTAAAGGGAGGGGGGTTCTACCCGCGTGCTCTCGCAGGAAAAGGAGGAGCAGTGAAAAGCACAAAAAGGGTTAAAACGACGAGAGAGGAATGGAAGCGGGGTAAGAAACTGCGAGCGAGCAAGGGGGTTGGGGGGTGAGGGGGGGAAACTAAATCGTGATCAGAACCTACCTATAACCAGGTCAAGGGATTCTGAGATTGTGGCGGCAGGGGAAGAGGAAGCAAGGAGTCATTACCGGGGGAAAAAAATGAGGGTCGAGGGGTAGAGAGACCGCCTCTATACTGATGTTCTTAGGAAAGGGCGATTCTGAAGGGGACAGGTAGGAAACAAATCAAAACGTGAAGGAAAAGGTAGATCAGGGGGGGGAGGTCCTCCGGCAGGAAAAGGGTGATTGAGAGACTCAGAGACCCACAAACCCTCCTACCAAAAAATATGGCGGAAAGGGGAAAACATACAAGGCCGGAGATGGGGGGGATGCGAGGGTGACCTTTTCAAGAGGGGAGAAGGAGGGTTTCAAAAGTGTGGGTGAAGGGCGGGACCAGCAAGAGAGGGGACCAAAGTAGCGAAATGGAAGAGCCGGTGATCGTAAGGGAGGACATACCAAAAGGACTGGGGGACCTTTAGGAAAGGGACCGGGGCACGTAAGTGGGAGGAAGTGGGAGAGGACTGGGGAAGAAGAAAGTGTAACCAGGGCGCGTTCTCCGTCCCAAATTCCGTTCTCCGCTATGAAGAACATTTTAGGGAGGGAGGGGGAGAAGAATCAAAGAAACGGGATACCAGGAAAAATGTAGACATGAGAGGGGATCAGCGTATCTGTAGCCGAAGGTCGACTAGGAGGGAAAGTTTAGCCCCAACCATCGAAAGTGGGAAACCGAAATACTAGGGGGGGCCTATAGGAGAAATCGAGAAACAGGAGTACAGGATAAAGGGGAAAAGTGGGGATTAATCGCCGGAGGGACATGTCCCACCGCTGTTTGGAAAGAAATGGAAAAGACCGTGTACAGAGAAGAGGGCAATTGAAAGAAGGAAGGAGGAAAACGTCAAAGCGAATCGAAGGAAGAGGAGGTGATTCCTTTCGCTGTATTGAGGGGGGTAGCCGCCCAAACATAACGAGGGTGGAATAAAGGGAGGACGGAAAAGGGGGGGAAGGGATTGGGAAAAAGGACCGTTAATATAGGTTAGTGAAACAGGGGGCAGGGGGGTCGGCGTGTAGTAAGCAATCGGCATTTAAATCCGTATCCCCCGATATGTCAACAAAATAAAGACAGAAAATGAGGAGAAAAAGGACAGGGGGGATGTCACGGCGCCAGGGAGCTGAGAGAGGAAAGTTGACGATTTCCTCCAGTCGCTCTAAAACGAGGCCTTGACAAGGGGGGCGAGAATAGTCGGGGGACCAGGGGGGGATTGGTACATGGGGGGGGTACAAACCCAGCACGTCAGAAAGGGCAGGGTGTAAAAAATTGGCGAAGAAAAAAAACTTGCGAAGGACTGTGGAATTCCAGAGGGTGGTTGAAAGGTGTTAGGACCACCTGGAGGGAAAAAGATCTTTGACAAAAAGGGTCGTGTGTACGGAACAGACAGGGGGTGGGGGGGCGAAGATGTGAGTCAGAGTCCGGTCCATTAGCTGAGGGAAAGTGCTGTAACAAAGGGCGAAGGCCGAAAAAGAGTGTGGGAAAGGAGGAGGAAGAATTCAGGAGGGAAAAGTGCCTCGAAGCAAAACCTACCAGCCACATCATCATGATCACGCTAAACGAAAAACAACCATGTTAAAAGGGAAGGGAAAAGGGGGGAGTGAAAGAAGAAAAAGAACAACAGGGACTTCACAAAAGTGAGGCGAGAACGAAGACGAAAGTAAAAGAAATCTCTCATTCACCGGCGTCAGACAGTACCAGAACCCTTTAGCACCAAAGTCGAAAAGGGGAAAGATGATGGAGTGGAAGAAAAGGGAAAACATAGCCGCGGCCACCGAGAGGGCGGGGAATGGGGGGGCGAATTGCATAATACCCTTCCACCACCATTCCGGCACTCAGACCATGAGGAAACAGGTGAAAGGGGGTGGTGAAAGGGGATCACACAAGAGGGGTAGGAAGAATTGCCGTCAGACTGTGAGATGGTGGGAAAAAGACCAGAATTGCGAGGAACACTCCTCCTTCGAGGATAGGAAGTAGGTACTTCTTTAGCCAACGATTTTGACAAAGATTGGGAGACATCAAGAAAGGAAAGGGGGGAAAGACAACAAGGAAGAGGAAGGGTCAAAACTCACGCAACAGCCGGAAAAGAAGGACTCCCCGAGCGAGGAGTCTCAATAAATACTGGGTCACCAACGACCTCAGGGTAAAAGGGAAACTACACCGTGTCAAAAAAGAACTTTGTGAAGGAAGGAACAATTCAAAGCCACGTGCAACAGGCGGGATGGCCACAGAAGGGTTTCCGAAAAATGATACCAGGGGAAAAGGTCCTTCACCGCATAAGAAGTAAGGCGCGTTGTAGAGAGGAGTTATACAAAAGAAGTGACGAGAGAAATTTATTTCATGAGAGGGAAGAGAGGGGCGGCGAGGCGGCTTGTCATGGCGGCAAGACAACGCCCTTGCTCTTATTCTTTATTGGTGTCAGGTCGGAAAGGAGCGCACTTCCACGGGTGAAAGTTCGGAGGAAGGGAAACTGCGTTCGGAGGTCTGAAAAAAGCTTTGTCCCAACGGAACGCTTAAACAAAGGAGGTGCAACTTTCTTTTTTGTCGGCTTAGGAAGTGATCCTTCTGATGTTTCAGGGAGGGGAGTGGGAGGGGAAAAGCGCAAGCTAAGGAAAAGTAATTAAAGACAAAGGAAAAAGCGCCATGAAAAACAGATTCTGGAGCATCGCAACGGGCAAGGTGTAGCACACGGGAAATGGAGAGAATGCAGGGGAAAAAGGGCTGCACCAACTAAGAGACACGCAAAACTCGAAAAAAGTTAAACCAAAGACAATAATGGGGGGAAAGGCAGGTAAAGACAAGGAGAGGGCGGGGCATAACAAGAAAAAAAAAGTAAAGGGACAGGGAATACAGGACCTTCGCAAGCTGGTGTGACAACCCGTGGTGAAACTACCAATGGGGGTGGGGAAAAGAAAAAAATGGGAAAAGCCATGAGAGGCAGACTATATCAAGGCAAGGAAAGTAAAGACAGGGTCGGACGAAAGGAAGCGCATCACGTTCAGGAATATGACCAATTCAAGGAGGGGACAAGTGGGGTCTTTTCATGGGGAATTCTCAAGGGTAGGGTCGGGGACGATCTCTATGTGGCGGGGAGCAGGGAATTCAAGCCTCACTTCAAGGGGAGAGACAAAGAACTGTCCCCTGGATCCGAGAAGGAAAAGGAAAAGAAAATCATTGGGGCCAAAAGGAGGGGAAGGAAAGGAACTGATGAGCAAGATTTAGGGGGGACGGCAACCAAATCACCTCGACGGCTGACATCCGGCTACTGGAAAAGGAAGGGGGAAAAGGCCTATAAAGAAGAAAACCGGGAATGACAAAGTCCAACCGAGGGAAGTAGCCAGGAAAAAAAAAAGGGGGGGGGGGAAAGGGACAAAGAAAGAGCAGATTGAATCATCCAAAACCTGTGCCCGATAGATAATCGGAAAGCATGAGAGTAGCAGAGGGAGGAAAAAAAAAAAACATAGTGAGGGAGGAGATAAACACAAGAAACTAAATGAAAGGGAGCCAGAACCGGTGGATGGGATTTCTCTCTGAAGGGAGAAAGAAGGGTTTCAGTCAAACAGAAACATTTCAAAAGTAATGAATGAGGAACTGGGGGGGAAAAGGAGGAAAGCAAAAACAGGGGGGGCGGGGAAAGGAGGACGGACGGAACCAAATGGTCCCACCAAAGGAAAGAAAGCCGCACGGCGGGAGAACCCGGGGCACAAGGGACGCCTGGGGAGTCAAAAGCATTCGATAGGCCCCAACTAAGAAAGGGGGGGGCAACAGAAGGGGGGAGAGGAACAAGAAGAGGGAAATGGCGAAGGATGGAACCCGACGAGTCAAGAGAGGGAAAAGGGGGAAGCAACGATAGGAACCTTCGAAGCCGGCTCAAAAAAAGGGTTTTGCGAAATTTTGAGGGGGGGGGGATCGAATGGGGGGACCAGTAGAGGGGCTGATCGCAGGGAAAGAAAGATCGAAGGTGGCGCCATCAGAGATCAACAAATGGGAGAATTAATTGATAGAAGATTCCTAAAAAGGGGAAACGAGATCCACCAAAATCAGGAGGAGGAAAAGAACATATCTTGATAGGAGGGGGGAGGGCGAGGAGGGAGTAAAAAAGACAGATCTCTTTCAATCTGGGGGAAGGAAGCCTCCATCTTCAATATGCCAAAAGGTCGGCGGAAGGAGAAAAACAGCGAAACAAGGGCATGACACATGAGGCGTTCTATGACGATGGTGAACGAAAAAAAAAAACCCAAAACGAAATGGCGAAGCAACGCAGGGGTTCTGAAGGAAAGAAAGGAAAGGAAGAGAGGTTCGGCAATTTGGGGGGGAACATGAGGGCAAACGGGAACGCCTAAATGGAATCCGACGACGGCACGCTAAGGGTCCAGAAAAAAAGAAAGGGGGAAAGGGAAGGACGATCTCTTGTTTAGGTGTCCTAAGGCAAAAAAAAAAAAGGGATTTCTAAACGAGGGGCAGGAGTAGGGGAGGGGAAAGTAAGAAAGGACAAGCGGAGAAAAAAAGGGGGAAAGAACGTCCGGGGAAGATCCGTGGGTGCGGTTCCATCTCGCCAGATATCGGGGGAAGCGAAAGCAAGGAAGAAAAAGGCCTCTGACCTCTAGTCAATTAAAGCTCGAATGAGGTAAAAAAGTCTCTCAATGGAAAAAATGCGGGGGTGGCGGAAGCGGAAAAAAGGGAAGCCGAAGAAAACCTGGGGGGAAGAGACAATTACAAGGAAGAAGAGAGAAGGCGGTCACGGTGAGGGAAAGAAGAGAGAGAGAATAAAAACAACTGATTAGTATTAGAGAAATATCGATCTCTACCGAAAAGGATATGGGGGGCAGGACTGGTAGGCAGAGTGCTCGAAGGCATATCCACTGGGTGAAGAGATGGAAAAAGAGGGGAGGGTTTTGGAAGCAACACCGCAGCGACTGGGAAAAGGAGACCGATCATGCTAGCGTCATAATTTTATTTGTCACTCTCTGTCGAATGCGTGCGGGCGCGACCCCGCGGCGGGAAGAAAAGAAAAGGGAATGAGTCCACGGAGGAGGCAACAGGGGTTTTGACTGGAACCGTTAGTCAATGCAGGGAAGCACCGCGAGAAGAGGGAAAAATGGTGGACAGGAAAGATGGGGGCTGAAAAGAAGGAGACGACAAACTCAGTCCTGCAGACCATTTAAAAAACGGTGAAGGGGGGGACGAACCGAAGATCGTGGAGGTGCCATCTCGGACACGGGGAACGAAATTCCAAAATTTCAAAAAAACCGAAGAGTCCGAAGGGGCGTTTTGAAATCAAAAAAAAAAAAAAAAAATCACGCGAGGAGGAGAGGGGGTTGGGGGTGGTGGGGTTTTTCCTGCGTTCACTGACACGTTTCGAAAAAGGGGAGAAGAAAAACGGACTGAGGTCATGCGGGGGGAGGGAAAAGTGGGTACAGGAAAGAAGGGCAGAAGGCAAGGCGGGAGGAATCCGGACAGGCGATCTTCTGATAAGGGATCGACCATGAGCCTCAAGAGGGGATGAGGGATGCTTAGTAGAAGCGGAGTGGGGCGTAAAGGTTGAAAAAAGGGAGGGAATCAATGCGAGAATTTCCTGCTCAAACTTTGGTGACGAGAAGGATGGGAACGAGTTGACTATAGCAACTGCTACGCAATCCAAAGAAGAGAAATCCATGAGGTAAAGGGGGGGCAAATCAGAGAAAAAGGAGAAGGGGGGGAATGCGGGGAAGGAAGGCGCTAAGCGATCGTGTCAATGGGGCGGCTGGACGGCGGCGCGGAACTCTCCCATAAGCGTTTACAAATAGAAATCCTCGGAAGGGGAGGGAACGGAGGACAGGGAAACGTCCAAGGGAGGGGAAACCTTTAGGAAAAGAATATGGGAATGACCATGGGAAGGAAAAAGGGAAAGGACACTAGACAGGTACCATTGAGCGGGTCCTACCAACCCTCTCAAAGGAAAACGTTGCAAGAAGCGGGGACAAGGAAAGGAGACTTAAAAAATGGAAACAAGGGGGGAAGCAGAGAGAGTCCAGTATGTGAATTTTTGCCGCATTCAGGGCGGGAAAAACAAAACCACATAGAGAATAAAAAACGTATCCCTCGCGAACGGGGAGTAAGTAAAAAAAGTTCAAAAAATCGCGCTAACGTTACTAGTTCCACCTCTGGTACGGAGAAAATCACAACGAAGGGGGTTGAGCACTGAAGGTAGATGCGTTACCCGGGCCTGCATCCCAGATCGCGGTAAAAAACGGAAATACGCAGTTCATAACGTGCCGGTGGTGGATTTGGAGGTCATCTCAAAGAAGACTTTGATCAAGAAGAGCAAATTGGAACAAGGAGGAAAGACCCGGAAGATCGTGGATTTTCAAGGGAAGGGGGCGCTGGGGGAAGCGAGTTGCATCAGAGAAAAGCCCCATATAGACGTTGTCAAGGACCAGACGAAGCAACGTCGGAATTCGAAAGAAAACAAACCGGCCTGGAAGAAACAGGGCCAGGGGGAAGCGAAACATAAACGGGGAAGGGGATTGCCGACAGAGAAAGAAGGACAGTTCACTATCTCTCTATCTACTGAGGACCGGGTATATTTGTGGCTTTGGGTAAAAAATTGGTTCAAAAACAAAAGAAAACGGACAAGGAAGGTGGACACACTGGCTCAAAACCGGGAGGCGAAAAGTTTCAGGCCGCAAGCTTTTGGTTCAATTTGTTGTAAGCCGAGGACCTGGCGGGAACTGGACAATCGGTGGGGAAGGTGCTGGGAAGGAAAAGCCTGGGGGGGGTTCCCGAAGGGCGTTCTCAGATGAAGAAGAGAAAACGGGACTATACAAAGCTGCTTCAGCTAAGAAGAAAGATCTGTTGGGAAGGGCGAACCTATGGCTTGTCAGAAAGGGGGGAAAAAGACTCAAAACAACGACCATCATCAAGATCACGGGAAAAGAAAGCCAAACCCCTGTGGAACCACGCCTGGTAAGCATACTCTGTAAGGCGGAAGGAAAAAAGGAACAGGGGGCCTCGACAAACGAAGGACTTACCCGAAGAGAAATGCGAAACAGGAGAAGAAAGATCGACAAAAGGAGCCGCAAAAAAAAAGGAAACACTATACACCACAAGGACATAAGAGAGTTTCTCTTAAGGTCTGTAATAAGGCGCGATAAAAGAGAGAGAAAAAAAGGAAGGGGCATGGGGAGAATGGGGAGCGGAAGGCAAGAAACCACCAAACCCAAAAAATTAATGCCCCTCCTTCCCACTGTTTCTAAGGGGGGGGGACCTAGTCTGTGAAAACGAGAAAGGTGGGGGGGCAAGAGGAGTCGGTCGGTGTGACCGAAGAAATGTCAGGGAAGAAAAAGAAAGAAGGGTCCGACTGGCTTCCGTGGGAGGGTGCATCAGGACGGGGCTACCTCTAGCACAAAAAAGTGAAAGAGAGTGTCTAAAAAAAGCGTTGAGGGGGAAAAAAAAAAAGGACTCCAGAGCACCAAAAGAGACATGGAAGGAACTGGAGGGACACATGAAAACAGAAGAGTGGGCACAAAGACTAAATCACCTCCAATAAGCTCAATCCAAACCAAGGAAGAACAATTCCAATTCAAAAAGGGGAAAGACCGAATAGAGAAAGGGTGGAAAACAGTCTTGCCAAGTCGAAAAGAACATACGGCCGGCTCTTTTAGCGTCGGAACCGACGAAGGCGCACCGTGGGGGGAAGGGCGGAATGTCAGAAGGGGGAGAGAAACGAAAGTGGGGGGGGGGGAGGTCGTCAATCCCGGTCCTGGGCGCCTGAACTTATTGCAGGGAGGAGAGAGGGAAACTCATGACAAGAGGGTCACCGGGGAATAAGAGAACAGACTGTGAGGGCTGAAAGCTGTGTAAAACACAAAGTGACCTGAAACCAAGTTGACCACAGGGGAGGGTTTTTGTCTTCTTCATCGCCCTTACCTGAGGGTGTCGAGTTTAACAGGGGGGGGGAGCGTCAGCGGGGAAATCGGGAAAAGAATAATAAGCCCGGGACACGAAAACGAAAAACAAGGCTTTGTTGACAGTCGCATTAAGCAGGGGGTGTTAGCAAAAGGGAGATCAGCAGGGAAGGGACCCAAGGGAAACAATGAGAAAAAAAACAGATTGGAAAAAACAATACGGTGTGGGCCACCTAATGTCCCGCACGCGGGCGAACAAAAAAAAAGAAGGGAATGGGAAGACAGAACGTCAAGCGTGGGAGACCACGGAGGAAAATCACCCTGCAACAAGACGGGTGTTTCAACCAGTCCAAACGCACAGCGACCGGAACGGGATAATATAGGAGAAGGTCAAAGGAAGGGCATGTTTGGAAACGAAGGGAGGCAATAAAGAAAAAGGGAGGGGTTTTCTGAACCGGCCACTTTCACTTGGAGGAATAAGGGAAAATTAAGGTTTGGACTGGAAGGACCTTCGCGTCAGGGAGGAGTTATGAAACCACTACTCCTGTGGGGGTTGCAGTACTTAGTCATCCAGGCGCTTACAGGGCAGGGCGACCCGAAAAAAAGCGTGGTCACGGGGAAGGCAAAAGATGTTCAGCATAAGAGGGGAACGAAGTAGGGCAAACAACCGGAGGGTTCAACAGCTTATGTTGTTGACGCTCCAACAGCAACAATCACCAGAGGCAGGACAGCCGAGGGGGAGCGAAAACCGCGATCTTGGAAGGGGACAGCATTAACGGGAGCAAGGGATCTACAGACAAAAGGTTAGGAAGAAAAAGGAGGGGGGCGGAGCCGGGAAAAAC